>LNAP01000150.1_pt1 | contig 73532 bp, 75 predicted proteins | sample 602601 | NCBI WGS metagenome assembly LNAP01 (sample SAMN02440304, study PRJNA202911) | soil metagenome | biome: Subtropical and temperate rainforests or woodlands; isolation source: soil samples (1 kg each in a 20% v/v slurry with milli Q water) were... ...
AGTCCTGCAACTGCTGGAGCTGCCTTATCGCACCCTGGCGCTGTGCACCGGCGACATGGGCTTCAGCGCGGTCAAGACCTACGACCTGGAAGTGTGGATCCCGAGCCAGGACAAGTACCGCGAGATTTCGTCGTGCTCCAACTGCGGCGACTTCCAGGCCCGTCGCATGCAGGCGCGCTTCCGCAACCCGGAAACTGGCAAGCCGGAACTGGTGCACACCCTGAACGGTTCCGGCCTGGCGGTCGGTCGTACCCTGGTGGCGGTGCTGGAGAACTACCAGCAGGCCGACGGTTCGATCCGGGTGCCTGAGGTGCTCAAACCTTACATGGGCGGCCTCGAGGTCATCGGCTAAATGGAATTTCTGCCGCTGTTTCATAACCTGCGCGGCAGTCGTGTGTTGGTGGTCGGCGGCGGGGAAATTGCCTTGCGCAAATCCCGCCTGCTGGCCGACGCCGGTGCGCTGCTGCGGGTAGTTGCACCTGAAGTGGAACCCCAATTGCGCGAGCTGGTCACGGCCAGCGGCGGCGAATGCCGGTTGCGCGGTTATCTCGAGGCGGACCTGGACGGCTGCATGCTGATCATCGCCGCCACCGACGACGAACCGCTCAATGCCCAGGTCTCCGCCGATGCTCATCGGCGTTGTGTGCCGGTCAATGTGGTGGACGCGCCGGCCCTGTGCAGCGTGATCTTCCCGGCGATCGTCGACCGTTCGCCGCTGGTCATTGCCGTCTCCAGCGGTGGCGATGCGCCGGTGCTGGCGCGCCTGATCCGGGCCAAGCTGGAAACCTGGATTCCCTCGACCTACGGTCAGTTGGCCGGCCTGGCTGCGCGTTTTCGCAATCAGGTCAAAGGCCTGTTTCCGGACGTGCAGCAGCGTCGTGCCTTCTGGGAAGACGTGTTCCAGGGACCGATCGCCGACCGGCAGCTGGCCGGGCAGGGCGAGGAGGCCGAGCGCTTGCTGCAGGCCAAGATTGCCGGCGAAGCACCCCATGCGCCGGGCGAGGTGTATCTGGTGGGGGCGGGGCCGGGCGATCCGGACCTGCTGACCTTCCGCGCCTTGCGCCTGATGCAGCAAGCCGACGTGGTGCTCTACGACCGCCTGGTAGCGCCGGCGATTCTCGAACTGTGCCGTCGCGATGCCGAGCGGGTGTATGTCGGCAAGCGCCGCGCCGATCACGCCTTGCCTCAGGAGCAGATCAACCAGCAACTGGTGGATCTGGCCAAGCAGGGCAAGCGTGTGCTGCGTCTGAAGGGGGGCGATCCGTTCATCTTCGGCCGTGGCGGCGAAGAGATCGAAGAGCTGGCGGCCCAGGGCATTCCGTTCCAGGTGGTGCCAGGGATTACCGCGGCCAGCGGCTGTGCGGCCTATGCCGGGATTCCGCTGACCCATCGTGACTATGCGCAGTCCGTGCGTTTCGTCACCGGGCACCTGAAGGATGGCACCACCGATCTGCCCTGGGCCGACCTGGTCGCGCCTGCACAGACCCTGGTGTTCTACATGGGCCTGGTGGGCTTGCCGGTGATCTGCGAACAACTGATCCAGCATGGCCGTTCGGCGGACACGCCGGCCGCCTTGATCCAGCAGGGCACGACCTCCAACCAGCGGGTGTTCACCGGCACCCTGGCGGACCTGCCGAAGCTGGTGGCGGAGCATGAAGTGCATGCGCCGACCCTGGTGATCGTCGGCGAAGTGGTGCAGCTTCGCGAGAAGCTCGCCTGGTTCGAAGGCGCGCAGTCGCAGGTCTGAACAGCATCGCGGGCAATCTCACTCCTGCACAGAACATCTCTTCTGTAGGAGCGAGGCTTGCCCGCGATAGCGATCTCAAGAACGATCGCTCTCCTGAGTTATTGCTTGTTGCCTTGCCAAACCCCACGCCCGCTCAAACGCTCGCGATCATGCGCTGCATCGAAGTCCTGCACCGGCCCTTTCGGCACGATGCCGGTCGGGTTGATGGTGCGGTGGCTGGCGTAGTAGTGCCCCTTGATATGGGTGAAGTCCACGGTTTCGGCGATCCCCGGCCACTGGTACAGCTCCCGCAGCCAGTTCGACAGGTTCGGATAGTCGGCGATCCGCCGCAGGTTGCACTTGAAGTGACCGTAATACACCACGTCGAAGCGAATCAGCGTGGTGAACAGGCGGATGTCCGCTTCCGTCAGGTATTCGCCGGCCAGGTAGCGTTGGCTGCCCAGGCGCTGTTCCAGCCAGTCGAGTTCGGCGAACAGATCGTCGAAGGCCGCTTCGTAGGCTTGCTGCGAAGTAGCGAAGCCGGCGCGATACACACCGTTGTTCACCGCCGGATAGATGCGCGCGTTCAGTTCGTCGATTTCACGGCGTAGCGGTTCCGGGTAGAAGTCCAGGTCGTTGCCGCTCAAGTCATCGAAAGCGCTGTTGAACATGCGGATGATTTCCGCCGATTCGTTGCTGACGATGCGTTTCTGCTGGGTGTCCCAGAGCACGGGCACGGTGACCCGGCCGGTGTAGTCGTGGGTATCGGCGGTGTAGCGCTGATGGAGGAAATCCAGGTGATCCAGCTTGTCGCCGCTGGAGCCCAGGGCTCGGTCGAAAGTCCAACCCTGTTCCAGCATCAGCCAACTGACCACCGACACATCGACCAGGCTTTCCAGACCCTTGAGCTTGCGCAGGATCAGGGTGCGGTGCGCCCACGGGCAGGCCAGGGAGACATACAGATGATAACGGCCGGCTTCCGCGCGAAAGCCGCCTTCGCCGCTAGGGCCGGGTTTGCCGTCGGTGGTCACCCAGTTGCGGCGTTGCGCCTGTTCGCGCTGGAAGGCGCCGTCTTTGCTGCTTTCGTACCACTGGTCGTGCCAGCGTCCTTCAATCAGCAGGCCCATAAAAAAACTCCTCGGTCAGTGTGCATTGGAGTGCAGTCTAATCCGAGGAGTTCGAACGAATTACGCAAAAGTCGGGCAGTTATGATCGGTTAAATCGATCTGTTGCGAGCGTCCCAATATTGCCGAGCCTGCTTGAACGCCTGCTCCCGCGGCACGCCGAGCCCGCGCAGGGCCAGGGCCATGGTGGCGATCAGCGCCAGTTGCGGGTAGCTGTCCTGCACCTCGCCACGCCAGACGGCTTTCAGGTGCTCGGGGTCGAGGGTGGCCGGTTTGACATGGCGCTGCTCGGACAGTGCCGGCCATTCCTCATCCCAGCTGACACCGCCAGTAGTGCCGTACAGATGGCTGGCGCTGTCCGGGTTGATCTCGATTTCGCCGCCGTCGCCCTTGATCACAATGACGTTGTCCCCCAGCAGCCCGCTGGCATCGCGGTGCACGGCCTGATAGCCGGGATGGAAGATGCTTTGCAGGCCGCAGCGCGCGCTCAGCGGGTTGAGGATGCGCGCCAGGGAGTGGATCGGCGAGCGCAGGCCCAGGGTGTTGCGCAGGTCGATCATGCGCTGCAGCTGGGGCGCCCAGTCGCCCAGGGGGATAAAGGCCAGGTTGCCCTGGTCCAGCGCCTTGCCTACCGCCTGCCAGTCGCGGCACACCGGGATGTGCAATTGTTCCAGCAATTGCTCGGTGTACAGCCGGCCGGCGGTGTGGGCGCCACCGCCGTGCAGCAGGATGCGCACGCCGTTCTGTGCCAGGCACTTGGCGGCCAGCAGGAACCAGGGCAGGTGGCGCTTTTTGCCGGCGTAGCTGGGCCAGTCCAGGTCGACCTTGATCGGTGGCGCCTGCAGTCGCTCGCGCAAGGCCTCGGTAAAGCCGGCCAGTTCCTCGGGGCTTTCTTCCTTGTGCCGCAACAGCATCAGGAAGGCGCCGAGCTGGGTGTCCTCGACCTTGTCGTCGAGCAGCATGCCCATGGCTTCGCGGGCTTCTTCACGGGTGAGGCTGCGGGCGCCGCGTTTGCCTTTGCCGAGAATGCGCACGAACTGCGCGAAAGGATGCTCGGCGGGCGTTTCGGTGGTCAGCGAGGTGAAATCGGTCATAGGCAATTGGTCGGCTTGGGCAGGCCCGCCAGCTTGGCGGCAAGTTTGGCGGGAGTGCCTTTGAACAGTCGGTTGAGGTGCAGGCTGTTGCCCTTGTCCGGGCCCAGCTTCAAGGCGGTGTATTTGATCAGCGGGCGGGTCGCGGGCGACAGCTGGAACTCTTGATAGAAGCCGCGCAGCAGCTCGAGGATTTCCCAGTGCTCGGGCGTCAGCTCGATCTGTTCCGCCGCGGCCAGGGCATCGGCCACCTCGCTGGACCAGTCGTCCAGCTCCACCAGGTAGCCGTCCTTGTCCAGGGCGATGGCGCGTTCGCCGACAGTCAGTGCATTCATAACCAGCTGTTGACCTTGTCGTAGTGGATCGACAGCGCGACGAACCCCGGGTAATCGACGCTGGTGGCCCAGGCTGGAACTTCCAGGCCTCGGGCCTGGTGGTCTTCCGCCAGGACGTAGAGCGCCAGCGCTTCCCCGCGTGCCTGCAAGGCCGCCAGCGGTGCGCTGCCAGGCTGCAGGGCGTACACCGCGTCGCCACACAGGAGAATGGCATCCTGCGCGCCAAGCAGGCGCAGGCAACTGGTCAGCCGGGAGTCGGTGAAGGGCGAGTGGGACAGCACGTGCAAGGTCGACATCAGAGGGTGATCACCTGGTCAAAACGGTCAATAAGTGCGCCGAGTTCGGCCGGGGCCAGGACCTGCACCTCGTCCAGGTTCAGCGCGGCCGGGTCGAGGCCACGTTCCGCCACGCTGGCGCCACAGGCGAACACCTGCTCCACACCGAACAACGACAGGGCCTGCAGATTGGCGCTGAGATCCTTTTGCTGCACGGCGGCGGCTTGTTGCCCGGGGGCGAGCTGAAACACGCCGTCGTCGAGAAACAGCAGGCCGATCGGCAAGTCGAAGGCGCCGCCGGCCAGCACGATATCCAGTGCCTCGCGGGCGCCGGGGCCGGACCAGGGCGCCTGGCGGCTGATAATCAACAGGGATTGCGCCATGTTTCATGGCCCTCCAAAACAGATCAGGCGGTCGGCCGCCTGTACGGCGTCGTGCAACTGGCCGAGCCCGGAAAGCTCCCAGGGCGCGCTCAGGTTGACGGCCGGGCGCTGGTAGCGTGCGGCTTCCTCCTGGTTCAACACCCCGCGGCGCAGGGCCGCGGCAATGCACACCACGCCATCGAGCTGGTGCTCGCTGACGAAGGTCCGCCATTGCGCGGGCAGGTCCAGCTCGTCCTGCGGGGTGACGATGTTGTCCGATGCGCTGTGCACGCCATCCTGATAGAAAAACAGCCGCACGATCTCGTGGCCACCGGCCAGCGCTGCCTGGGCGAATGCCAGGGCGCGGCGCGAGGAGGGCGCGTGAGCGGCGGAGAAAAGGGCAATGGCGAACTTCATGAAGAACTCTGTCTGCAAACCTGGGGCCATGATAAAGCTTTATGCCGGGCCCGGCGAAGTGGCTTTAGCGCGGCATATAGCCCAGTTGCCAGCGATGGGGGATCTTCAGCGACAACAGCCCCAGCAGCGCCGACAGCAGGCCGCTGACGAACAGGGCCGCGAGGCCGAGATGCTGTTCCAGAACGGCGCCCAGCACGGCGCCGGCGAACATGCCGCTCCAGGGCACCAGCTGCACGCGCCAGCCATTGCGCCGCTCGCCGAGCATCCAGCGGCCCAGGCCGCGGCCAAAGCGCGACAGGGCGCCGGTGACATAGGTCAGGCCCACGGGAAGCCCGTTCACTTCCTCGACGGCGGCATTGAGCATGCCCATGGAGATGATCGCGGCCAGCACGGCCGGTAGCCGTTGTTCAAACGGCCAGGCGGCTGCCGCGCACAGCAGCGTGGCAATGCACAGCAGCAGCGGCAGGGCGCGGCGCCCGCCAAAGCGGCTGACGACTATGCCCAGGGCGTTGCCGGCGATGAAGGTGGCGACCAGCAGCACCAGGTGCAGGGTCAGGGCCAGGTCGGCATCGCTGATGGCGACGGCCAGGCGCGTGGTGTTGCCACTCATGAAGGAGACGAAATCGCCGGTGGCCATGAAGCCGATGGCGTCGGTCATGCCGGCCAGGACCGACAGGCTGGCGACCAGGCACAGGCCTATGCGGCCGCGCCATTTCTGGCGCCGCAGCAGCTCCGGGTTACTACGAAGACTGGTGGAAGAGGGCAGCATCAGCGTTGACTCATGGTGACAGTGATCCTTTATCGAAGGCCCGAGCGGCGCTCAATCGCGCGGCAGGCCATGTAGCTCGCAATACTCGCTCCAGGGCATGCCGGCCATTTCCGCCACTTCCCGGTGCACTTCGAGCCGCCGCGTGGCAAATTCCTCCGCGCTCTGTGCGGTCAGTTGCAGGCTCAGTTCCCAGGCAAACAGGCCCTGACGTTCCGCCTCGGCCTCGAAGGCTTCGTGCAGTCGCTCGGCGCGGTATTGTTCCTGGGTTTCGCCCCTGGCCTGGGCGGCCAGAGGGTTGAGGTGATCGAGTGCTTCACGAAGCTCCGGGCGCGCCGCGAGAAATTTCTGCAGGGCCACTTCATGCGGGTGTTCGGGGGCGGCCATCGGTGATCCTGGATGGGGTTGGAGGAAGTCGTTTCGGCTTGGGGCTGTGCGAAAGCCCAGCGACCATAACGCCTGGCCGGTCCAGCGTCAAAATGCTCCCGGGCGGAGCTGCCGCGACGGACGGTCGAAGCCATGTCCGCGCCATGCCACTGAGCGGATTGGCTTGGCAAAAATGCGTGTTGGATAACACTTTCCACTGAATGCCTTGGTATGAGCCCCGTTCTTGTGACCTATTCTCAACAGGCACTCTCTCCAAGTGGCGTCGCCAAGGAGGAATTTCTCATGCTCTCGATGGACGAGCTTTGCCAGATCCTGGAGTCCGGTTTTCTGCCGCTTTCCTGCACCTGCACCGTCAACCCCGACGGCTCCCTGGCGATCAAGGTTTTCGAGCCGCAAAGCGGACGGATCGACCTGTTCATTACCAGGGTATCGACCGAGCATCTCACCAGTGTCCGCGCGGCGGCCAATTTTGTCGGTGAGTTGCGGACTGAAATCAGGGCGGGGCGTCGGGCATTTGCCGGCGGTTTCTAGTGATTGAACACGTTGAGCATTGGGCAGGTCGAGCGCGCTTCCTTGCGCGAATGTGGCAGGTGACGTCTGAACGGTTGCGGGGAGGGGGGGCTAGTTCTTTTCAGACAGCTCTCTCCAGTTCGCCAGCGTGACGCCACTGCGCTCGGCGAATGTCTGCATGGTGCGGTAGGTCCCGCCGCAGGGGGTGTCGAGGGTAATCAGGCACCCTGAATGCAGAAAGGCAAGATACCAGGTATCGCTGTCGCTCAATCGCGCGCCCTGGTAGGTGAAGGTCCTTTGCGAACCTGCGAAACAGTAGCGGATTTCGAAAGTCTTGATGCTGTTCATCGCCGCGTCCTTTGGGCTGTATTTGGGTGTTGGCGATTCAAGATATTCCCAAAAGGACGCGTTGGCGTGCACCGCTCATCCGAACTCTATGAACAGTCGCGGTTCGTTCCTCAAATGCTTCGCCGCATTCTCCTGCACCTCACGCGCGCCTGGCTGCAACCGCCCTCAATAGGTGTCATGTTGCGCCAGGTCGTCGGTGATGGTGAACCAGGGCGCCTTGCTCCCGACGACATGGCGGCTGGCGCTGACCCGAGGATCGCTGTCCAGGGTCCCCAGGGGGAACCCGGGTACGTGTGGGGCGGCATCAAAACGGGTGAACCATTTGCCTGTTCGGGACGTGATGGGGTTAACGGTTTTTTGACAGCTGTCAGGTGATGATCGCCGGGCGGGGGACCGTTCGGCGAAAGAGGCAGGTGCTGCTAACGGTCGGCGCGGGCAAATGATACATTTCTCGATTTTTTAGGGGTGAGGAAGACATATGCGAGTTTGGCTAGGGGCGTCGCTGATGGGATTGTTGGCCGGGTGTTCGTTACCCACGGCTTTGGCACCGGGCAAGCCGAATGTCAGTGAGCTGACTGGCAAAACGCCAAAAGACTATGCGCAGTGTGTTCTGCCAGCCTGGCAGCGTGAGACGCCCAGGAGCACCCAGGCCGATATCTCCAACGGCTATCGGATCACCGCTCCTGGCAGCCTGGCATCGGATGAGGTCGTGGAAGTGGTGAAGTCGAAGAACGGCAGCCTGGTCTCGCTCTACCAGGGAACACCCTGGGCCAAGTCCGCGGTGCTGAAAAAGGCCGTGCACGATTGCCTGTAAGGTCGCTTCACGCCTTGCGTGAACGACCTGTCAAAGTGACAGCCCGCTGCCGTGGAACCGCAGGATCCCACCCACAAGAAAGCCCTGACCGTTCAGGGCTTTTTTGTGCCGGGTATTCGCCGGGCCTTGTCCGGAGGGCTCACTTTGCTCGCATCAGGGCAAGTTCTTGAATCATCAAGGTGCTTTTCTGCATAAAAACAGGATAAATCTGACAGTTTTTTTGACGGCTTTATCCGTCCAGTAGACAATGGCGCGTTAGCCACCACCCATGATGGCCATTATGTCCGTTTTCAGCAGGAGGGCTGCCAGGGTTGGGGGCGATCCCTGTTGCGATACCCGTGGCCTTGCCGTTGTCAGGCGGTGATCGGGGGCATTGGCAGCAGGCCGATCGTGATACCGGGTGTTGTTGACTCACTCCTTATGGTTGCACCCGACTAGTCTCTCTGTGGGAATGTGGTTTTAGCGGGCGTTTCGGACCGTCGATCGATGCTGTCCGAAGGCGCCCCAACAAAAGAGTGTCACTCAAGTAGCTGAAGCCAATAGCGAATAAGAAGTCAGCGCAGGAGCGACATATAAACTGAGGTCGATAGTGTCATGTCGGCCTTGTGTGCCCACCCTTCAGTTCTTCTGAGTGCGGGAACCCATGGCGGTGCCGGGGCGACTGATGATCGGGAATGGGGGGGCGGATGGCGTTCTATCGTAGGAACTACTGTATGTTGAAAAAAGTGAACACGGCCCTGCTGGGCTTGGCGATGACGATGGGGCTCAGCTCCGCGTACGCCGCCGAGACCAAGAAAGTGGATGTGCTGCTCATCGGTGGCGGCATCATGAGTTCGACCCTGGGTGTCTGGCTCAATGAGCTGGAGCCGGGCTGGTCGATGGAAATGGTCGAGCGCCTCGACGGCGTTGCCGAAGAAAGCTCGAACGGCTGGAACAACGCCGGTACCGGTCACTCTGCCCTGGCGGAACTGAACTACACCCCGGAAAACAAGGACGGCAAGGTCGAGATCGCCAAGGCCATCGAGATCAACGAAGCGTTCCAGATTTCCCGCCAGTTCTGGTCGTGGCAAGTCAAGAACAATGTCCTGAAGAACCCGCGTTCGTTCATCAACTCCACTCCGCACATGAGCTTCGTGTGGGGCGATGACAACATCAAGTTCCTGAAGAAACGCTACGAAGCGCTTCAGGCGAGCCCGCTGTTCGCCGGCATGCAGTACTCCGAAGACCCGGAGCAGATCAAGAAGTGGGTCCCGCTGATGATGGAAGGGCGCGATCCGAAGCAGAAGATCGCCGCCACCTGGTCGCCGCTCGGCACCGACATGAACTTCGGCGAGATCACCCGCCAGTTCGTCGGCCACCTGAAAGCCCAGCCGAACTTCTCGCTCAAGCTGTCGAGCGAAGTGGAAGACATCAAGCGTAACGAAGATGGCTCCTGGCGCGTGGTGTACAAGAACCTGAAAGACGGTACTGAAACCCAGACCGACGCCAAGTTCGTGTTCATCGGCGCGGGCGGCGGTGCCCTGCACCTGCTGCAGAAGTCGGGCATCCCTGAAGCCCAGGAATATGCCGGTTTCCCTGTGGGCGGCTCGTTCCTGGTGACCGAGAACCCGGCGATCGCCGAGCAGCACCTGGCGAAGGCCTACGGCAAGGCGTCGGTCGGCGCTCCACCGATGTCGGTGCCGCACCTGGACACCCGCGTGCTGGACGGCAAGCGCGTGATCCTGTTTGGCCCGTTCGCGACCTTCTCCACCAAGTTCCTCAAGGAAGGTTCGTACCTCGACCTGCTGACCACTACCACCACTCACAACATCTGGCCGATGACCAAGGTCGGCATCAAGGAGTACCCGCTGGTCGAGTACCTCGCCGGCCAGCTGATGCTGTCGGATGAAGACCGCCTGAATGCCCTGAAAGAGTACTTCCCTAACGCCAAGGCTGAAGACTGGCGTCTGTGGCAGGCCGGCCAGCGTGTGCAGATCATCAAGCGCGACGAGCAGCTGGGTGGCGTGCTGAAACTGGGCACCGAGATCGTCAGCGCCAAGGACGGCAGCATTGCCGGCCTGCTGGGTGCCTCGCCAGGTGCTTCGACCGCCGCGCCGATCATGCTCAGCGTGCTGGAGAAGGTCTTCAAGGACAAGGTCGCGACTCCTGCCTGGCAGGCGAAGCTGCACCAGATCGTGCCGAGCTACGGTACCCAGCTCAACGGCAGTCCTGAGCGTGTCGCTCAAGAGTGGGCCTACACCAGCGAAGTGTTGCAATTGACTCCGCCACCGGCCATCGGTCAGACCGCTGCTCCTCAGCAGCCGGCTGGCGACAAGCCGAAAGCGCAAGAGAGCAACCCGTCGGCTGACATGGCTCTGTAATACCCGGCTGCGCCCAACACCGTTGGATGCAGCCAATGCCCGGAACCCGCTGTTCGTTCCAGGTAAAAAAAACGCCGCTCCCAGGAGCGGCGTTTTTGTTTGTGCGGTGGGCTCAAGCGCCTTTGCCCTCGCGTCCTGCGACCCTGCCTTGCGCCCATGGCGCCTTGCTGACCGAAACATCCAGGTCACGCCTGCCCGGGAACTATTGCCGGGAAATCCCTTTCCATAAGCTCGACGCAATGATGCCTGGAGAAGGCGATGTTCAGAGCTGGCTCTTTAATCTCGATCGTCTCGATTCTGCTATCGATCCCGCTGGATGCCGGCGCCGCGCCTGGCGCGCAGGCGAACGCGCGGTACTCCGACGATCATGCGAATTGGGAGCGTCTTCCCGTGGTCAACTACTACCAGGTGAAAACGCTGTTGCAGGCTTCGAAGCGGGACTGGAGCCCGACCGCGGCCCTGCCGGCGGACGTCAGGCAGAACCTTCGCCGGGGCAGGACGTTGCCCGCGCAGCAATCGCGACGCTTGAACCCCAGGCTGCTCCGGCAGTTGCCGCGTTACGACGGCTACCAATGGTGGCGTGCGGGTTCCGATCTGCTGCTGGTCAGGACCTCGAACCAGATGATCTTCGACGTCCTGGCCGATGCCTTCCAGTAGGCCTGGCCCCGATCAGAAGTTGATCGAGGCACTCAAGCGCGCGGTCAGGGGCGCGCCCTGGAACAGGTAGCCATCGCCCATGTATTCACCGGCGTCACGCCAGTAGCGCTTGTCGAACAGGTTGTCCACGGTCAGCCGGAACACGGTGTCGTAACCGTCGATGCGGGTGCTGTAGCGACTGCCGATGTTGAACACGGCGTAGCTGCCGGTCTGCACTTCGCCCTCGCGGTTGGCGTATTTGCGACCGCTGTACTGCACCCCGCCGAGCAGCGCCAAACCGTCGAACCAGGGCAGGGCGTAGTCGCCATAGAGGCTGGCGCGCAGGGTCGGCACGTTGAGCGCCTGGTGACCTTCGTACTCCGGGGTGTCGCTGCCGGTGACCCGCGCGCGGATCGCCGCGACACTGGCCGAGACTTGCAGGCGTTGGGTGGCCCAGCCATTGGCCGAGAGTTCCAGGCCGGTGTTCTTCTGTTCGCCCTGCTGGGTGAAGGTAAAGGTGCCGTCGCCATTCGGCCGGGAATACTGGTAGGCCTGGCGGATCTGGAACAGCGCCGCGGCCAGGCTGATGCGCTGCCAGTCGTATTTGATGCCGGCCTCGATCTGCCGCGACACGGTGGGCGCGAGGATCTCGAAGGCATTGCTGGCGAACCACGGCGCTTCGCCGCCCAGGGACAGGCCCTTGCTGTAACGGGTGTACAGCGCCAGGTTCTGCACCGGCTTATAGATCAGCGCGGCCTGGGGCAGGAACACATAACGCTGGGTGTGGCGGGTGGTGTCGCCCCGGCTGTCGAAGGTTTCCTCGTCCAGGCGTACTTCGCGCCCGCCGAGCACGGTCTGCCAGTGTTCGTTGAAGCTGATGCGGTCGTTGAAGAACAGCCCGTACTGGCGGCTGTCCAGGCGGCGATAGGCGTCGTTGAGCGGTCCGTCGTAGCGGGCGAAATCCGCTGGTTCGCCGTTGATATTGGCGCTGCCGATCATCTGGTTGATCGGGTCGCGCTTGTCCACCACGCGGCGGAAGGCGCTGGTCCCGACGCTGAGTTCGTGGCCCAGGCCGGCAGTGTCGAAGCTGCCGCTGAGGACGGCCTGTACCTCATCGTTGCGCCGGGTATCGTCGGGGCTGCGGAAGTCGTAGATGTCGTAGTCGCCCTCGGGGCTGAAGTGATTGGGCACCGCTGTGCCGGCGCAACTGGCGGCGCCATAGCAACCCCAGGCGAACGAGCTGTAGTCGTCGATCACCACCCGGCTGCGCGAGGCGCTGAGGTTGCCTTTCCATTGATCGTTGAAGCGGTATTCGAAATTGCCATTGAGGTTCAGCGCGTCGGTGCTGACCGGCTTCGAGCCGCTCTGGTGCGCCAGGAGCTTTTTCGGCGAGGCGTGGTGCGGCAGGCTGGAGCCGCCGAGCAACTGATAGCCCGGGGCCGAACGCTGTTCCTTGGTCTGGTACTCGACATCCAGTTGCAACAGGGCGTCGGGGCTGATGTTCCAGTCGAAGGCCAGGGACGCGAAGTCGCGCTGGCCATTGGTGTGTTCGACGTAAGAGTGGATGTCCTCGTGGGCCAGGTTGGCGCGCAGCCCGAACTGCTGCTCGCTGCCGAACCAGCCGCCGACGTCGGTGGCCACATAGCCGCTGCCGCGATCGTCGGTGGAGACCGTGACCGAGCGCACGTCGGTGGGGCGCTTGGTCACGTAGTTGATCAGCCCGCCGGGCTCGCTGACGCCGCTCTGCAGGCCGTTCAGCCCCTTGAGCAATTCCACCTGCTGCTTGTTTTCCAGGCCGACGTTCTGCTCGCCGGTGATGCTGCGACCATTGATCCGGTAGCTGCTGGCGGCGTTCAGGGAGAAACCGCGCACCGTGAAGTTCTCGTAGTAGCCGACCGGCGCGTAGCTTTCGCCGACCGAGGCGTCGTTCTTCAGCACCTCGCTGAGCAGGCGGGCCTGCTGGTCCTTGATCAAGTCTTCGTTGATCACCGCAATCGAGGCTGGCGTGTCGAGCAGGGGAGCGGCCTCGAAACCACCGACCGCGGCGCTGCTGGCCTGATAACCGGAGCGGTCTTCGCCGGTCACGGTCAGCGCCGGCAGTTCGGTTTCGGCGGCCTGGGTCACGGGGGCGGCACCGGCCAGCAGCAGGCTCAGCAGATTGCGCGCGAACCGCGGGGCGGGCAGCCCCTGGCGGGAGGCCCGGTAAAGCATATCCATGAAAAGCTCCTCGACGATGGCGATCCCGGCCCCGGCGAATACCAGGCACGGAGGCCCAGGCGCGCTCGGGAAAGCATCGTGCTGTTTAAGACGGGGGAAGCGCTGTGTGCCCTGAAGGCGTCAGGCCGGATTTGCTCCGGTGGTCATTGGCAAGACGAAATCCGCGACCCATTCTTGAAGCGCGCCATCATACAAGAGATCGGGCTCGTGGCATGCACGGTCCCTGTAGGAGCGAGGCTTGCCCGCGATCGCGGCCTGCCTGACCCACCGCACTGCCTGGATCGCCGGCAAGCCTGGCTCCTACAGAGGCGATAGCGTGGGGTCGTTCAGCCGGCCTTTCGACTCTGGTGTACCGGGAGCTCGACGCGGAAGGTGGTGCCGACACCGACCTCGCTGCGCACCGAGATGTCGCCGCGGTGCTTCTTGACGATGCCGTAGGACAGCGACAGCCCCAGCCCCGTGCCTTGGCCCACGGGCTTGGTGGTGAAAAACGGGTCGAAGATCTTCTGCAGGCTGTCCGGCGGAATGCCCGAGCCGTTGTCAGCCACTTCGATCCACACGTTCTCGCCCTCGACGCCATTGCGCAGGGTAATGGTGCCCCGTTCGTTGCCCATGGCCTGGGCGGCGTTGACGATCAGGTTCATCACCACCTGGTTGATCTGCGAAGGCAGGCACTCGACCTCCGGCAGCTCGGCGTACTCCTTGATCACGTCGGCCTTGTACTTGATCTCGGCGGCGACGATGTTCAGGGTCGAGTCGATGCCCTGTTGCAGGTTCGCCCATTGCCATTCCTGGGTCGAATCGACCCGGGAAAAGTCCTTGAGGTCCTTGACGATCTGGCTGACTCGGCCGATGCCGTCCTTGGACTCCTTGATCAGCAACGGAATGTCCTCGAGGAGGAAATCCAGCTCGATGTCCGTGCGCAGCTGTTTCAGCCGATCGCGCAGCTCGTTGGCGCCGATCCCGGTTTCGGCGTTGGCGTAAGCCTCGAGCATCTCCTGCAAGCGCTTGAAGTAATTGTCCAGGGCGCCGAGGTTGGAGGAAATGAAGCCGATCGGGTTGTTGATTTCGTGGGCGACCCCGGCGGCCAACTGGCCCAGGGAGGCGAGCTTTTCCGATTGCACCAGCTGGCTTTCCAGCAGCTTGCGCTCGTCGATTTCCCGTTGCAGCGCGGCGCTAGCCTGCTTGAACGCCAGGGTGCGTTGCTCCACCCGTTCTTCCAGCTCGCTCATCTGCAGCTGCGCGCGCAAGGTCATTTCCCACTTGGTGGTGAGGGTGTTGGCCATCTGCTGGACTTCGATATTGTCGAAGGGCTTTTTCAGGATCAGCAGGCGGTCATGACCGTTCAGGCGATCGAGCAACTCGTCCCAGGAGTAGTCGGAATAGGCGGTGCACACCACCACCTGCAGCAGTGGGTCGTGTTTCCACAACTCTTCGATGGTTTGCGCGCCATCCCAGCCATCGGGCATACGCATGTCGACAAAGGCCAGGGCATAGGGCTGGCCCTTGCTCGCCGCCTCCAGCAGTTTGCCCAGGCCTTCCTGGCCACCGTAGGCCGAGTCCAGTTCGAACACCGTGGCGGCGGTTTTCGGCGCACTGCCGAACAGCGTGCTTTCCATTGCATCGAGGTCGGCGCTGTCGCCGGTCTTGGGGGTGAGGATCTTGCGGAAGTCGTCGTGGATCGCAGGGGTGTCGTCGATCAGCAGGACGCGCCGGTTTATCGGGTTGTTCATGACTCACCTTCGGCGGGGATCAAGGGGATCTGCAGGACGAACAGCGCGCCTTTGCCCGGACCGTCGCTGTGGGCGGTCAGGTGGCCATTCATCTCGATGGCCGCCAGTGCGCAACTGTGCAGGCCGAACCCATGGCCTTCCTTACGGGTGGTGAAGCCGTGGGCGAAGATGCGGGTCATGTTTTCCGGGGCGATGCCTTCGCCTTCGTCGCGCACGCTGATCTGCAAGGTTTCGCCGCCGACCACCGCTGCCGCCAGGGTCATGTTGCGCGTCTGGTTGGCCAGGTCGGACATGGCGTACTTGGCGTTGCTGATCAGGTTGATCAGGATCAGCAGCAGGCGGTGTTTGTCGCCCATGATCCGCGGCACATCGGCGTAATCCTTGAGCACGGTCACATGATGGCGGGTGAGGGCGCCGGAGTTCATGCGCAGCGCGTCTTCGAGCAGCTCGCTGATCGACAGGGGTTCCAGCAGGCTGCTGGCACCCGCATAGGATTGCTGGGTGGCGACGATGTCCTTGATGTGATCGACGCTTTTGCTCAGTTGCGTCAGCTCCTCGGTCATGCCTTGCTGTTCCAGGTCGATGGCCTCGACCAGCTGGTTCAGGTAGCCGGGCAGCAACTTGCCTTTTGCATCCTCGGTGAGAAAGCTGCCCAGGTCCTCTTTGTGCTCGTTGATCAGTTGCATCGCCTTGCCCAGCCCCTGGGCCTTGCTGTTGCGCAGCTTGCGGCTGACCAGGTCGGCGGAGATGTTCACGCTGTTGAGCACGTTGCCGACGTTGTGCAGGACGTTGGTGGCGATTTCCGCCATGCCGGCCTGGCGGGCGGTGTCGAGCAGCTCGCTCTGGGTGTCCTTGAGCTGGCGCGTGCGCTCTTCGACCCTTTGCTCGAGTTCGTCGTTGGCGGTCACCAGGGCCCGGTTCATCTGGTTGATCTCGGCAAAGCTGCGGATCAGGCGGATGCCCAGCCAGATCAGCAGCAGCACCAGCAGCGCGGAAAACAGCAGCAGGTAGAAATGGTACTGCTGGTCGACGGTCTCGGCCTGCTGCTGGTCGCGGTTGAGCAGGACGGTGATGTCGTCCAGGCGTTCGTCGACCGGCACCACTTCTATTTCCTCGAGCAGGCGGTTGACCTTGGGTTGCTCGCGCAGGATCAGCCCGACGTGGTTGCTGAGGGTATCGATCAGCTCATGGAAGTCCGTGGGCAAGCGCTCCTTGTTGACCGCCAGCTTGTTCAGGCCCACCAGGATGTCCGCGGCCCGGTCGGCGGAGGTGACCTGGGCGAACTCCAGGCTGCTGAGCAACAGGTCGTAGGTATCGGTGGCGATGTTCTGCAACTGCAATTTGTCCACGTCCTGCAGTTGCGCCAGCTCCTGCTGGATGTCGTCCTCGGCGGTCGGCAGGAAGGCCAGGGAGTTGCGCAGCACGGAGTTGTGCGACTTGAACTGTTCCACCAGCCGGGTCTTTTCCTTTATCGCGCTCAGGTAGCCGTCATGGGCGTTGCGCCACAGCGGCGAATCGTTGCGCTGGTTCTGAGCCTCTATCGAGTCGAATTTCTGCCACAGGCGCGTCATTTCGCCCAGGGGTGAAACCAGTGGGTCGTAGTTGTGGGTGATGGCCACCCTGGCCTTGAGTATTTCGTTCTCCCACAGCGAATCCTGCTGCTTGATCTGGCGGATCAGGTCGCGGGATTCGGTGTAGGTCACGGTCTGGTCGGACCTGGACTTGAGGTAGAGAAACAACAGGATCGAAGCCAGCAGGACCGCCAGGGCGGACAGCAGCAGGATGCTCACGCGACGGGATACTTTCATAAGGGTTTGCCTTCCCACTCGCCGGTCAGGGTCTTGAGAAACTTGACGATCAGGCGTTTGTCTTCCTCGGACGGTGTACGCCCCAACTGGTACTTGAACATCACCGCCACGGCGCCTTCGAGGGTGGCTTGCGAGCCGTCGTGGAAGTACGGCGCGGTGACCGCGACGTTACGCAGGCTCGGCACCTTGAACACATTGCGGTCTTCTTCTTCGCCCGTGACGTTGAACCGTCCCAGGTCGGCCTCGGTCGGATTGCCCCGGGCCGCGAAGTAGTCGCCGAGCACGCCGAATTTCTGGAACATGTTGCCGCCGATATTCACCCCCTGGTGACAGGCGATGCAGCCGTATTCCTGGAAGCGCTGGTAGCCGTACTTTTCCTCGATGTCGAGGATCTCGGTGTTGCCCGCCAGGTACTGGTCGAAGCGCGAGTTGACACTGAGCAGGGTGCGCTCGTAGTCGGCCAGGGCGCCCTGGATATTGCTCTGGGTCACGGCGTCGGGGTAGGCGTCGGCGAAGGCGGTGCGATAGGCCGGGTCGTCGGCAATGCGTTGCACCACGACTTTCCAGTCGCTGCCCATTTCACTGGGGCTCTGCACCACGATATGCACCTGGTCTTCCAGGGTCTCGACCCGACCGTCCCAGAACTGATGGAAGTTCAGGCTGGCGTTGAACACGCTCGGGGTATTGACCACCACCGGCTTGCCATCGAAACCCAGGGAGTGCGGGACGGTGTCGGCACCACCTTGGTCGAGGCGATGGCAACTGGCGCATGACAGGCTGTTGTTCACCGACAGGCGTGGGTCGTTGAACAGTCGTCGTCCCAGTTCGACCCGTTTGCTGTCCAGCACCGGAACTGCGGGGAGGGGTTTGAGCGGTCCTTCCAGTGGCGCAGCCGCGGCGCCTGGAGCGAACAGCAAGCCAGTCGAAAGGAGTAAGACGAGTGACAACATGGAGGTTTCCTTACCAGGCACAACTTCATGGATGGGGCAGGTGAGGTTGCAGGGAGTCGACCAGGAAGCGGGCGAAGGCGTCGGGCTCCACGGCCTTGCTGAAGTAGAAGCCCTGGCCTTCCTCGCAATGGTGGCGCTTGAGGAAGTCCAGTTGCTCGAGGGTCTCGATCCCTTCGGCGATGATGCTCAGGTTGAGGCTCTTGCCCAGGTCGATGATGCTGCTGACCAGTTTCGCGTCGTTGCTGTCGGTACCCAGGTCACGCACGAACGACTGGTCGATCTTCAGCACGTCGACCGGGAACTTCTGCAGGTAACTCAAGCTCGAGTAGCCGGTGCCAAAGTCGTCGATGGCCAGGCGCACGCCCAGTTGCTTGATGGCGCGGAGCGTGGCGATGGTGGCGTCGACGTTCTGCATCAGCACGCTTTCGGTGATTTCCAGCTCCAGCAGCTTCGGGGCGAGCCCGGTCTCGGTCAGCGTGCGGGTGAGACGCTCGACGTAGTCGCGCTGGCGAAAATCGATGGCCGACACGTTCACCGACATGCAGATGGGGGGCAGGCCCTGCTTTTGCCAGGCCTGGGATTGCAGGCAGGCTTGGCGCAATACCCATTGGCTGAGGGCGACGATCAATCCGCTGTCTTCGGCCACCGGGATGAAGGCCGAGGGGAACACCCAGCCATGGCCGGGCCGGTTCCAGCGCACCAGCGCTTCGGCGCCGACCACCGTGCCCCGGGCCAGGTCCAGCTTGGGCTGGTAGTGCAGGACGAACTCTTCGCGCTGCAACGCCAGGCGCAGGCCGGTTTCCAGGGTCTGCTGCTGGCGCGCGCGCAGGTTCATGTCGTCGATGAAAAAACTGAAGTCGTTGGGGCCGCAATCCTTGACGTTGCGCATGGCGGTCTCGGCCTTCTTGATCAGCGTTACGGCATCGGAACCGTCGTCGGGGTAGATGCTGATGCCCAGGCTGGCGGTGACCGTCAGGTCGTGGCCTGCCACGGAGTGAGGGGTATTGACGGCGGCCAGGAGTTTTTCGGCCACCCCTCGGGTCTGCTGCGGATGCAGGATGTCGCCGAGAATCACCACGAACTCGTCCGAACCGTAGCGAAACACCGAGTCGGACTCGCGCACCGCCGCCGCCAGGCTCTGGGCGACAAGCTTGAGCATTTCGTCTCCCGCCGGGTGCCCGAGGGCATTGTTGATGCGTTTGAAACGGTCCAGGCCGATGAACATCACCGCCAGCTTGCGGTCATGACGGCGTGACTGTGACAGGTGCTGGGTCAGGCGGTCGCCCAGCAAGGTGCTGTTGGGCAGCCCGGTGAGCACATCGTAATGCAGCAGGTGCGACACGCTCAGCAGTTCCTGGACCCGTTCCTCGATGGTCTGTTCCAGGTTGCGCATCTTGCTCGCCACGTCCTGCGCCAGTTGCCACTTCCAGGTCAGGGCACTGGCCATCTGGCGGATCTCCAGGCTGTCGAATGGCTTTTTCAGGATCAACAGCTGGTCGCCGAACTCGATGCGTTCGGCCATGGCTTCCCAGGAGTAATCGGAGAACGCCGTGCATAAAGCGATCTGCAGCTGCGGGTCGGTTTTCCAGAGGCGTTCGACGGTCTGCAGGCCATCCCAGCCGGGTGGCATGCGCATGTCGATGAAAGCCAGGGCATACGGCCGGCCTTCGGCCTGGGCGCGCTTGACCAGTTCCACGGCCTCTTCGCCCTGGTAGGCGGAGTCGATCTGGAAGTGCTGGTGAGGCCTGCTGTTGACGCCGAACAGCAAGGCTTCGGTGCTGCCCAACAGCCCTTCGTCTTCGGGGCTGAGAATCTTGCGAAAATCCTGATGGATCGCCGGTGTGTCGTCGATGATCAGAATCCGCCGATTGGGCGCCACGGATAAAGGGCTCACCTGAAATGCTCCGACGTGGGATCCGCCGACCAGGCACTGCCATCCATAGCGACAGACCTGGCCTTGAGCAGTTCGCCAGCCTGGTCGCTGTCGACTGCCGTACCAAGTGAGTGCCCCAGTGGCGTGCCGCTGGATATCAGGGTGGTGCGCTGCTCCTGGGTTTCCACCCCTTCAGCGGTGACCCCGATCCCCACCTCGCGGGCGAAGTTGAGGATGGCCCGCAGCGTCATGGCGTTGTCCGGGTCGCTGCTGGCGCTGTCGAGAAAACGCTGGGCAAGCTTGAGGTGGTTGACCCTGTAGGTCTTGAGGTAGTCGAACGAGGAATACTCGGTGCCGAAATCGTCGATGGCGATCTTCACGCCCAGCTCGCACAACCTCGGCAGGATATCGTTGTGGGTCCACTTGGTCTGGGCCAGGGTACCCTCGGTGACGTCGAATCTCAGGTCCCACGGGCACAGGCCCCAGCGCGTGGTGGTGCGCAGCACGTCGTAGATCAGTTCCGATCCGGTCTTGAGCTGGACCAGGGACAAATGGATCGCAATCAACGGCGGCGCCACGTTCTGGTCGCGCCAGGCGCTCATCTGCCGGCAAGCCTGGTCCAGCAGCCAATGGCCGAGAGCGATGACGATGCCGGTCTTCTCGGCCGCGGGCATGAAATCCTCGGCCTCGAGCCAGCCGCGCCGGGGGTGGAGCCAACGGACCTGGGCCGCCATGCCGAGGATCCTGCCGGTGCCGAGATCGACTTCCGGCAGGTAATGCAGGTGCAGTTCGTCGCGTTCCAGGGCCAGCTTCAACTCGTTGGCCAGGGTCACCCGCTCCGTGACTTCCCGGTTGATTTCCTCGCTGTGGAAATGGAACTGGTTGCGGCCCTGGTCCTTGGAGCGATACAGCGCCATGTCCGACTGCGCCATCAGGCTGTCGGCGCTCAGGGTCTGCGGGCTGTAGAGGCTGATGCCGATGCTCACCGAGATACGCACCTCGTTACCTTCCAGCGAGTAGGGCAGCACCAGGGTGTCGCGGATTTTCGTCGCCAGCGCGGCGCAGTGCGTGGCCTCGTCGACGTCCAGTTGCAGGATCGCGAACTCGTCGCCACCCAGGCGCGCCACCACATCGTTTTCCCGGGTACAGGCCCTGATACGTCGGGACACTTCCTGCAACAACAGGTCGCCGATGGGGTGGCCGAGGGTGTCGTTGATGCGCTTGAAGTGGTCCAGGTCCAGGTAAAACATCGCGAAGGGCGAGGATCCCCGCCGGGCCGCGGCGAATGCCTGGTGCAGGCGCTCGATCAGGGTGGCGCGGTTGGCCAGCCCGGTCAGGCTGTCGGTGCGGGCCATCAGGGCCATCTTTTCTTCGGCTAGCTTGCGTTCGGTGATGTCGAGGATGATCCCTTCCACTTCGACCAGTTGGCCCTGGTCGTTGCGCACCGGGATGTAGCGGTTTTCCACCCAGCGGAAGGCACCGTCGCCGGTGCGCATGCGGAACTCGATGGACGCTCCCGCCACATCCCGGTCGAGGACCCGGAGCATGGCGCTCTCGACCTTGGCCTGGTCATCGGGGTGGATCAGCGTCTGGGCCCAGTCGGCCGAGGCCACCAGTTGCGCCGCCACATGGCCGAACTTGGTGATGTTGTGGGAGATGTACATCAACTTGAACGACGGCTCGCCGCGCAGGCGATAGAGGATGGTGGGGCTGTTCTGCACGATGATGTTGGCATCGGCCAGCTCGCGGGTGCGTTCCTCGACCGCCTGTTCCAACTGGTCCATTTTCAGCGCGGCGTCTTCGGTCATCTGCCATTTGACGGTCAGGGCGCTGGCCATCTGGCGGATCTCGATGGCATCGAAGGGCTTTTTCAGGATCAGCAGGCGGTCGCCCAGTTGCAGGCGCTCGGCGATGTCTTCCCACGAGTAGTCGGAGTAGGCGGTGCACAGGGCGATTTGCAGCTTGGGGTCGACCTGCCACAGCCGCTCGATGGTTTCCAGGCCGTCCCAGCCAGGCGGCATGCGCATGTCGATGAAGGCCATGGCATAGGGCGCATTGCGTTCCAGCGCCGCTTGCACCATGTTCAGCGCCTCCCGGCCCTGGAACGCCGAGTCGAGGAAAAAATGCTCCAGCGCGGCACTCACGGGCGTACCGAACAGGGCGGCCTCGGCGTCGCTGAGGCCGTCTTCGGGGGCATCCGTGGCGGCGAGGATCTTGCGAAAATCCTCGTGGATCGACGCCGTGTCGTCGACGATCAGAATTCGCCGGTTGGTCCGGTCTGCCGACGCCATCATCGTCGTGCTCCAACCCAGCGCGGGGACCTTATAGATAGGCTCATCGGGCTTCCCTTCCTGCTTCCTGGACATGCAATCCATTTTCGCCTTGAGCATAGTCAGGCTCCCCTGTATGCGCTAATCGGCCGGCGTCAAATCCATGCCGAAACGCTACAAGTCATCTAGCCTGTCCCAGAAGGCAGGTCTGATCGAAGTCAAAGGGGAGGGGGAGACATGGAAGAACATACAGCGGGCGCAGCCCAGGACAGATCGACGGTACTGCTGGTCGACGATGAGGAATCGATTCTCAATAGCCTTCGCCGGCTGTTACGCAGCCAGCCTTACGACATCCTGCTGGCCGACAGCGGTACCAAGGCCCTGGAAATCCTCGAGCAGCGGCCGGTCGACGTGGTCATGAGCGACGCCCGAATGCCGGGCATGGACGGCGCGACCTTGCTGGCCCATATCCATCAGCGTTATCCATCGACGCTGCGCATCCTGCTCACCGGTTATGCCGACATGACGTTGATCGCCAAGGCCATCAACGAAGGGCAGATCCATCGCTATATCAGCAAGCCCTGGAACGACGAGGACATGCTGGTGACGCTGCGCCAGGCCCTGGCCCATCACCATTCCGAAAGCGAGCGCCTGCGTCTGGAAGCGCTGACCCGGCAGCAGAACGAGCAACTGAAGAGCCTCAACTCGACCCTGGAAAAGCGCGTTGCGGCGCGCACCGCCGAGCTGCAACAGACCGCCGACATGCTCGACCTGGCCTATGAAGAGCTCAAGCGCAGCTACGTGACCGGCACCGAGGTGTTTTCGCTGCTGGCGAACCTGCGCTTGCCCAAGGCCAAGCAGACCAACCGGCAGATCATCGAACTGATTCGCGTCTACTGCATCACCCATGGCCTGGATGAAAGCGAAAGCCGCGACATGACCATGGCCGCCGCGTTGTACAACATCGGCAAGCTGAGCTGGACCGACAGCATGATGACCGCGCCGGCGGATCTGCTGCACCACACCGAGCGCGACCTGTACCGCGCCTACCCGAAACAGAGCGAATCGCTGCTGATGACCCTGGAGCCGATGAAAGACGCGGCGCGCATCATCCTGCATCACCAGGAGCGCTGGGATGGCAGTGGTTTTCCCGATCATCTCAAGGGCGAGGCGATTCCGCTGGGCTCGCGCTGGCTCAAGCTGGCCGTGGACTTCATCGAGTTGCAGCGTGGGCTGATCCTCGAACGGCAGATGAACAGCGATGAGGCGCTGCTGTTCATTCGCAAATACGCCGGCAAACTCTACGATCCGGACCTGGTGGAGGACTTCGTCGGCGTCTGCGCGGCCTATCAGAACGATGTCACCCTGGCCGATCCGACGGTCAGGGTCCTGACCACCCGGGACCTGGCTGCCGGCATGACCCTGGCGCGCAACCTGAATGCCGACAACGGCATGCTGCTGCTCAATGCCGGCAAGGTGCTGAGCGGCCCGCTGGTGGACAAGCTCATCGCTTTCGAAGCGATGGAAGGGGCCAAATACAGCATCTTCGTCAAAATACCCGAAGAGCCGGAAACGGCGGCCTTAGCCGCCGGTTGAGGGACGAACGGATTAACCGCCGCTGGCGGCGACAATGCTGGCCACCTGGCGTGGCTGGCAGTTGAGATAGGGCGAGGATTTCAGCCATTGCTGGTCGGGGTACCAGGAAAACATGAACTGACCGTCCTTGAGGCGGTCGATCACCTGGCGTGCCACCTGTGGCCGCACGGCCGGGCAACCCAGGCTGCGGCCGATGCGCCCTTGGCGTCGGCTCCACAGGGGGCTCACGTAGTCGGCCGCGTGAATCACAATGTCCCGATCGCGGGCGAGGTCGTTGAAGCCTGGTTCCAGGCCGTCCATGCGCAGCGAATAACCGTGGCTGCCTTCATAACTTTCCTGGGTGCGAAACAGGCCGAGGCTGGACTGGAAGCTGCCCATGCGATTGGAAAACTGGGTGGCGAAGTTTTCCCCGGATTTCTGCCCGTGGGCGACCAGGTCGCGCAGCACCAGGGTTCTTTTATTCAAATCGAAGATCCACAGGCGGCGGGCGGTGGAAGGTTGCGAATAGTCGATGACCGCCAGGTGCCGGGCCTGCCTGGCGCCGCTGTTGACGGCGCATTGCATGGCGCTCAAGGCACTTTTCAGCACTTGGGGATTGAGTTCTGGAGCGGCGTGGGCGAGGCTGTTGTAAAGCAGCGGAGTCGTGTTGTTGGCGGCGAGCGCGGGGCTGCAGATCGCGCCTAGGGTGGTCATTGCCAGGCAGAGCCGGCGCAGAAAGGTCAGCATTCTAGAGTGTCCCCACAGTCACTTTGGCTCCCGACGTCCTATCGCTCTTCTGGCAGTTCTGGTTACAGGTGGTTGGACGATTTTTCGCAGCCACTGCCGAGGTTGACCATCACCATGATGGCCATGATTGGAGTAAAGCAGTTGTTCAAAAAACACGCATGTTACTTGAGCCTTTTCCTGCTCGCTGCGCCGTTGGTCGCGACTGCTCAGGATGTACCGGTCGATCATGAGAACCCTGTGCAACTGGTATTCACTCGATTGTCCGGTGCCTGTCCGGGGTTGGCGGCGCACCTGGACATTCCCGCCCAGAGCCTGCTACAGGCCTTTTACCGACAGCAGGGTGACCAGCCGCTCTGGTCGTCCAGCGCACGTTTGGAGGCGTTGCAGGCACAGTTGCAGCAACTGGCCGACGATGGCCTGGACCCGGCCGACTACCGGTCACCGGCCAGCGCGCTCGCGGGCGACGCGCTGTGCGCCGACCTGAGCTTCAGCCAGCATTACCTGCAAGCCCTGCATGACCTGCATTACGGCCGTCTGTCGCAAGCCCGTTTCGAGCCGATGTGGCACGCCCACCCCTTGCAGCTGGATCGCCAGGCGCAGGTGCTCGCCATTGCCGGGCCCGGCCTGCAAGACATCCCGGCGGCCTTCGCGCTGGCGCGGCCGAGCCTCGAGCAATATCAGAACCTGCGCCAGCTGTATGCCCAGCAGCGCCAACTGGAGTTGCCCCATTGGCAACCGCTGCCCAGCGGGCCGCTGCTGCGTCCGCAGATGCAGGACGCGCGGGTGCCGGAGTTGGCGCAACGGCTGTTCAAGGAGGGATACCTGAGCACCCTTGGCAACGGGGGCGATACCCTTTACAGCGGCGATCTGGTGAGCGCGGTGAAAAGCTTCCAGCTCAGCCATTCGCTGCAAGCCGACGGGGTGATCGGTGCGGGGACCTTGAATGAACTGAATATCAGCCCGCAGATGCGCCGCGAACAGCTGCGCATCAACCTCGAACGCTTTCGCTGGCTGGCGCAGGACATGGAACCCGACAGCCTGCTGGTCAACCTGGCCGCGGCGCAGTTGATCGTCTATCAGGACGGCGTACCGGTGTGGCAGACCCGGACCCAGGTGGGGCGTGCCGAGCGCCAGACGCCCTTGCTGAAATCCCAGGTCACACGCCTGACCCTGAACCCGACCTGGACGGTGCCGCCGACCATTTTCCGCGAAGACAAACTGCCGGAAATTCGCCGTGACCAGTCCTTCCTCAATCGGCAGAACCTGCAGGTGCTCGATAGCGAGGGGCATCCCCTGGCGGTGGAAGATATCGACTGGGACAACCCCGGCAATATCCTCCTGCGCCAGGAGGCCGGGCCGAGAAACCCGCTGGGGCAGATGGCGATCCGGTTCCCCAACCCATTCTCGGTGTACCTGCACGACACGCCCAGCCAGGCGTTGTTCAACAAGGGGCCGAGGGCCTTCAGTTCGGGCTGCGTACGGGTCGAGCATGCGTTGCAGCTGCGCGATCTGCTGGTGAGTCCGGCGGAGCGGGTGCGTACCGACGAGTTGCTGAGCACCGGGCTCACGCATGAGTTCAGGCTGTCGACGCCGGTACCGATCCTGCTCACGTACTGGACGGCGCAAGCCGACAGCCATGGCCAGCTGTCCTATGCCCCGGACATCTACGGACGGGACGCGGCCTTGCTGGTGGCGCTGAACAGCAAGCTTTGAGCGCCTGGCCATGGGCATGGGGCGCTGTGCCTTTGGTCAGGAACTGCTGAACATCCGCCGGCGCGCGACGATCTGAATAAATAAGAGGGCCATAAAGGAGAACCAAAATGGTTCAGCGTCGCCGCCACCACATCTCGCAGCTGTCCCTTCGTATCGAAGGGCTGCGGGCCAATGTCCTGCAATTCAAGCAGGATGAGTTCCAGATCCAGCAAGCCCTGTGCGGTGCTTCGGCGACAGCGAGGGTGCGCGATCTGGAGGATGCCTTCGATGAGATCCGGGAATCGATCAACCACACCGAGGCCTTGCTGGAAGCCCTGGTCCAGGTCGCAGGAGGCGTGGGGGAAGAGGGCGCAGGAGCCTGCCAGGCCGCTGGCCGATAAAGGGGCCCGGCACAGGACCGGATTCGCGGCTCCAGCTGCAGGCACCGCTACGCGATTGATGAAAACCCGGCCATTGCGCCGGGTTTTTTATGGCGACGCGAATGGCTATCATCGCTCGGTGATTTTTCAGCGTAGGTTGCCATGGCCTTTTTCGAGTTATTCGATCAATTCATGAGAAGCATGCTGGCGGCCTGGCTCTTTGTCGGTATCTGCCAGCTGGCCCGGTTCGTCTTCTCGCAGGCCCCGTCCAGGTTGTCCGGATGGATCACCCTCGCCGGGCTGGCCTTTTTGATGGTGTACCCCTGTGGGTGGGACTGGGCTTCCGGCTTCATGGAAAACGCCTGGGTGGCGATGTGCAGGGTCTACCAGCATTCGGCCTCTCAACTGGCGCTGTTTCTGGCCGATGCGGCGGGCGCGGCATTGGGCGGCCTGGTCGCCTACCTGATGTCCCGTTATGTCATGGCCGCCCCGGCGCCACTGAAACCTGCCGGCTGAAGCGCTGACAGATACAAAAACAGCCTCGCCACTTGTGCGGGGCTTTTTATGGCCTTCGGAAAATCTGTCTCTAACTCTTGATGGGGGCCTATCGACTGGCATGAATCAATGGGCTGTGCCTTACTCGAACTTCATTTACTGAGGGATGCGGCCATGACTGAGCGCCATTTGAACCACAGTGAAACCCTTTCCAATGGGTGCAAGATCAAGGTGCGGTCAGAGATCCTCAGAGATGGCTCGCTCAAGATGTTCATTGGCATCTACAAGCCGGATGGCAGCGTTATTGTCGAGGATAATGACCTGGCCCCGGATGGCCTGGATATGGAGGATGCGTTTGAGTGGGGGATCGACAGGGCCAAGAAGATTGGCAGCGAGCAGAAGGTGCAATGACAGGTCATGCCGCGCGCTAAATAAGCCGGCATGCAGAGAACCAGGTAAATTGGCCGGCCAAGGAACTGAATGGATGCTAGAGCATGTTCAAGTTGAACGCCCTGGTGCCGGAACTGATCGTTTCGGACCTGCAGCAGAGTCTGTATTTCTACTGTGGCGTGTTGGGTTTCAGGGTCGAGTACGACCGACCCGAAGACAAGTTTGCCTTTCTCTCCTTTGGCAACAGCCAGATCATGCTGGAGCAGGACTGGCATGACGATTCACCCTGGCGTGTGGGCCCCCTGGAGCCTCCCTACGGACGTGGCATGAACCTCTCCATCGAGTGTCCGGATGCCTTTGCCCTGGTTTGTGCACTGGAGAAGGCTGGTTGCGCGATCAGGAGATCCGTCGAAGAGCATTGGTACCGCAGCAATGACCGGCAATTCGGGCAGAGGAATTTCCTGGTCCTGGACCCTGATGGTTATCTGCTTCGTTTTGCAGAAGATATTGGCGTGAAATAACTGCCAAACAGCACCGGAAGCTCGAACGGTTCGACAGGTATCACGCCATTTGCCGGCTATCCGTTACGGCAGGGGCTGCCCGCGATTCAGGCGTAAAATGGCGGTGCTACCTCGTCAAAAGGAGTCCCATATGATCGCCGACCAAGTAAGCAAGCAGGCGTCGGAGCAAAGAGTCTGGGATCAATACTTCTGCGCTGCGTTGATTGCCGAAAGCAACCTGACGGCACCGGTCGTAGGAGAGGCCACTCACGAAGACAGGCAGAACCTGTTGATCGAAAGAGCCAAGACGCTCGCCGACAAGATGATGGAATCCAGAAAATAACCAGAGCCCGGCCATAGTGTCGGGCTTTTTGCATCCTTCTCCTTGCACATGACCAAGGTCTGCCGACCGTTATACCCATGATGACGGTGCTCTGTGGTATCGATTGAGCACTCGACCCTCAGACTTTCTCGATGCAGGTACAAGCCGGTTTTCAAGGGCAAATGTATGCCGTAGGCGCCGGCCAGGCGATTCCAGATCCAGATGGACGGCTGGGCAGGTAACTTGTTGATACAAATATGAGTACGTATCATTTAGTTTCAAGTCAAGGGTGCGAGGGAGTGCATTGCCCACATAAGAATAAGGTCAAGGTAATGCTCAAAATGCTACTCGTGTATGGTCATCTGATTGCCACCTGTATTGCTCTGGGGAGGGTGTTACAGGCTGATCAAAAGCTCTGGAGCTGGCGCAAGGATGTGCTGGGCCAGGTGCAGCGTGAGTACCTCGACGAGACTCAAAAGATCGTCATGCTCGCGCTATTGGCTCTTTGGGGAAGTGGCTTGTTGCTGGTGCTCCAAGGCTACCTCTATGAGGGCAGTGCGTATCTGCTCAATCAAAAACTCTGGGCCAAGGCCAGTGTCGTCGCGCTGCTTAGCCTCAACGGCGCTTTGTTGCATCGGATCGGTTTCCCGCTGCTGCAGAAGGCTCCTTTTGCCTCGTTACCCAACTCCGCCCGTACTCGCCTTGCTCTCTTGGGCGCGCTCTCCATGAGTGGCTGGTTATTTGCCGCCTTCCTGGGGGTGGCTCGAGCGTGGAATAACGCACTGCCTTACTTGCATGTGATGGGGGGCTTTGCCGTGTTCGCGTTGTTTGCCTGTGTCGTGGCGCTGATAGTCGCCAATACCGCGGGCGCTATGGATGATGAGTGGTCGCGCACTGGCAGCAAGTGAGGTTTGGATCTGTCATGCATTGTGCTGCGAGTGCCGTATAGCGTGCTGTAGAGGCACTGGACCTTCGGCGTACCCAGTGTAACCAGCGTCAATTAGCCCGTTCATGGTCGAATTTGCGCTTTGCATCAGAACTATCGCTGAGCGTAATAGCATCTGGGGCATCGGAGCTGAAGTAAACTCCGGCGAATTTGACCGAAGGGACGCGATCATGAATTGGCAAATCAGACAGGCCGTCTTGAGCGATATCGAATGGTTGGTGCGTGTGGATCCTATAGCGGCAAAAGACCACGGCCGTCGAGCACAAATAGAATGGGTAGTAGGCTCGGGCGAATGCTGGGTTGCTTGTGAGACAAACGATCCCAGTGTCCCGATCGGTTACGGCTGCTTGGACAAAAGCTTTTTCGGGGAGTGGTTCATCCCGCTTGTAGTCGTTTCAAACGCTCATAGACGTTCTGGTGCAGGTAGGCAAATCATTGCTCACTTGGAGCATTGCTCCTCTGCCAGAAAGATCTTCACTTCGACCAACACGTCCAATACACCCATGCGGCAATTGTTGGTACAGAGTGGATATCAATACAGCGGGACTGTGGAGAATCTTGACCCTGGTGATCCAGAGCTGATTTTTGTGAAGTTTTTGAATTAACTCCGCACAACAACGGCGGCAAGGTCTTCACCATCCATGTTGCGCTGTCGACGCTGGTACCGGTGGTGTTTCTGGCTCCCAGCCGAGGCAGTGCGGCTCACCGGCGTCCCAGTAGGGGTGGGCCTCCAAGTCGGAATCCATGTGCCAACCGACCACCTTCAGGCCCTGGGTATCGAGCCATGCTTTGTAGGCTTCGGCGTCCTCATCGAATTCCGGAATGTCCGGGTGATACCAGTACCCGTTCTCGTCGCGCACGACTTCGATGGGGCCAATCAGCTTTTCTTCAGACATGACTATTCCTTTGCCGCTATAGCGGCTGACTTTGAGGGATAGATTTTGAATGGTGGCAGTTTGCCCAAATCACGCTATATTTTCCGCTCTCTAACTAGAATGGACACTAAGCATGGATGAGGTACACGTAGATATCGGCGCTCTGATTACAAAAATCGAAGACTACATTTCCAAAGGCGAAAAATTGGACGACAGTCCAATTAATGCTTTGCAAGAGGCGCAGATCAAAGTCGGAAAATCCTGGTCTGGATCTTGGATAGGCCATCATTCTAGGATTTATTATGACAATTTAGAGGTTCCACCACCTGGCGCTCATTTCAGCTCTGAATGGGGCACAGACAACATGCTGGGTAACGGTACAAGCGGACGATGGGGTGAATATTCTTTTGATGACGTCTACAACGAAATCCACAGGATGGCAGGGAATCCGGATTTATCTGTTTGGGAAGAATACTATTCTGAAGGTGTAAAATTATTTAACCGTACTAAAGAAGAGTTAGAGATTTTACTGACGGTTGAATCTGAAGCCACTGGAGAAGCTTTCTATAAGACACTACTAGAAGAACTTAGTAAAATTCGCTTACTAGTTGAAAGTCACTTTATCTCGTTCGTGAGACCCAAACAATTTTCTTCGCGCGACTCGTTGGCCATGAGCCAAGGCATCATGACTCCGCCTCATCTAAAGGTTATGGCAGAGTGTATGAATTTTAAGTCGCCAACTTCGGCGTGTAGTAGCTTGTTGGTTGTAATGCAAAAAGCTTTTTCCTACTCCCAGCGACAAGTGAAAAAAATGAAACAAAATTCTTTAGTGGGTACTAATGTTTTCATAGGTCATGGTCGTTCACCAGTTTGGCGCGATTTAAAGGATTTTGTAAAGGATAGACTAGGTCTTCCTTATGATGAGTTCAATCGTGTGCCTGTAGCGGGTATTACAAATATTCAGCGACTTACACAAATGCTTGAGTCTGCTGCTGTCGCTTTTGTCGTTATGACTGCGGAAGATGAGCAAGTGGACGGGTCTATGGAAGCCCGAACAAACGTTATACACGAAGTTGGGCTGTTCCAAGGTAGGCTAGGTTTTACAAAGGCGATAATTCTATTGGAGGACGGCTGCCAAGAGTTTTCTAATATTCAAGGTTTAGGTCAAATACGATTTCCCGCTGGAAATATCGCCGCGAAGTTTGAGGAGATTAGACTCGTTCTTGAGCGCGAAGGTCTAGTCGCTGAATAGATTGTCTATATCGATTCGTTGCGCTCTATTTATTGCCGGGTTTTGCCCGGCAAACTAGTTAAACTTCAAGCGGCCACCGTCAATTGGCCTTGAGTCAACCATGGATCGTTGGCCTTTGCTAGCGCGGCCATTGGTGGCGGGCTGACGCTGTTGCCGCACATGTGTACCTGCTGGGTCTTGGTGAACGGCTTGCCGTCGGCGCCGTGGCTGATGATGTAGTCGGCGGGGAAGCCTTGCGCCTTGTACAGCTCGGCCGGTTGGAGCATCCGCAGGCGGATGTCGACGATCACGTACGGCGTGCCCTTGATGGTTACAGTGACCAGGCCCAGCCGATCCTTGGTAGTGATGGTTGGCGCTGGCGCGTCGGCGGCGCTCATGTTCTCGGTGCCGTAGTAGCTGATCAGGAATGCCGCGACCCGTAGTGCACCGGCTTCAACCTCTGGCGATAGCTGCAGCTCGACCAGCGAGCTTTTGCCGCCACCGCCGGCGGTGATGGTTGGTGCAGGCTTGTCCACTGCCTGGCCGACACTTGCGCCAAACTGGCGCTCCATGAACGCTGTCATCAGGCCATGGTGAGTGCCGCCGGCGCTGATGGTGTGCAGCGGGTCGCCTGCGTCTCGCGCATCGCAGTTTCCGCGCAGGTGAACCAGGTTCGCCGTCACCAGCTGCTGCTGGCTGCCGGTATTGGTCACAGTGGTCATCGGGTCCTCGATGCTCTTGGCGGCGGTGGTATTGAAGCCGCCATTCATCTGGGCCATGAACACCGTGGATATGCCCATGGCATGGGCCGCGCCGGCAGGACGCTGGTAGTTCCCGCCGCTGGTGATGGTCGGCAACGGCTCGTCGAGCGCCTTTCCATCGTCGGCAAACCGAAACTTCACCAGGTGCGCCGCAGCGATCGCGCGGTGGTTCTTGGTCATCAGTGTCCCTGCCGGCTGATCCACGGCGGCTGGCTTGCCGGAATACTCAGGTCCGCCAGCACCAACCAGCACCGCCGTAGCAACCGAATGGCCACCGCTGGCGGTGACCGTACCGAGCGGGTCGGCGGAAGACTTGCTGCCGTCTCCCCAGCGCTGGACGCCGCCGGGCTTACCCTCTCCATGGGCTGCGGCAACCATGAGCGGGCTGATTATTGTCAGCTCGCCGCGGTTCGCGCAGGTCACGGTCGGTAGCGGGGCGGCCGGATCGTTCACCCGGTCGCCGCCCTGGTGCGTGGCCGGCGCAATGATCGGGCTGGCCATGGCGAACGATCCGCCGCGCGGCCAGGAAGTCACGGTACGCAGCGGCTCATGCGTTGACTGCACGCTTTCCCCGGACCAGTTCGCAATTGGCACGATGAACGGGTCGGCGGCATCGAGGACAAATTTCTTCATGCCCTTGGCAATCCGGCGCAGGGTTGCGGGGGCCAGCGGTTTCGGCCTGTCGAAAATGCTCTTGCTCGGGATCGTCCAGTCGATGCATTCGGCGGCGGTGCGCCACTTCTTCTGACCTTTGGCCGGGTTCTTGGCGTGGGTCGGTTCCGGCCACACGATGGGCTGGCCATCGCACCGGGCGATCATGAACAGGCGCTCTCGGCTGGTCGGCGCGCCATAGTCGCAGGCCTTCAGCACGCGCCACTCAACGACGTAGCCGAGGCGCTGCAGCTCGGCGACGAAAACCGCCCAGGTCTGGCCGCGGCGTTTCTGGTCGGGCACCAGGAACTGTTGGTGGACCGGCACAACCTCACCAGGCGCCGCTATGCCGCCGCCTAGCTTCACCACGCTGCCGGTGGCCTTGTCGCGCTTGGCCACCAGCGGCCCCCATTGCAGGATTTGTTTCACGTTCTCCAGGCTGATCACTCGTGGCTTTTTCTTGCCGGCCCACTTCAGACCGATCCACGACAGATTCCGGATCTCGCGCTTGCGCGGCTGACCGCCGGCGGCCTGGCTGTGGTGGGTGCAGTCTGGTGACATATGGAACCAACCAACGGCCTTGCCGCCGCATTCTGTGTCCGGATCGCCGTCGAAAACATCAGTGGTGAAGTGCACGGCGCCCGGGTGGTTTACGGTGTGCATGCTGATCGCGTTGGGGCTGTGGTTCTTCGCGACATTCACCGCACGGCCCAGGCCCATCTCCAGGCCGGTACCAGCACCGCCGCCACCGCAGAAGAAGTCGACCACAATCTCATCGTCCTGAGTGCTGAAGCCGAGTCCATACTGGGTTTTGAAGTCGAAGGGGTGTTTCTTCTGTTGTGCGGACATAGGGGATCCTTGCCGGTATATTTGGCGGATTTGAAAAAGGAGGTTGTGATGTCGCCGAAGATGGTTGTGGTTGCTTTGTCAGGAGCTGCCGCGGTGGTTTCCGCCGGGCTATGGATTTGGTCGGCACTGGCACACGTTCCACATGAAAAGAGAGAGAATGAAGACGGTTCTCCTATTGGTGTGCTCAGCGACGGCAAAACTGACTTCATACTCACCTGGAGCAAGCAGTCGCGACTCAGCGCTTTCGCTGCGATTGCAGCGGCGTGTGCGGCAGGTCTTCAGGCGCTGTCCCTTTTTTTGAGTGACTGAGCAGAGCGCTGGGGGCCGCTCAGTGCAAAGGGTAAGCGGCGGCTACAGTGACTCCTCGCCGGTGTCGATCTTGCGGAGCTCCAGCACCTCGATGCGCTGCGTGCCGTCGGTGATCACCCAGCAAGGCAGTTCAAGGTTTCGGAAGGTGCCGTGATAGCTGCGGTAGGCACCGAGCGCGGCCTTTCTGAACGAGTCGGCGGCGACCCGGCCAATCGGCATCGGGCTACCCCCCCCCCAATAAACTCAGCTCGTACACCGTGGCGTTGGCGATACGCTTCGACGCCGCGCGGATCGTGTTCGGGGAGAGCTTGAAGTCCTGGGCGACCTCAGCAACGTGCTTGTAGGTCAGGGCGTCGTGGATCTGCTGGTCTCGGGCGCCATTACGCAGGCCCGCATAGATGACTGCTTGCATGGGTGTTCCTCAGGATGGCGCCTGCCTCGCCGGCTGGCGTGTCGTGTGTTTGTGGGCTATTCGTTTGTAACCCGGTATCGGACCGGCCAAGGAGGGGCAGATGGACATCGCGAAACGCAACAAGATCGTCGCCAAGGCATCTGGAGTTACGCTGGGTCAGGTCGAGTCCTATCTAGTTGAGGTAGTAGTGCGGCCAGATGGTTCATGGATCGCCTATTTCGCTCAGGAGGTTGACCGCGATCCTGAGGCTGCCGGCAAGCTTCCTTCGTCGAAAACCGTTGAAATCTCGAAGGAGGCAGTCCGCAGCGGGGGCGGTTTCGATCACGACAATGGCTGAGCCATTGGCTGGCGGCGTCGGAGGTTCAGGCGGCACGGACCTTGAAGGTGAGCATGGCGGTGGCATCCTCGAAGCACTCGTCAAGCTCCTGGTAGGCCCGGTACTTGGCTTGGCTGCGTGTGGCCGCCCATACGCGCATTACATAGTGGCGTGCATCGCCCAGCATGTACTTCACGTCATCCCAGTCGTACAGCCCGTTGGTGAGCACCTCCCACTGCTTGAGCGGCAGCTTGTCAGCCATCTCGCCGTACTCCATCTCCCAGGTTGGGTGGAAGTTGCGGATGCGCTTCTTCGGGTCGCTGTCGAGGATGACGCCGATGTAATGGCCGCGATCAGCCAGGATTACACCGGGCTTACCGTAGGCGATGACGCGACGGCCGATTTCGGCGGGCACCTGATAGTGCTGCCGGACGTATGCGCAGTTGTGGCTCATGGATTTCTCCAGGTATGCACCGCCCTCCGTACTGGTGGCGGCATGGTGGCAAATTGGGTTCAGATAGGGTTTGATAGCGATCCGTACAATCGCGTGATAGCAGGAGCAGTAATGATCAACATGGCAGTGCACGATCACTTTGGCGAGGAGCTAGGGTGCGTAGAAGTCGATTTGCGTACGTCCAAGCACAAGAATCGGATGGTTGAAATTTGGGAGAAGCGTAACCAGTTAACCGGAGAGTTCGAATACGACATTCAGGTTCAATGGACCCAGCCAAAGTTCCATCCGAACATGATGATGACTGAAGACGACTTGATTGAGCTTTCCGATGTAATCAATGGTTGGGTTGAGAAAATCAAGTCGGCTCGGGAGCTGCGCGCTCAAGCTGATGACGAATGACCTCGTCGCCTGGATCGCGTTTCAGTTTGGCCTGACTGGCTTCTTCGAACTAACGCGCAAGTCTTTGTGATATGCAAAATGCCGGCGCGTCGGGCTTCTGAAGGCAGCGCGCTCGCTCCACTGGATCAAATACTTATGAGGGAACCATGAGTACAATCGTTACTGAGGCTGAACTGCAAACCGTCGACCTTGGCGGATACTGCGAAGTGCTTTTGATTTGCGATCGTGAGGACGAGGTTGGCGTCCTCGCTTATGAATTCCGCCATCTGGCACCCTTGTCTGGCCAAAGCGCAAATGGCGCGCCAGTAGCGAATCAGCTGAAAGTGCTGGTTGAGGGCGAGGTAAGTGCAGAGGCGTTGGCGCGAGTTGTAGCAACTCTGAACGCCCGAACTGGTCGTCCTATGGCAGCCGACTGAGCCTTGCTACCAAGAAATCGCTTTAGATCAGCATTATTGGCTGTTTCGGACTTCCGCGTCAGGTTTCTGAGTTCGACGAGAGCTGCACAACTATGCTTCGTCAGCGTTTAACCGCGCCGCTTGTTTCTGCCCGGCGGCCTGAATCATCCGCGCCACGTTTTCGCTAACTGTGATTTTGTGGCGCGGACATTCGATTGCTTGGTAGGAAAGGGCCGGGCCTAGGGCGTGAGCATTCAGGATTAGGTTCTGGATCGCCTCGCTGATCTCTTCGATATCGTTCCAGACCATCAGCTCTTCAAGCTTCTGCCGAGTACCCAACCTTAGTCGGTGCCGCAGCTCCTTCTCGTCGTACTCGATCCGCTTCAGCGCAGCCTTCGCTGATCGTTCTTTTCCACTCTTGGCCATGGCCTACCTCTTCAATTCCGCTGACCGGCAGTGCCAGCCAGGTTTGACGTTTGCGTTGCTGGATGCGGGCTATTCGCTTCACGCTGCGACCTTCCGCTGATTCCAGGCCCCGACCGCTTCGAAGATCCGTGCTGCATGATCCTCATCGAGCGACATCGCCTCGGGAATGGCGATCCAGCCCGAGGCCACCATCTGGCTTTGGTTGGCTGAGTCACGCAGCTCCTTGTAGCAATGCTCGATCACGTCCTCCAGGTGGTCGGAGAGGTATACGCCTTCCGGGGCCACCTCGATCGATTTGCTGTAGCGGTCGCCGCGGGCATCGATACACAGGGCGCTGAGGTAGATCGTCCAGCGGTGGGGGATGCCACAGACGGCCTGGCCGATCTTCCCCGGCGCGATGTTCTTCAACGACTTGTAATTGATCATGCCCTGGCGACCGCTCGGGTCGATGTTCACCACTGCGACGTGGTTGGTACTGAGCAGGGCCCGGCAGGATCGTTCGATCCTGGCCTTGAGGTTGTGAGGCTTGCGCTTGCTCATAGTGAGTCCGCCATTTTTCGAAGGGCGCGGCGCTCGGCCAAGGTCAGCGGCCTTGGCTTTCGCTTGAGGACCGTTTCAGGGTCTAAGCAGCCTGCAGTTTCTCGCAACAATCTGCTGACCCGCACCGTAAACCTGGCACTGCAGGCAGAACCGACCCGCTACCTGATAGCGGTGGTGTAACCCATGGCTAAGTTCACGCTGATCCAGAACCCGACCTTCAAGGCCGACGTAATGATCCCGCGCGTCGGCGGCGAACCGGTGAAGGTGGAGTTCGAGTTCAAGTATCTCGATCGAACCGCACTGGCGGCTCTGTACGCTGAGTGGGGCGAGCGTCACAGGGAGCTGGGGCTGAAGGTCGAGGAGATGGACCTGAAAGAGTTCACCGCTGCCAAGATCGACCTGGAAGTCGACCAGATCAAGGCCGTGGTAGCTGGCTGCAGCCAGTGGCTGCGCAGTGCCTGCCACCCCCACCACCAGCGGCGTGGTTCATGGAGCCCCGCGAGCCCGACTTGCCCCGGCGCATGCTCAACGAATTATCGGAATCACCGACGGCGGCGACCAGGGATTGATCGCGCTGCGAGCTTGTCAGAGTTATATCAAAAAAGTCCTTACGCTAAAGTAAGGGAGTGGTCGGGCCGTCCAAACTAAAAGGCAGCTCGACCTTAAGCTAATAGAAATTAAGCGGAAGCAAAAATAATGCTCTCTTCTCTGAATTCGTCAGGAACTAACTTGAGAGAATTGCTTTCTGGGGCTTTCATAATTACGTACTTGCCATCGATGAGGAAAAGGATGTGAGTTTTATCAAGTTTGTATGTGCCGTCTTTAATGCTTTGAGTTATTCCTGAGATGTTTGCTGTGGCCTTGTCAAGCTTGTCCCCAACATTGGTTTCTATTTTTTTGAGTAGGGTTATCGCGTCATTGAGTTTGTCTCGTTCTAGTGCTCCCAGAATTGCACTGAGTACCGCGTCAATAACAATAAATCCAATGGCTCCAATTATGAGGCCTCCTAGTACGCCTCCTGCGATAGATGCTATATTGGAAATCATTTTTGTGCCGATTTCAATTAGGGAAACTACCACTTTTACGCCGTCATAGACATACCAGGTTAGGAAGGCTGAGGCGGCCGTGGATACTCCTGCAAGAGCTGTATTGATTCCTTTTAATATATTGGTTTTACCGTCAAATTCAAAACCGACATCCTTCCAATTTTTTGGTAGTAAGCCGATGATGCCGGTGTCGGTAACGATTTTGTTTAGTTTTTCGCGAGTATCAGTTAATACGCTATTTATTTCCGTTATTGCCTCGTTGATAGTGTTGGAGGTTATGTCGAATTCTAATTGTTTTATCTTGAGGTTGAATTTTTTATTGTCAGCTTGAGAAAGTGCCGAGCTTAGTTTTCTCGCCATAGTGTTCCAAGCTAATTGGTACTGAGTGAATTGAGCTTTTATCGTGCCGTGCAGGGAACTTATTTCTTCGCGGCGTTTAGGGTTGTCTGGGTAAAAAATATCTTCGAAAATCATGATATCACCAAGTTGGTTATAAGATAACCAGCCCGAGGTGAGGGCTGATGAGCATCCTTCTCAAGCAGGCACTTGAGTAGTAGCTCAAGAATGATTTTTCGCAAGTTGTGTGCTGATATTTTTAGAGTAACCCTGAGAGGTTTGTCTAAAACCACCTCGACCTATCCCGGATTAATTGGACTAAATCGGCGCCATCTCTTTGGCCAGTTTTAGACCGTGAGCCGCTGTAAGCCGCGTAGTGCGTGGCCTTTGCACTTCCCAAGGCCATACTGCTGCAGTATCAGCCGTTATTCACGAATGCTCCGCCATGAATCTCGCCGATAGGGTCGATCAAGTGAGACCCTTGGTTCTTCGTGTTGCCCGCGGCGCGGTCGACCTTGAACCACTCGAACGCTTCGGACGGTTCGCCCTGGTGCATCAGCATCAGCTCGGCCCGCTCCTTGGGTGTCGCCGGGTCAAGCCATTCCCGTGCCAGCTCAGGCGCCAGGACTACTGGCCGCCGATCGTGAATATCGACCATGCCGCCGGCGGAGTCCGCTGTGATGATCACGAAGCCGTCGTGCTCCCGAGGTGGCTCATCAGCATGCGGCCAATGGCCAATCGACGCGCACAGGCTGGGCAAGCCATCACGTCGCCGGATGTAGTAGGGCTGTTTTCCGCCTTCATCTGCCAGCCATTCAAACCATCCGTCTATTGGCGTGATCGCTCGATTTGGCCAGGCCGCCCGGTAATAGGGGTTGTGCGCGACCTTTTCGGAACGGGCATTGGGCTCGGCTCGATTGGTTGCCCAATGCGGTTTCCAAGACCACCTGAGAAGGTCGGCATGTAGCGCGCCATTCTCCATGTGGAGCAGGGCGACCGGAGTTGTCGGTGGCACGTTGTACCGCCCCAGTGGCTGATCGCCGACGGTGTTGACCAGGGCCCCGGGCATGCTGAGCACGGCAACAAAGTCGTGGATGCCGTGGTACTGCGCGATACGTCCGCACATGCTCGCCTCCGAAGTGATGGCTCACTTCTTTCAACGTAGACCAACGGGCGGGTCATTCGTCAGCGCCCGATTGATGGTCTGGGCACCGCGGGTAATATGCTGTGTTTTTATACAGTATTGAGGCCTGCGATGTACTTCAAGATTATCCCGATGAGAGATCGAGGGATAGCGAGATCCTGGGAGGAGATAGGCAGGGATAGACCGATCCGTGGCGACGTAAATATCCGCCACGAGATGTGCAAGATCATGAACCGTGACAGCAACATAGCCAGGATCCGACCGGTAATGCCGCTCGACCCTGAGCTGCTTCCGCCATTGATTGACGCGTTTCTGTCTGGGATGGCAACCAACGCTTTCACGCTGAGTGGTATTGAAGAGGTCGACGGGCGCCTGTATGCGCAGTCGTGGTACTGCAGGCCGGAGTAGGGAGGGGATTGTGTTCGGTCGGCAGGACGCCGGAGGAGGGTGGAAACGGTTCTAGTTATGGAACACGTCCATAATAGTTATGGAACACCTTTCGCATTGAGGCTTTACGCCAAAGCTCCAGAAACGAAAAAGCCCCGAATAATCGGGGCTTTAGCGTGACGAATATGGCGGAGGCGATGGGATTCGAACTCATGGACCTGTTACAGTCGACGGTTTTCAAGACCGTTGCCTTAAACCACTCGGCCACACCTCCGTTTTTGTTGCGGGCGCCATAATACCTGAATGAAACACACTGTCAAACTCTGTGCATGGCTTGTTGCAGAGCGTCTGTTATGATCTTTGCCACTGAACGTTTCAAACCAACAGGAGTGTCGCCATGCGCGAACAGGATTACGCAGTTAATAACAGCGTGCAGGCCGAGCAGCTAGAAGTTAGCCGCGTCCTGCGCAACACCTACGGCCTACTCGCTCTCACTCTCGCCTTCAGTGGCGTGATGGCTTACGTGGCCCAGCAGATGCGGGTCGGTTATCCGAACATCTTCGTGGTGCTGATCGGTTTCTACGGTCTGTTCTTCCTCACCAACAAACTCCGTGATTCGGCCTGGGGCCTGGTGTCGGCGTTTGCCCTGACCGGTTTCATGGGCTTCCTGCTCGGCCCGATCCTCAACCGTTACCTGGGCATGCAGGGCGGCGCGGAAGTGGTCAGCTCGGCCTTTGCGATGACCGCGCTGGTGTTCGGTGGCCTGTCGGCCTACGTGCTGATCTCCCGCAAGGACATGAGCTTCCTCGGTGGTTTCATCACCGCCGGTTTCTTCGTCCTGCTGGGCGCGACGCTGGCCAGCCTGTTCTTCCAGATCAGCGGCCTGCAACTGGCGATCAGCGCGGGCTTCGTGCTGTTCTCCTCGGTGTGCATCCTGTACCAGACCAGCGCCATCATCCATGGCGGCGAGCGGAACTACATCATGGCGACCATCAGCCTGTATGTATCGATCTACAACCTGTTCGTCAGCCTGTTGCAGCTGTTCGGCATCATGGGCCGCGACGACTGATCGCCAGCCTTGAAAAAAAAGCCCGCTTCGGCGGGCTTTTTGTTGTCTGCGATCTGGTCGCCCGGCCAGGGTCAAGCCGGGTCGTGGCAGCGCACGCAGAGTTTATTGCCGTCCAGGAGCGCTACTCGGTAATGATCAGGCTGCCGTCGGTTTGTTGTTGATAGATGGTGTAGGGCAGCAGCAAGGTGTCGAGCACGCCTGAAACGGCCATGTCGAGCAGCATGCCTTGGGTCGAGGCAGGGCCGGTGGGAGTTCTTCCGTTTTCTGGCACAGGGGCGTGCATGCTGCAGAAGTCATAAGTCACGCCACTGTAGATGCGCGGGACTCCACCGCAGTACGATTTTCGCTCCTTGAGTTTCTGGCTGGCCACCGCATCCTCCCTGAAGACGGTATCGATGGTTCCACAGCCCGAGAGCATCAATGCCGCCAGCAACAGAAAACAGGTTTTCACGGTGCGAGTCCTTCGTCGATGAGGCCCTGAGTCTAGTCAGTTTTTAGGCGCCAGGGGACAAGCGCCGTGCGTGAGCTCATGCATTACGCCATCGGCGGCAATCGCCGTTTCACCGGGCTTTTCTTGACGATCGCGGTGTTGGTTTCCGCGCAGCTGTTGAGGTGGTCGAGCAGGTTGTCCAGTTGCTCCATGTCGCGCACATGCAGGCGGGCGATAAAGCAGTCTTCGCCCGTGACCTTGTCGCATTCGGTGAACTCGGGGATGGCCAGGATCTGCCGTTCGACTTCCTGGAGTTTCCCCGGCAGCGGCCGGATGCGCACGATGGCCTGCAACTGATAGCCGAAGAACCTGGGGTCGACTTCGACGGTATAGGCCTTGAGCACGCCGCGCTCTTCCAGGCGTCGCAGGCGTTCGGCGACGCTGGGTGACGACAGCCCGCTGATCTGTGCCAGCGCCTTGAGCGAACGGCGTGAGTCTTCCATCAGGGCGCTGATCAGCGCCTGGTCAATCTCGTCGATCATGTCAGCCTCATTAGGTAAAACCTAAGAAATACCTTGATAAAAAAGGTGTAAGCCGAGTTTAGCCTGCCGTTGAGTCTTGAGCGGGGCAGGAGCCGATTGTCATACTTTTGGCTCTTGTTGAGGAGAGTGATCATGGACAAATTGTTACGCCGCGGCTCACTGGAAATGACCGCTGCCATGTTGATTTCCGGGACTATCGGCTGGTTCGTGCTGGTGTCCGGGCAGCCGGTGCTGGACGTGGTGTTCTGGCGCTGCGTGTTCGGCGCCGCGACCCTGCTGCTGATCTGCGCCGGCTTCGGTTTTCTGCGTCCCGGCATCCTGACGCGCACCACCTTTCTCCTCGCCGTGCTCAGCGGTGTCGCCATCGTCGGCAACTGGGTGCTGCTGTTCGCCTCCTATTCCCGGGCCTCGATCGCCATCGGCACCGCGGTCTACAACGTCCAGCCGTTCATGCTGGTGGGGCTGGCGGCATTGTTTCTCGGCGAGAAAATCACCGCGCAGAAACTGTTCTGGCTGAGCATTTCCTTTGCCGGGATGCTGGCGATCGTCAGTGCCCATGGCGAGCAGGGCGCGGGGGGCAATGATTATCTGCTGGGGATCGTCCTGGCGCTGGGGGCGGCCCTGCTGTACGCCTTCGCCGCGTTGCTGATCAAGCGCCTGACCGGCACGCCGCCGCACCTGATCGCGCTGATCCAGGTCTGCACCGGGGTGTTGCTGCTGGCGCCCTGGGCCAATCTTTCCGCGCTGCCCACGGCGCCGGGGGCCTGGGCCAGCCTGCTGACCCTGGGCATCGTGCACACCGGGGTGATGTACGTGCTGTTGTACGGCGCGATCCAGAAACTGCCGACCGCACTGACCGGCGCGCTGTCGTTCATCTACCCGATTGCGGCGATCTTCGTCGACTGGTTTGCCTTCGGCCATCGCCTGGAGCTGCTGCAATGGATCGGCGTGATCGCCATCCTGCTGGCGGCGGCCGGCATGCAGCAGGGCTGGAGCCTGGGCTTGCGTCGTCGGGTGGCGGCGCAGTAAGCGCCGCGGTCCACTCAGGCACTGTGACTGGGCGATTGTTTGCTACTCTGCGGTCCTTCTATCCCGTTCCGCCGAGTACAGAACATGCCTATATCCGACGCCAGTCCTGAACCGCAATCCGTCTGTAACCCGATTACCAGCAGCGCGATCTTTATCGTCGCCACCCTGGCCCCTGGCAGTGACGCCGCCGCCAAGGTACGGGGCTGGTGCGAGGATGTGGCGGGCCTCACCCGTTCGGTTGGCAAGCGGGTGCCCGCGGGTAACCTGTCGTGTGTCTGCGGTTTTGCTTCGGCGGCTTGGGACCGGCTGTTTGGCGGCCCGCGCCCGGCGTCCCTGCACGCCTTTCGCGAGTTCGGCCCGCAAGAGCGCCGGGCCGTGGCGACCCCGGGCGACATCCTGCTGCACATTCGCGCGGACCAGATGGACCTGTGTTTCGAACTGGCGACGCAACTGATCTCAGCGCTGGGCGATGCGATCACGGTGGTCGACGAGGTGCAGGGTTTCCGCTATTTCGACATGCGCAGCATCATCGGTTTTGTCGATGGCACGGAAAACCCGGTCGGGCGCAAGGCCATCGAGTTCACCCTGGTCGGCGATGAAGATCCGGCGTTCAGCGGCGGCAGTTATGTGCTGGTGCAGAAGTACCTGCATAACATGAACGCCTGGAACGAGCTGTCGGTCGAGGAACAGGAACGGGTGATCGGGCGCAAGAAGCTGTCCGACATCGAACTCGACGATGCCGTCAAGCCGAGCTCTTCCCACAGTGCCTTGACCACCATCACCAAGGACGGCGAAGAGGTGAAGATCCTGCGCGACAACATGCCGTTCGGCCGGCCCGGGGCGGGGGAGTTCGGCACCTATTTCATCGGCTACGCGCGTTCGCCGGAGCCCATCGAGCAGATGCTCGAGAACATGTTTGTCGGCCGGCCGGCGGGCAACTATGACCGTCTGCTGGATTTCAGCACGGCGGTGACCGGCGGCCTGTTCTTTGTGCCTTCGGCCGATCTGCTGGAAGCGTTGGCCGAACGCCAACCCTGATCCGGATGCAAAGAGCCCGCGAGGTGAGGGCCTCGCGGGCTCGTTGCATCTGGCTGATTGAAACCACAAACCGGGAAAGGTGCCGGCGCCTAACAATGTGCCGAGCCTTTACCGGTGCAGCCAGCAATCAGTGACTGCTCATCCCGGCCAGCTGCATCATCAGCCGCAGCAGCCCGGCCACCGCACCCAGGGCCAGCACACTGCCAAACCAGATGCCCACCAGCCACGCCAGCCGCCGATACCAGGGGGCGGCCGGACCTTCAGTGCTCGATACCTCAGAGCCTTCCATAAGCCATCTCCATCATCAGTGCGGTGGCGACGGCCAGCATCAGCAGCCCACCGAGGAACAGCAGGCTCAGCTGCGCCACCTGCTGGTAGAAAGGCCGCAGCCTGGCAGGGGGGCGAAGGGTTTTGCTGTCAATGGTAACCATCGCCGATCCTCACTTTGCCGCGGAACACGTAGTAGCTCCAGCAGGTGTACATCAGGATGATCGGCAGGATGAACAGGGTGCCGATCAGGATGAACAGCTGGCTGGACGGGGGCGATGCCGCCTGCCACAGGCTGATGGAAGGCGGCACGATATTCGGCCAGATGCTGAAGGCCAGGCCGATGTAGCCGAGGAACACCAGCGCCAGGGTGAACACGAACGGCCAGTGCGAGTGATGCTGGCGCAAGGTGCGCAGCAGCCCGAACAGCGCCAGCAACCCGAGGACCACCAGGGCACCGAAGACCACGATATGCGCGTGGGTGAACCAGCGGCTGGCGATTTCCGGATGCAGCAAGGGCGTCCACACGCACAGCACCGCGACCACTGCCATCAGCACGAATGCCAGCGGCCGGCTGTAGTGGCGCATCCGCGATTCGAGCATGCCTTCGGTCTTGACCAGCAGCCAGGTGCTGCCCAGCAATGCATAGGCGACGATCAGGCCCAGCCCGCAGAACAGTGGGAACGGCGCTAGCCAGTCGAGGTTGCCACCGGCGAACTGGCGATTGACCACCGGGATCCCGGCGATGTAACTGCCGATCACGATGCCCTGGCAGAAGGTCGCCAGCAGCGAGCCGCCAATGAACGCCATGTCCCAGATATGGCGTTTTTCCGGGCTGGCCTTGAAGCGGAACTCAAAGGCTACGCCGCGGAAGATCAAGCCGGCCAGCATGAAAATCAGCGGCAGGTACAAGGCCTCCAGAATCACCGAATAGGCCAGCGGGAAGGCCCCGTACAGCGCCGCGCCACCGAGGATCAGCCAGGTCTCGTTACCGTCCCAGACCGGCGCCACGGTGTTCATCATCACGTCGCGCTCCTGCGCGTCCGGGATCAGCGGGAAGAGGATCCCCAGTCCCAGGTCGAAGCCATCCATGATGACGTACATCATCACCCCGAAGGCGATGATCACGCCCCAGATCAACGACAGATCTATACCTTGAATGCCCATGGGCAAGCTCCTTGTTCAGTTGGCAGGGTTGCCGGACGCGAAGAGCGGCCGGCGTGGCGTGCGGTCCTGGCCGGGGCCGCCTTGTGGCGGATGATCGTGATGGGGCTGCGGGCCCTTGCGGACCAGCTTCATCATGTAGGCGATGCCCACGGTGAACACCGAGAAGTAGATCAACACAAACAGAGCCAGCGAGATGCTCAGTTGGCTGACCGAGTGGTTCGACGCCGCGTCGGCGGTGCGCTGCAAGCCGTACACCACCCACGGCTGGCGGCCGACCTCGGTGGTGATCCAGCCGGCGAGCATGGCGATCAGCCCGGTCGGGCCCATGAACAGCACCAGGCGCAGGAACAGCCGGTTGCGGTACAGCGCGCCGTTGCGGCGCAGGGCCAGGCCGAGCAGGCCGGTGAGGATCATCAACATGCCCAGCCCGGCCATGATCCGGAAGCTGAAGAAGATGATGGTCGCGTTCGGCCGGTCCTCTTTCGGAAAGCTCTTGAGCGCCGGGATCTGCTTGTCCAGGCTGTGGGTCAGGATCAGGCTGCCCAGGTAAGGCACCTCGATCGCATAACCGGTCTTCTCGGCGTCCATGTCGGGGATGCCGAACAGCACCAGCGGCGTCGGTTGGTTGCCGATGTTTTCCCAGTGGCCTTCGATGGCGGCGATTTTCGCCGGCTGATGTTCCAGGGTGTTCAGGCCATGGGCATCCCCGACCACCGCCTGGATCGGTGCGACGATCAAGGCCATCCACATCGCCATCGACAGCATCTTGCGCACTTGTGGCGTGTCGTTCTTGCGCAGCAGGTGCCAGGCCGCGGACGAGCCGACAAAAAACGCCGTGGCGACGAACGCGGCGATCGCCATGTGCGCCAGGCGGAACGGGAACGACGGGTTGAACACGATGGCCAGCCAGTCCATCGGTACGATCCGCCCATCGACGATGGAGAAGCCCTGTGGCGTCTGCATCCAGCTGTTGGAGGCGAGGATCCAGAAGGTCGAGATCAGCGTGCCGATCGCCACCATGACCGTGGAGAAGAAGTGCAGCCCACGGCCGACCCGGTTCCAGCCGAACAGCATCACCCCGAGGAAACCGGCCTCGAGGAAAAACGCGGTCAGCACTTCATAGGTCAGCAGGGGCCCGGTAATGCTCCCGGCGAAGTCCGAGAAACGGCTCCAGTTGGTGCCGAACTCGTAGGCCATGACCAGCCCGGAGACCACCCCCATGCCGAAGTTGACGGCAAAGATTTTCGACCAGAAGTGATACAGGTCCTTGTAGACCGGATTATTGCTTTTCAGCCACAGGCCTTCGAGCACGGCCAGGAAGCTGGCCAGCCCGATGGTGATGGCGGGAAAGATGATGTGGAACGAGACCGTGAACGCGAATTGAATTCGCGCCAGGTCGAGCGCTTCCAGGTTTGGCATGACGATACCCTCAGAGTGGCTCGAGACCTGTGCACGGCACGGCCGACCGCGGTGAGCCTTGCGGCTCGCGGTCAACGGCAATGCAGGTTTCGAAAGGGCCGGGGCGACGCGCGCCGCCCCGGGCAGGTTCAATCGACGGAGGACTGGATCAGGTTGCTGGCCGGCGCCGGTTCAAGGCGGATCGCGATGAACTTCGAGGTCGGGGTGAAGGTGCGGTCGCCGTAGCTTTCCAGTGGCACCAGAGGGTTGGTTTCCGGGTAGTAGGCCGCGGCCTGGCCGGGTGGAATGTCGTAGGCGATCAGGGTGAAGCCGCTCACCCGGCGCTCGCGGCCGTCGCCCCACAGCGAGATCATGTCGACTTTCTGCCCAGGCTCGTAGCCCAGCTGGCGAATGTCCTGCTCGTTGACGAACACCACGTCGCGCATGCCGTAGACCCCGCGATAACGATCGTCCAGGCCATACAGGGTGGTGTTGTACTGATCGTGGGAGCGCATGGTCTGCAGGATCAGCTCCGGCTTCACTCCCAGGTCGCGCACGCCCTTGCTCACCAGGTGTTCCGGCAGCACGCCGGGGGTGAACTGGGCCTTGCCGGTGGCGGTTTTCCAGATGCGCTGGGCGGCGTCGTTACCCAGGTGGAAACCACCGGGGTGCAGCAGCTTCTTGTTGAAGTCCTTGAAGCCGGGAATGGTGTCGGCGATCAGGTTGCGGATCCGGCTGTAATCCTCGATCACCCACAGCCAGTCGATCGGGTGGCTGCCGAGGGTGGCGTTGGCGATCCCGGCGATGATCGCCGGCTCCGAGCGCATCAGCGGCGACTTGGGTTTCAGCTGGCCGTGGGAAATGTGCACCATGCTGAAGGTGTCTTCCACGGTGACGCCTTGCGGGCCCTGGGCTTGCAGGTCGATATCGGTGCGCCCCAGGCACGGCAGGATCAGCGCCTCGCGACCGGTGACCAGGTGGCTGCGGTTGAGCTTGGTGGCGATGTGCACGGTCAGCTCGCAGTTGCGCAGGGCCGCGTGGGTGCGCGGGCTGTCGGGGGTGGCCTGGGCGAAGTTGCCGCCCAGGCCGATGAACACCTTGGCGCGACCTTCTTCCATGGCGGCGATCGCCATCACCGTGTTGTGCCCGTGCTTGCGCGGCGCCTTGAAGGCAAAACGCGCTTCCAGGGCATCGAGCAACTCGGCGGGGGCCAGTTCGTTGATGCCCATGGTGCGGTCGCCCTGCACGTTACTGTGGCCGCGCACCGGCGACAGCCCGGCGCCCGGCCGGCCGATATTGCCGCGCAGCAACTGCACGTTGACCACTTCCTGCACGGTCAGCACCGAGTGGGTGTGCTGGGTCACGCCCATGGCCCAGCACATGATCACCCGCTTGGCCTTGCGGTACATGCGCGCAGCCAGCTCGATATCCTCCAGGGACAGCCCGGACTGTTCGAGGATGTGCTCCCAGCTGGTGGCGTCGACCTCGGCCAGGTAGGCGTCCAGGCCCGAGGTGTGCTCGGCGATGAAGGCGCGGTCGAACACCGCTTCGCCATTGTTCGCCAGCGCTTCGCGTTCCCATTGCCAGAGGAACTTGGCGATGCCACGCATGGCCGCCATGTCGCCGCCCAGGGCCGGGCGGAAGTAGGCGGAGGAAGTAGGCTCCGAGCCGTTGGTGAGCATCTCCAGCGGATGCTGCGGGTGCTGGAAGCGTTCCAGGCCACGCTCTTTCAGCGGGTTGAAACAGATCACCTGGGCGCCACGCTTCACTGCCTCGCGCAGCGGTTCGAGCATCCGCGGGTGGTTGGTGCCAGGGTTCTGGCCGATGACGAAAATGGCGTCGGCTTCCTCCAGGTCATCGAAGGTCACCGTACCTTTGCCCACGCCAACGCTGTCGTCCATGCCCAGGCCGCTGGCCTCGTGGCACATGTTCGAGCAGTCGGGGAAGTTGTTGGTGCCATAGGCGCGCACGAACAGCTGGTAGAGGTAGGCGGCCTCGTTGCTGGCCCGGCCCGAGGTGTAGAACTCGGCCTGGTCGGGCGACTCCAGAGCGTTCAGGTGCTTGGCGATCAGGGCGAAGGCGTCGTCCCAGCTGGTTTCGACATAACGATCCAGGCTGGCGTCGTAACGCATCGGGTGGGTCAGGCGGCCCTGGTATTCGAGCCAGTAGTCGCTTTGCGCCGCCAGCGCCGACACTGTGTATTTATTGAAGAAAGCCGGGTTGACCAGGCGCCCGGTGGCTTCCCAGTTGACCGCCTTGGCGCCGTTCTCGCAGAACTTGACCATGCCGTTTTCCGGCGATTCGCCCCAGGCGCAACCCGGGCAGTCGAAACCGCCGTTCTGGTTGGTCTTGAGCATGGTGCGAATATTCTTGAAAGCGTTTTCGCTGCCCAACCAGTTTTTGGTCACGGCAATCAGCGCGCCCCAACCGGCGGCTGCTCCCTTGTAGGGTTTGTAGCGTTCAACTTCGCTCATGGTTCTTCTCCAGGACATCGCACGTAGGCTGTGCCTAATGCCAAGTCATTGTTCATGACTGTTTTGTTGTGCGGTTAAATGCGCTTTTATTTGCAGCCAGTTACAAGGCATGCGCATTTATTCACTTCACGGGTGCCGCTCAAGTACTACGGGAACAAGCCTATGTTGGTCGTGAAGTGCCTGTCTAATCGCTATTAATGACCAGGTGATCGAGATCCTCTATCAGATAAAAAATAGAAATAAATCAATGGATTATTTGTTTAAGGTGGCGTGCTTCTGGATGCTTTTCTGCTTGATAGATCCTATTGATCAACCGGTTGTTAATAGCGATTAGACGGCGCTTTTAATTGAACTTAGTCTTGCCGTAACAAGGCCCCTCTATAACGGCGGCCTTCCAATAACAGCCTTCTGGTCAATGCGCCTGAAGTGTTGATGGAGGCGGTAATGTCAGATCGAATCCTGCGGGATGGTTTTTCCAGGCGAGTCGACTATCTGCGGATGTCGGTGACCGATCGCTGCGACTTTCGCTGTGTGTATTGCATGGCCGAAGACATGCAGTTCCTGCCACGGCAACGCATCCTGACCCTGGAGGAGCTCTATCAGCTGGCGCACAGCTTCGTCGCCCTGGGCACCCGGAAAATCCGCCTGACCGGGGGCGAACCCTTGATCCGCCAGGGCGTCGTCGAGCTGTGCCGGCGCATCGCCGCGCTGCCGGGGCTGCGCGAGCTGTGCATGACCACCAATGGCTCGCAGCTGGGCAAACTGGCGGCGCCCCTGTTCGAGGCCGGGCTCAAGCGCCTGAACATCAGCATCGACAGCCTCGATGCCAGGCGCTTTCGCGAGCTGACCCGCACCGGCGACCTGGCCCAGGTCATCGCCGGCATCGATGCGGCGAACGCCGCCGGTTTCCAGCACACCAAGCTCAACTGCGTGGTGATGAAAGGGCGCAACGATCACGAGATCAACGACCTGGTGGGGTTCGCCATCGACCGTGGGCTGGACATCTCCTTTATCGAAGAGATGCCCCTGGGGGTGATCAGCGAACACAGCCGCGCCGATGCGTTCTTTTCCAGCGCCCAGGTGCGCGAGCGCATCGCCGAGCGCTACACCCTGATCGACTCCACCGAATCGACCCAGGGGCCGTCGCGTTACTGGCGCCTGGCCGAGGCGCCGGAGATTCGCCTGGGGTTCATCTCGCCCCACAGCCACAACTTCTGCGCCACCTGCAACCGGGTGCGGCTGACCGTCGAGGGCCGGCTGCTGCTGTGCCTGGGCAACGAGCATTCGGTCGACCTGAAGCAGGTGCTGCGCAGCCACCCGGGCGAGCCGGAGCGCCTGGAGCGGGCAATCATCGAGGCGATGAAAATCAAGCCGTACCGCCACAACTTCGAACTCAATGACGAGGTGCAAGTGGTGCGGTTCATGAACATGACCGGCGGCTGATCCGCGCGGTTTCCCTCTCTGCAAAAAGGCTGTCTTGCGATGATCGTCAGATCCAAACCCAACCTGATCAATGTGCTGATCTCCCTCAAGGGCTCGATCGCCAAGCGCATCGCCCTGCGCAGCCTGCTGGTGACCCTGCTGGCCTCGGCGATCGTGTTTATCGAGACCCTGTACCCGGCCTATTTCTCCAGGGTCAACGCCACGCCCTTCACCCTGTTGGGCCTGTCGCTGTCGATCTTCATGAGCTTTCGCAACAACGCCTGCTACGACCGCTGGTATGAAGCGCGCAAGGCCCTGGGCACGCTGGTGACGGAGGTGCGTTCGATGATCCGCGAAACCCAGGCGATCAAGGATTCGCGACAACGCGGCAAGATCCTGCGCGACCTCTGCGGCTTCGCCCATGCCCTCAACGCCAGGCTGCGCCAGGAAGACGAGTCGAGCGCGGCGGGCACCTGGCTGAGCCGGTTGCCGGCGGCCCAGGCGCCCAACGTGCCGGACAGCATCCTGCGCCACGTCGGCCAACAGTGTTCGACCCTGGCCGAATCCGGGGTGATCAGCGAATGGCGCTACACGCTACTGGCCAATCACCTGAGCAGCCTGACCAACGCCCAGACCATCTGCGAGCGGATCAAGAGCACGCCATTGCCTTTTCCCTACACGCTGTTGCTGCACCGCACCAGCTACATCTTCTGCATCCTGCTGCCCTTTGCCATGGCCGAGCCCCTGGGCTGGCTGACGCCGATCTTCACGGCCATCGTCAGTTATACGTTCTTCGGCCTGGATGCCATTGGCGACGAGCTGGAAGACCCCTTCGGCCGGGACGAGAACGACCTGCCGACCAACGCCCTGGTACGCACCATCGAGCGTGAGGTGCTGGATGCCCTGGGGGCGACCCAGCTGCCGCCGGTGTTGCAGCCGGTGGACTTCGTGCTGAGCTGATCGGCGCCCATGCGTTCGCCCTGGCTCCCCCGGGCGACATCAAGTACTCAACCCAGCCAGCCGGCTGCGAGGATAACCATGCACCACGATTCCACCACCTTGACTCACCTGGACGCCGAAGGCCGCGCCAATATGGTCGATGTCAGCGACAAGCAGCCCACCGACCGCGAAGCCCAGGCCCAGGCCTGGGTGCGCATGCGGCCCGCCACCTTGCAGATGATCCAGCAGAACGGCCACCCCAAGGGCGACGTGTTCGCGGTCGCGCGCATCGCGGGCATCATGGCGGCGAAGAAAACCCATGAGCTCATCCCGCTCTGCCACCCGCTGATGCTCAGCTCGATTCACCTCGATCTGAAAGCCGTCGAGCCCGACAGCATCAGGATCGTCGCCAGCTGCCGGCTGAACGGCCGCACCGGGGTCGAGCTGGAGGCCCTCACCGCGGCCAGCGTGGCCGCGCTGACTATCTACGACATGTGCAAGGCGGTCGACCGCGGCATGGTCATCGACAGCATCCAGCTGCTGAAGAAACAGGGCGGACGATCCGGCACCTTTGACGCGGGAGTCACCGCATGATTCTGATCAACTACTTTGCCCGCTATCGCGAGCAGCTCGGTATCGGCGGCGAGAAGATTGCGCTGGACGATTCGTTGCGCAGCGTCGGCGACGTGAGGACATTGCTGATGGCCAGGGGCGAGACCTGGCAGGCGGTGCTCGGCGAAAACAGCCTGATGTGCGCGCTGAACCAGGACCTGTGCAACCTCGACGCACCCATCGAGGACTTCGACGAGATCGCATTTTTCCCGCAAGTCACCGGGGGCTGAGCCATGACCGTGCATGTCCAGGCCGAGGCCCTCGACCTCGATCGACTGCACCGCGAGGTGCATGGCGGCGACCCGAGCATTGGCGCGGTGGTGACCTTCGTCGGCTATGTGCGCGACCTGAACCTGGGGGAGCAGGTCGGCAGCCTGTTCCTCGAACATTACCCGGGCATGACCGAGCGCGCGTTGCAGCGCATCGTCGATGAGGCCAATCAGCGCTGGCCGCTGCAACGGGTCAGGGTCGTGCATCGGGTGGGGGTGTTGCAGGTGGCTGAGCCGATCGTGTTTGTCGGCGTCGCCAGCGCCCATCGGCAGGCAGCCTTCGAGGCCTGCGCCTTCCTGATGGATTACCTGAAAACCCGCGCGCCGTTCTGGAAGCGCGAACAGACTTTGTCCGGCGAGCGTTGGGTGGAGGGCAGGGAGAGCGACCAACTGGCCGCCAGTCGCTGGTAGGGCAGGGATACGCCCTGCGGCGCAGCAGCTTTAGTCGGCCGTTGGCTCTGGTGCGGCAAACAGTTTCCTGGCTTCGGCAAAGCACTTTTCGGCGATGGCCGAGCGCGGTTCGGTCTTGCGCATCACCAGGCCCAGGGGCGCCAGCACGCTGGCATCCGGCAGGTTGATGAACGCCAGGTTCTCGATCGGATTTTCCAGGCCGCTGGACAGCGGCATGATCGAGCAGCAGAAGCCTTCGTGGATGGCCTGGAACAGCTGATAGGTGGAATCGCTTTCGAGGATCGGCTGCGGGTCGAGGCCACGGCTGCGGAAACTCAGGTCGATGGATTTGCGGTAGTGCATGCCATTGCTGATCATCCCCAGGGGCAGCTCGGCGGCTTCTTCCCAGCTCATTTCGCTGCCTTCGAAATGGAAGTGGCGGGTGTCGTACAGCAGGCCGACGCGGGTTTCGCCGATCTCGAAAAACTCGAAGTAGTTCGGGTTCACATGGTCCAGATAACACACCCCCAGGTCCAGCTGGTTGTTGCCCAGGCCTTCGATGATCTGGTCCGAGCTCATGGACGACAGGGCGAACTTGAGTTCCGGGAAACTCCGGGACAGCCCCTGGACGTAGCCGATCGGGTTGAAGCTGCTCAACGGCACCAGGCCCAGGCGCAGGCTACCGACCAGTTGGCCACGGCACGCGGCGGCCTCGGCGAACAGCCCGTCATGGGCGGCGAGCAGGGTCCGCGCCCAGGCCAGCACCCGTTCGCCGGCCTCGGTGAAACCTTCGAAACGCTGGCCGCGCTTGACCAGCACCAGGTCCAGCTCGTCCTCCAGATTGCGCAAGCGCATGGACAGGGTCGGCTGGGTAATGTGGCAGCGCGCGGCGGCCTGGCCGAAGTGTCGGGTCTGGTCCAGGGCGATAAGGAACTTGAGTTGTTTGATGTCCACGGTGGCACCTGCTGAGAAAGGGATTTGATGTCAGGGGTAAGGTTGCTGTCCAGAATGCACGAAGTGTCCGGACATCCCGATCCGACCTTTGGAGGAAAAGACTGTGCACCCGTTCGGTGGCACGCGGAGCTGTTAAAAAAGCGCTGTTAGAAAAGCGCCGTTAAAACAGTAGTTCAGGGGTATTGAAGTTGCTCAGGCGCGGGTCGTCCTCGGCGCAGACCAAGGCTTGCGGCCGGTGCTTCGACAAGGCGCGTTGCAGGCTGCGTTCGCCGGCGTCCCAGTCTTGCTGCAGGCTCGCCAGCAAGGCCTTGGGGATCAGGCTGAACATGGGTTGCCAGTGGCCGGCCTGCTGCACCATCAGCACCGAGTCCGCGGCGGGGCGCGCCGCCAGCATGGCGCTGATCAGCGCGGCATCGATTTTCGGCGCGTCGCAGGCGAACACCAGCAGCCACGGATGACGCGCCACCGCCAGGCCGGCGAGCACACCCGCCAGCGGGCCCGGGAAATCCTTTTGCGAATCCTCCACCAGTTGGTCGGCATAGGCCCGGTACTGCTCGGCGTTGCGGTTGCAGGAGATGATCAGGTCGTCGCTGAAGGGCCGGACCGCCGCCTGCACATGGGCGATCAGCGGCTTGCCCTGCCAGGGCAGCAAACCCTTGTCCCGTCCGCCCATGCGCGCGCCACGGCCGCCGGCCAGCAGCAGTACCGAGCAGGGGATGGACAAAGGGGAAGCGGGGCAGGTCGGGGTCATGGTTCAAGGCACGCTGGTTGGGTATCGGGACGATCTCATTGTCGCCGCCGCGAGTCCAATCGGAAGTATCGAATGTCCGATCAAAAGGCTCTATCGACCGCGGATTTCACCCGCGCCGAACCGCATTTTCCAGGGAAAAAAGCCTTGATAGATGGGCTCGATAACGTGGTCGGCCAGAGTGATTAGACACTGACGGTTTCAGCGCTTTAGCCTCTGGCAATGGTTTTTATGACTGCCTGCCGGAGAAAGACATGAGCGTGAAATCGGATGCATTGTTTGTCCCCCTGAATATTGCCGTGCTGACCGTCAGCGACACCCGTGAATACGCCACCGACACCTCCGGGCAACTGCTCGTCAGCCGCTTGCTGGAAGCTGGCCACACCCTGAGCGAGCGCAACCTGCTCAAGGATGACCTGTACAAGATCCGCGCCCAGGTCGCGCTGTGGATCGCCGATGAGAATATCCAGGTGGTGCTGATTACCGGCGGCACCGGCTTCACCGGACGCGACAGCACGCCCGAGGCGGTGGGCTGCCTGCTGGACAAGCGGATCGACGGTTTCGGTGAACTGTTCCGGGCGATCTCCATCCTCGATATCGGCACCTCCACCGTGCAGAGCCGGGCCCTGGCCGGGCTGTCCAACGGCACCCTGGTGTGCTGCCTGCCGGGCTCCACGGGTGCCTGCCGGACTGCCTGGGAAGGCATCCTTGCCGAGCAGCTGGACGCCCGCCACCGGCCGTGCAATTTCGTGCCGCACCTCAAGCAGGTGCAAGCCTGCGGGACCCGCGGATGAGCCCCTCACCGCTGATGCCAGTGGAGGAGGCCATCGCCCGCTTGCTGGCCATGGCCGAGGCGCAACGTTTGCAGGACAGCGAGCCGGTGGTGCTGGGCGAGGCGCGGCAACGGGTGCTGGCCAGCGACCTGGTGGCGACCCTGGACCTGCCGCCCTGGCCGAACAGCGCCATGGATGGTTATGCCTTGAACCTCGAGGGCTGGGACGGGCAGCCGCTGGCGGTGTCGCAACGCATCTTTGCCGGCCAGCCCCCCGAGCCGTTGCTGCCGGGCACCTGCGCGCGAATCTTCACCGGCGCGCCGCTGCCCGAGGGCGCCAACAGCATCGAGATGCAGGAGAACGTCGAGCAGCTCGACGACGGTCGCATCCGCTTCAAGCAGCCGCTGAAGGCCGGCCAGAATATCCGCGCCCAAGGCCAGGAGAATCGCGCCGGGCAAGTGCTGCTGCGTGCCGGCAAACGCCTGGGGCCTTTCGAACTGGCCATCGCCGCGGCCCAGGGTTGTACCCATTTGCCGCTGGTGCGGCGACCACGGGTGGCATTGCTGTCCACCGGCGACGAGCTGGCCGAGCCGGGTACGCCCTTGCGCCCCGGCTGCATCTACAACAGCAATCGCACCCTGCTCGGCCACTGGTTGAGTGCCCTGGGCTGCGAGGTGATCGATGCCGGGATTCTCCCCGACCAGCCACAGCAGACCCGGCTGCGCCTGGAGCAGCTGCAGTGCGCGGCGGACCTGATCCTGACCACCGGCGGCGTGTCCGCCGGCGACGCCGATTGCCTCGGCCAGGTGCTGCGCGAGTGCGCCACCCCGGTGTTCTGGAAACTCGCGATAAAACCCGGCAAGCCGCTGACCGTCGGACGCTTCGGCAGGGTGCCGGTGATCGGCCTGCCCGGCAACCCGACCTCGGCCCTGGTGACCTTTGGCCTGCTGGCCCGGCCTTACCTGTTGCGCATCCAGGGTGTCGAGGAGGTGATGCCATTGAGCTTCCCGGTCAGCGTCGGTTTCGACTGGCCGAAAGCGGGCAGTCGCCGCGAGTACCTGCGGGCCAGGCTGGAGGAGGGGCGCGCCGTGCTTTATCCAAACCAGAGTTCCGGGGTGTTGCTGGGTGCTTCCTGGGCCGATGGGCTGGTGGAGATTCTCGAGGGCAGCACCTTGCGGGTCGGTGAGCCGGCGCGGTTCATTCCGTTCAGCGAATTGTTCTAGCGGCGCTACTTGGGCGGCAGGCGCAGGGCCCTCAGATCTTCCAGTGCTCCGCGCTTTTCGCCAGGCGCTGGCGCATCTCGTTGAGGTTGGCCACCAGTTGCCGGGTCAGCAGGCGATAGCCGTCCAGCGCGCTGTAGACCGAGGTGTCGAGGGTCGAGGAGGGCGGGCCATCCAGGGGCCGCCCCAGGCGTCTGGTGGCGCCGGATTGCAGGGCGCGGGCCATGCCCACCAGCTGTATGCGCACCTGCCGGTGCTCGTGTTTCAACACCTGTTGCAGCTGCTCGCGAGCCTGTGGGTCGCTGAGGTTCGGCCGGGTATTGCCAAGGATTTCCAGGGTGCTGAAGCACATGCGCAGGTTGCGCTGGATGGCGTCCAGTTCGGTCATGGAGATCCGCACTTCCTTGGACACCGAGGGCATCAGCGAGCGCAGTTGCAGCAAGGTGCTGTTGAGGCGCCCGAGCAACTTCAGGTGTTCATCGTCGGTCACCGACTGGCCGCCGATGATGCGTCCGTAAAGGGTGGCGCAGTCGCGCAAGGCGCTGGCCAGGTTGTAGCGCCAGGAATACACCGCATACAGCGGAATGGCGAAGGAGAAGGCCAGGGCCAGGGCGATGCCGATCAGGATGTCCACCGTGCGCCACAGGCCATCGCTGACGTGGTTGTCGCCATGGCCGGCGACGATGAACACGGTGATCGCCGCCAGCAGCGCGGTGTAACCGCCCTTGCCGATGGCGTGATAGGAGAAATACCCGCACACCACCGACATCCCCAGGTAGGTCAGCCAGGACATGCCCAGGTAAGCCTGCTGCACCACCAGCACCAGGCCGACGCCCGCGCCGATCAGGGTGCCGATGGCCCGTTCCGCGGCTTTCTTGCCGATATTGCCGTGGTGCTGCAAGCCGCCGATCACCACCAGCATGGTCACCGACGCCCATTCGCCGTGGGGCAGATTGAGGCCGGTGGTCAGCGCGATGGTGGCCAGCAACCCCAGGGCCACGCGCACCGCATGGATCAGCTTGGCGTAGCGGTAGCGCCGATACGGGTCCAGTACCGGGAGCAGGAATCGATGCAACAGCGGTGGCAGGCGAAAGGATCGCCAAGGGGTTGGCAGGCCCAGGGGAAATTCTCCGTTTCTAGAAAATGTAATCGGTGGTCAGGAAGCCCGACTCGCGGTTACGGATGATGTCGCTGATCAGCTCCTTGTTGCTCTCCTGGAACTTGGTGGCCACCAGGGTGCGGATCGAGAAGGTGCGCAACGCGTCATGCACAGACAGCGTGCCTTCGGCGGAGTTCTTGCGCCCGTTGAACGGGTAGGTGTCCGGGCCGCGCTGGCACTGGGCGTTGAGGTTGATCCGCCCGACCTGGTTGGCGAAGGCGTCCACCAGCCGCCCGACTTGTGCCGGTTGGGTGCCGAAGATACTCAGCTGCTGGCCGAAGTCCGATTCCAGGACGTAGTCGATCACCGTTTCCAGGTCGCGATACGGCACGATCGGCACCACCGGGCCGAACTGCTCTTCCTGGTACACGCGCATCTGGCTGTTCACCGGGTACAGCACCGCCGGGTAGAAGAACGAGGCCCGCGCTTCGCCACCGCCGGGGTTGACCACCTTGGCGCCCTTGTCGATGGCGTCGGCCACCAGGGCGTGCAGGTAATCGACCTTGCCCGACTCCGGCAGCGGCGTCAGCGCCACCCCCGGTTCCCACGGCATGCCGGGCTTGAGGCTGAGCAGCTTGGCGTTGAATTTCTCGATGAAGGCATCGACCACGGTTTCATGGACAAAGAGGATCTTCAGCGCGGTGCAGCGCTGGCCGTTGAACGACAGAGAGCCGGTGATCGCCTCGTTGACCGCGTTATCCAGGTCCACCTCCGGCAGCACGATGCCAGGGTTTTTCGCATCCAGGCCCAGGGCGGCGCGCAGGCGGTGCGGCTTGGGGTGCAGTTTCTTCAGGTCGCTGGCGGCCTTGTTGGTGCCGATAAAGGCGAAGATATCGATCTTGCCGCTGGCCATCAGCGCGCTGACGGTTTCCCGGCCGCTGCCGTAGATCACGTTGATCACCCCGGCCGGGAAGCTGTCGCGGAAGGCTTCCAGCAGCGGGCGGATCAGCAGCACGCCGAACTTGGCCGGCTTGAACACCACGGTGTTGCCCATGATCAGCGCCGGGATCAGGGTGGTGAAGGTCTCGTTCAGCGGGTAGTTGTACGGGCCCATGCACAGGGCCACGCCCAGCGGCACGCGGCGGATCTGGCCGAGGGTGTCCTGCTCCAGCTCGAAGCGGCTGGAGCGGCGGTCGAGTTCCTTGAGGGCGTTGATGGTGTCGACGATGTAGTCGCAGGTGCGGTCGAACTCTTTTTCCGAGTCCTTGAGGTTCTTGCCGATTTCCCACATCAGCAGCTTGACCACCGCCGAGCGCTGTTCGCGCATGCGCCCGAGGAAGGCTTCGACGTGCTGGATGCGTTCGGCCACGCGCATGGTCGGCCAGGCGCCCTGACCACGGTCATAGGCGCGCACGGCGGCGTCGAGGGCGGTCAGCGCGGTGTCGGCGTCGAGCAGCGGGGTGCTGCCGAGAATCACTTGCTCGTCGCCATTGGCGGTGTCCAGGTACACCGGGCTGCGCACCAGGGCCAGGGGGCCGTTCCAGGTCTGCAACTGACCGTCGACCAGGTACTCGCGTTGCTCGACCTGGCCGTCCAGGCGGTACTGCTCGGGGATGTCGGCGGCGACGGGAAACAGCGTGTTCAACAGATGGGCTGTGGTCATGACTCTATTCCGTAATGGCAATGGGCAATGCACCGGCGGGCTGGATAGCGCGCCGGCGCTGACGGGCGAGACGGGTCTTCAAGGTTTGTTTCTACGGGTATACGCCTTGATGTCTCGGGTCTTTAGCAAAAAGCTGGGCCAAAATGGCGGAAAGTCGTGCAGCAGAGGTGTGATGGTGTGGTTCTTTGGGCCAAGAGTAGCCGCTTTTTCCCATGGAAAAACAGCCTTTGTTTCAACCGGCGCTGAAGCGCTGGCTGCGTCGTCACCATCGCGAGCAAGCTCGCTCCTACAAGGGACCGCGTAATCCTGTAGGAGCGAGCTTGCTCGCGATAGCCGCATAGCGGCGGTTGCGCCAACCCATCGCTCCCACCGGCCTGGCCGCAGATGCCCCCCTCGCTGGCCCGCAATGCCCTCAGGCCGTGGCGGCGCCTGCCTTAGTGTTGGCTCTGGGTCGATCCCGACCGTCACCCGAGAGGAACACCATGCCGGCACCGACTGCCTCGCTGCGGTTTTCATCCGTCACCAGGCTGTATCGCCTGGCGCGCCTCGCGCTGTGGTTGGCGCTGGGCGGGCTGCTGGTTGCCTGTGGCGACCAGAGCGCGCCGCCATCGGCGGCGGCCGTGCAACAACTGCCCGACGATTCGGTGCTGGCGCGGATCTACGACAGCAGTTGCAAGCTCTGCCACACCAACCCGGCGTCCGGCGCGCCGCTGACCGGCGATGTCCAGGCCTGGCGCCCGCGCATTGCCCAGGGCGCCGACACCCTGCTGGACCACAGCATCAACGGTTACAACGGCATGCCGCCGATGGGCCAGTGCATGCAGTGTTCCGAGGCGCAGTTCCTCGCCCTGATCCGCTTCATGTCCGCACAAGACCTCCAATAACCCGGCACAGGGACACAGGCATGACCATGCACCTCACACGACGTCAGTTGCTGCAACGCAGCGCAGTAGTCGGGACGTTCGGCGCGCTGACCAGCAACCCGCTGCTGGCCGAGCTGGCGCGGGCGCCACGGCTGATTCCCTGGCGCAACTGGTCCGGCGCGCAAAGCTGCCTGCCCCTGGCGCGGCTGGCGCCCAAGGACCTGGATGAGCTGGTGCAGGTGATTCGCCAGACCCCGGGCAAGATCCGCCCGGTGGGCTCGGGGCACTCCTTCAGCGCCCTGGTGCCCACCGACGGCACGCTGCTATCGCTGAGCTTTTTCAGCGGCCTGCTCAGCCACGATGCCGCCACCTTGCAGGCCGAGTTCGCCGCCGGCACGCCGATGTCGCGCATGGGCGCGCCGCTCAAGGCGATCGGCCAGGCCCTGCCGAACATGGCCGACATCGACTACCAGACCCTGGCCGGGGCCATCGCCACCTCGACCCATGGCACCGGTGTCGGCTTCAAGTCCTATTCGGCCCAGGTCTGCGGCCTGCAACTGGTGACCGCCAGCGGCGAGGTGCTGGACTGCGACGGCAGCCGCAACGCCGAGGTCTTCAGCGCCGCGCGGGTGTCCCTCGGTGCCCTGGGCGTCGCCACCCGGGTGTGCTTGCAGAATCGCCCGGCCTATCGCCTGCGGGAAAAACAGTGGATCGCCAAGACCGAGGAACTGCTCGAAGACCTGGCGAAAAACACCCGCGACAACCAGCACTGGGAAATGCTGGTGGTCACCCATTCCGACTACGCGCTGTCGATCGCCCTGAATGAAACCGAGGACCCGGCGACCCCACCGGTGGACCCGGCACAAGAGGGCGGCAACGAGTTCGTCAGCCTGATCGAGAACCTCGACAAGTACGTCAGCGACTTTCCCGAAACCCGCCGCACCCTGCTCAACAGCCTGCGGCATTTCGCCAGTTTCGACGATCGGGTCGGCGACTCCTACGAGGTCTACGCCAATGTGCGCAACGTGCGCTTCAACGAAATGGAGTACTCGGTGCCGGCCGAGCATGGCCCGGCGTGCCTGCGGGAAATCCTCAAGCTGATCCGCGACAAGGACCTGCGCACCTGGTTTCCCATCGAGTACCGCTACGTCCAGGCCGACGATATTCCCCTGAGCATGTTCGAGGGCCGCGACAGCTGTTCGATCTCGGTGCACCAGCACTACGGCATGGACCACCACAACTTCTTCGCCGCCGTCGAACCGATCTTCTGGAAATACGCCGGCCGCCCGCATTGGGGCAAGTTGCACAGCCTCAACGCCCGGCAGTTGCAGGCGCTGTACCCGCGCTGGCGGGAATTCACCCGGGTGCGCGAGGCGCTGGACCCCGGCGGCAAGTTCCTCAATGCACACCTGTCGTCCATCCTGGGCGTGGTCTGAAGGGAGAAAAAAGCATGAATCGACGCAACTTCCTGCTCGGTACCGCAGGTGTCGGCGCGTTGTTGGCGGGGGTGGGGGCCTGGCTGCGGCCCGCCGACCGGGGCGGGCCCTACAGCGACTATTTCCGCGTGCTGAACCAGGAACTCAAGGCCCACGGCCCGATGCGCCCGGTGATGCTGATCGACCTCGACCGCCTGGACCACAACATCGATATGGTGCTGCAGTCGGTCAAGCGCGGCGGCAAGCAACTGCGGCTGGTGGAGAAATCCCTGCCGTCTCCGGGGCTGCTGGCCTACATCGGCCAGCGCGCCGGCACCCAGCGCCTGATGTCGTTCCACCAGCCGTTCCTCAACCACGACGCCCAGCGTTTTCCCGAGGCCGACATCCTGCTGGGCAAGCCGCTGCCGGTGCGCTCCGCCGAGCTGTTCTACCAGGGCCACAAAGGCCCGTTCGACCCGGCCCGGCAGTTGCAGTGGCTGATCGACACCCCGGAACACCTGCAGCAATACCTGGCCCTGGCCCGAGGTTTGGGCACCCGGTTGCGGATCAATATCGAACTGGACGTCGGCCTGCACCGCGGCGGGGTGAAGGACAGCCTCGAACTGGGGCCGCTGCTGACCCTGATCGCCGCCAACCCCCAGCACCTGGAGTTCGCCGGCTTCATGGGCTACGACCCCTTTGTCGGCATGGGCGTGCCGGGCATTCTCGGCTCGCCCGAAGCGCTGTTCGCCAAGGTCATGCAGCGCTACCAGAGCGCCGTGGACTTCACCCGGCAACGCCATCCGGCGCTCTGGCAGCCGGGGCTGACCCTGAACACCGCCGGCAGCCCCAGCTACCGCATGCATGAGCAGGAACAGTTGAGCAGCGAAGTGTCGGTGGGCACGGCGATGCTCAAGCCGACCCACTACGACCTGCCGTCCCTCAGCGAACATCTGCCCGCGGCCTACATCGCCACGCCGGTGCTGAAAAGCACCGGCCCGGTGCGCATCCCGGCGCTGGACGACAAGTCGAAGCTGTTCGCCTGGTGGGACCCGAACCAGCGCGAGACATTCTTCATCTATGGCGGCAACTGGCTGGCCGAGTTCGAGTCGCCCTCGGGGCTGCAAAGCAACGGCTTGTTCGGCCGCAGTTCCAACCAGGAGATGGTCAACGGCTCGCCCGCCGTGGGCCTGGGGCCGGACGACCAGGTGTTCCTGCGGCCGATGCAGAGCGAGGCGGTACTGCTGCAATTCGGCGACCTGCTGGCGGTGCGCGGCGGGCGGATCGTCGAGAGCTGGCCGGTCTACAGCTAGGTTTTTGCGGTGGGGCCGAGGGTCTCATCGCGAGCAAGTCGGATCGCCGCCCGCTCGCTCCTACAGAAGCTCACACGTTCTTCTGTAGGAGCGAGGCTTGCCCGCGATAAACGATAACGCGGTGGTTCAGACATTCTGCGTCACGGCCATCGCACGCAAGCTGTGCTCCTACAGAAGAAGATCGCGCAATCCGTAGGAGCGAGCAGGTGGCGCTCCTACATTACAAGCTGAACGGAATCGTCAGCTTGGCCCACAGCATCTCGCCCTCGGGCCGGTTCTCCACGTCGAACTCCTTGGCCCAGCGGATCTCCGCGCTGGCGTACTTGAGGAAGGTCAGGTACAGCGCCGGGCCGATGGCGAACACCTGGCCGCGCACGCCGTCGTCCACGTCCTCGCCGAGAAACTGCACGGTGCGGCCGTACTGTTTGTCGTCGGTGGTCTGCTTCAGGTAGTAGCCGTTGAGCCCCAGGCTCAGGTTGTCGGTCACCTTGTAGCTGGCGGAATAGTCGAAGTGGAAGATCTGCCCGGACTTGTAGTCGGTGGCGTGGTTTTCCTCGTTGAAGCTGTAGGTGGTTTTCATCGACAGCTCGGTGCGCGGGGTGGGCAGCCAGGTCACCGAAACCAGCGGCTTGTAGGTGTAGAAGTTGTTGCTGGTATTGGCCAGGCGCGTCGCGTCGTACTTGCCGGTGGGAATGGTGATTTCCACGGCGGCGCCCAGGGTCAGGTTCTTGCCCATGTCCCACAGGATGATCGGCGCGATGGTGGTGTCGCCCATGCTTTCGCGCTGGTCCTTGAGGCCGAAGACTCCCACCTGCTGGCGCAGATAAGGCTGCGCCACGTAGCCGCCGAGGCGCCCGCCGAACAGCCGCAGCGGGCTCAGGTAGTCGAGGCGGGGAATGATCGCGTCCGAGACGATCCGCACGTCCGGTACCTTGCCGCCCAGGGAGCTGATATTCAGTTTTCGCGCTTCGTAGTGGTTGTAATAGAGGTTGAAGGCGAACATGTGGTCCGGCAGGCCGTTGACGTCCAGCGGCAGGATGAAAAAGCCGTCGGTGCCGGTGCCGATGTTGTCGACCCCGGACTCGGTGGCCGGTGCCAGGGCGGGCAGGGCGGCGATACAGGCCAGGCTGGCGGCGAGGCGCCGGGAGCGATGCGTGCGGGTCGAATTCATGTTCGGGCTCTTATTATTGTCAGTGGGCGCGCAGTCGGCCGGTTTCCGGCCGCCTCATAGGAATAAGCCTTCGGCGCCTGGCCAGGCAGGGTATTGGCGGCCACTGAGGGGGACTTTCGCGGCCAGCCTGCAATGACTTGTTACATCCTTCCATGAGCGCGAGCGGAAAACGCTATGCTGAGCGAGCGCTCGCCTCGCCCTGGCGGTGATGGGAGCGGGGCGCATAACCAGAATAAGAATTGCAGCCGAACCGGCTCGGGACCCGATGCCCATGCAGACCAAAGCCGTCGATCCACAGTACCAACTGGCCCTGGTTTCACCCTTCCTGTTGCAGACCCTGGCCGAAGTCGCCGGCAGCCACGGCGTCGACCCGCACGCCCTGTGCCGCGGCCTGGGCTTTACCCTCGACGACCTGCAGGACCCCGCGCAACGCATCTCCTACCGCCAGGCCGTGGCAATGATCCAGCGCGCGCTCAAGGCCTTGCCGCAGCAGGGCCTGGGTCTGTGGGTCGGGCACCAGAACGTGCTCGGCACCCTGGGCCTGCTGGGGCATGTGCTGTCGCTGTGCAAGACCCTGCGCGATGCCTTCGACATCGGCCTGCGCCATCAGCACACCACCGGCGGCCTCGCCAGCTGCACCATCCAGCAACAGGGTGACGAGTTTTTTGTCGAGGCCGAATGCCGGCTGCCTTACAGCGACGTGCAGATATTTGCCGTCGAAGAGTTCTTCGCCAGCCTGCCGGTCTATGGCCGGGCCCTGGTCGGCGCCGACTTCAAGCCGCTGCGGATCGAGTTCACCCACGCCGCCCCGGCTTATCGGGACGAGTACCTGCGGCTGCTGGGGCCGGATGTGCACTTCGGCTGCCTGCACAACCGCCTGGTCATCGCCAGCCACTGGCTGGACACGCGCCTGCCCAACCACCACGCCGTGGCCCTGCGCCAGGCGCTCAAGCTGCTGGAACTGGAAAGCGCCCAGGTGCACCGCAAGCTGGACCTGATCCAGGCGGTGGAGCGGGCCATCTCCCGCGACCTGACCCAGGGCAGCCATATCGAGCAGGTCGCCAGCGACCTGAACATGAGCGGGCGCACCCTGCGCCGACGCCTGAGCGAGCACGACCTGACCTTCGAAGCGCTGCTCGAGCAGGTGCGCCGGGCGCGCACCCTGAGCCTGCTGGCCAACCCGCAGCTGTCCATTGAGCGCATCACCGAGGCGGTGGGCTACAGCGACGTGCGCAGTTTTCGCCGGGCATTCAAGCGCTGGACCGGCCTGAGCCCCAGCGCCTACCGGGAAGAGGGCGGCCAGTTGTAGGGCATGGCTTGCGGCGGCGTGACGATTCACCGCGCAGGTCCATGCGTGTCTAAACCCCCACAAATTGTGGTGCGCCGGGTAAACTTCGGGCTTTCTTCAAGGAGTCGCTATGAGTTACTACCAGCCGGGCATTCTTGCCACCCCCGTTCCGACCCAGGCTCGTCACCTGTTTTTCGCCCTCGAATCCATCGAGGCGCTGCCGGCGGCGATCGATCGCTTGCTGGCGCTGGTGGACGGGAAAACGGCGGTAGCGGGTTTCGGCGCGTCGCTGGTCAAGGCGCTGGGCGCCCGCGTGCAGGGGCTCAAGGCCTTCCCGGCGCTGACCGGGGTCGGCGTCGACAACCCTTCGACCCAGCACGCGCTGTGGGTCTGGCTGCATGGCGAAGACCGCGGTGAGCTGCTGCACCGCAGCAACGCCCTGGAGGCCGCCCTGGCCCCGGCGCTGCGCCTGGTGCAGATGAACGAAGCCTTCCGCCACAAGACCGGCCACGACCTGACCGGTTACGAGGACGGCACCGAGAACCCCCACGATGAAAAAGCCATCGCCGCGGCCCTGGCCGAAGGCGCCGATGGCCTGCGCGGTGGCAGCTTCGCCGCGATCCAGCAGTGGCAGCACGACTTCAAGGGTTTTGCCGCGATGCATCAGCAAGAGCGCGACAACATCATCGGCCGCCGCCTGAGCGACAACGAAGAGCTGGACGACGCGCCGGACTCGGCCCACGTCAAGCGCACTGCCCAGGAGAGCTTCACCCCCGAGGCCTTTATGGTGCGCCGCTCGATGCCATGGATCGAAGGCGACAAGGGCGGCCTGATGTTCCTCGCCTTCGGCCACAGCCTCCACGCCTTCGAAGTCCAGCTGCGGCGCATGAGCGGCCTGGAAGACGGCATAGTCGACGGCCTGTACCGCATGAGCCGGCCGATCACCGGCGGCTACTACTGGTGCCCGCCGCTGCAGGACGGCCGCCTCGACCTGCGCGCCCTGCAAGCGGTCTGACCGGCCAATGGACACAGCAGGAGAGGGCATGCGGCCCGTACGCTGGGGCATGATCGGTTGCGGCAGCGTCACCGAACGCAAGAGTGGCCCGGCCTTCTACAAGGCGCCGGGCTCGGCCCTGGTGGCGGTGATGGGCCGGCGCCTGGAAGCGGTGCAGGACTATGCGACACGCCACGGCATCGCGCGTTTCTACACCGATGCCCAGGCGCTGATCGACGACCCCGAAGTGGACGCGGTGTACATCGCCACGCCCCCCGACAGTCACCACGCCTACAGCTTGCGGGTGGCCGCCGCCGGCAAGCACTGCTGCGTGGAAAAACCGATGGCGTTGAACGCCGGGCAAAGCCTGGAGATGCAGCAGGTTTTCCAGCAGGCCGGATTGCACCTGTTCGTGTCCTATTACCGCCGGTCCCTGCCGCGCTTCCAGCAGGTGCGGCAATGGCTGCGGGACGGGCGCATCGGTGAGGTCCGTCACCTGAGCTGGACCCTGACCAAGGCGCCGTCCGAGGCCGATCGCAATGGCGGCAGCAACTGGCGCACCGACCCCCAGATCGCTGGCGGCGGTTACTTCGCCGACCTGGCGAGCCACGGCCTGGACCTGTTCCAGTACCTGCTGGGGGACATCACCGAGGTCGCCGGTTTCACCGCCCGGCAGGCCGGGCTGTACAGCGCCGAGGACGCAGTGAGCGCCAGCTGGCGTTTCGCGAGCGGCGCCCTGGGCACGGGGGCCTGGAACTTCGTCGCGGACCGTCGGGTGGACCGGGTGGAGATCATCGGCAGCCAGGGGCGTATCGGCTTCTCGGTGTTCGACGAGCATCCGCTGCAGTTGGACGCCGATGAACAGCTGAGCCTCTTCATCGACAACCCCGAACATATCCAGTGGCACCACGTGCTGGGCATGAACGCCCATATCCGTGGCCAAGCACAGCACCCGGCCCTGGCCACCGAGGCGCTGAAGACCGACCGGATCATGGACCTGATCCTCAAGCGCGGTTAGGCCTTACGGAACGTGCACGATCTTCTTCTGTAAATGATAACGCGGTGCGCCAGGCCAACCGCGTCGCGGCCTTCGCGAGCAAGCCGGATCGCGCCCGCTCACTCCTACGGATCGTGCGCGACCTTCTTCTGTAGGAGCACAGCTTGCGTGCGATGAACGATGACGCGGTGGATCAGAAATTCCGCGTCGCGGCCTTCGCGGGCAAGCCTCGCTCCTACGGATCGTGCGCGACCTTCTTCATGTAGGAGCACAGCTTGCGTGCGATGAACGATGACGCGATGCGCCAGGCAAACCGCGTCGTTCCCATCGCGGGCAAGTCGGATCGCCGCCCGCTCGCTCCTACAGAGGCGAGGCTGTACCGGCGGCGCTAGTGCGCCGCGGTCATGTTCGGCCGGCAGGAATGGAAGATGTCCAGCCGCGGCTGGTACAAGCTGGTCTTGACCTCGAACAGCCCGAGCACCGAGTGGAACAGGTTGTCGTGGCTCAGGTCCGGCTCGCCGCGCTTGCCTTGCAGGCAGTCGCGCTGGATGCCCAGGTCGGCCAGGGCCTGCTGGCCGAACCACATCAGCATCGGCACATGGGTCTGCGCCTGCGGCGCCAGGGCGTAGGGCGCGGCGTGCAGGTACAGGCCGTTTTCGCCGAGGGACTCGCCATGGTCGGAGACGTACAGCATCGAGGTGTCGAAGCGTTCCTGGTTGTGCTTGAGCAGCTCGATGACCCGGGCCAGGAAGTGGTCGGTGTAGAGGATGGTGTTGTCATAGACGTTCACCAGTTCCTCGCTGCTGCAACTGCCCAGCTGGTTGGTGTGGCAGATCGGGGTGAAGCGCTCCAGGTTCTTCGGATAGCGGTCGTAGTACTCCGGGCCATGGCTGCCGTCGGCGTGCAGGACGATGATCGCGTTGTCGCCGAGGCCATCGATGTACTGCTGCAGGTCCACCAGCAGGGCCTCGTCCAGGCAGTTCTTGCCGTCGCAGAAGGGGCTCGGCCGGGTCTTGGGAATGTCGCGGTTCGGCACCCGCAGGCAGGTGCCCTTGCAGTCGCTGTTGTTGTCCAGCCACAGCACCTGCACGCCGGCCCGTTGCAGCACATCCAGCAGGCCTTCGTAGGTCTTGCCCTTCTTGTCGCTGTAGTCCTCGCGGGGAAACATCGAGAACATGCACGGCACCGAGACCGCGGTCGAGGTGCCGCAGGAATGCACCTGGGTGAAGTTGAGGATGTCCAGCCTGGCCAGCTCCGGGTTGGTGTCGCGGGCGTAGCCGTTGAGGGAGAAGTGGTCGGCGCGGGCGGTTTCGCCGACCACCAGGATCATCAGCGACTTCTTCTCCCGGGCGCTGGCCTGGGCGCTCATCGCCGCGTCCTGGCCGATTGGCTGGATCACCAGGTGTTGCTTGATCCCCAGGCTCTGCTTGGCGTATTTGCCGAGGGCGTAGAGGTAGTTGGTCGGGTTGATGAAGTGGGTCAGCTTGTCTTCTTCGCGAAAGATCGGCGCGTAGGTGGAATAAAAGGTGCCGACCGAGACCGCGATCACCAGCACGCAGGCGGCAATCACCAATAGCTTGTTCAGCAGGCCGCGAAAGAACGGCCGGTAGCGCACCGGGGTGCGCCAGATCAGCACCACCGGCAACGCGCCCAGCACCAGCAGATAGCCCAGCAGCTTGAGGTTGAACAGCGCGGCGGCTTCGCCCGGGTTGGTCTCGAACACGTTCTGCACCATCACCGTGTCGATGGTGATGCCGTACTGGTTCATGAAATACGCGGCGGCGGCCGAGGTCAGGGCCACCAGGCTCAGTGCCGGTTTCAGGGTCCAGCGGAAGGACACCAGGGTCAGCAGCAGGGTGATGGCGGCCCACAGGAACAGCCCGAAGGAGGCGAAGAACGCCAGCTTGTGCAGGCCCTGCAGGCTGATCAGGTGGCCCAGCGCGCGCCAGGTGGCGAAGTTGTAGAGCGCCACCAGGGCCAGGGAAAACAGCAGTATCAGGCGGGTCGATGTGATTGACGCGAATCGCAGTCCTTTGCCCAAGACCATTTCAGTTCGTTCCTCCGGGTAGAGATACAGGCACCAGCAGTGGCACTGCTGACTGTAGAGGGTCATTGGTCAAAAAAATGTCGAAAGGGCGCGGGCCGTTACCCGAATCACGTCGAGCCGCGCCCGCCGGATTCAGAAAGTCTTCCTGGCACTGGCGACCCAGGTCGCGCCACACAGGTCGCTGAACCCGTAGTTGCTGGTGCACTGGCTTTTCGACAGGTCGGTATCGATATAGCTCAGGCCCAGCACCACGCCCGCCACTTCGCGGGTCAATCTGGCCTCCCATTCGTGGTAGGCATCCTCGCCCTGGCCCGAGGCCGAGATCAACCGTGGGTCCTTGAAGTCCATCTCGCCGTAACGCAGCTTCAGCCCCAGGCCCAGGGGCAGCTCGGTTTCGTAGCCCACGTAGCGATACAGGGTGTTTTGCTGGCTGTCGATGCCCGCGGCGTCGCTGGAGTAATAGGCGGCCAGGCTGACCCCATAGGCACTGAAAATCCCGTAGACCTCGCTCTGGTTGAATTGCCCTTCCCTGGGGTAGCTGTACTTGAGGTAGCCCAGGTCGAGGCTGATCGCGTCGCTGGCCTGCCACAGCCAGCCGGCGTAGTAGTCGACTTCCTGGCGGGTCTTCAGGCCGCCGCCGAAATCGACGTTGGAGGTCCACGCACCCAGGTACAGGCCGCTGCTGTGCAGCAGGGTCGCGGCGGCCTGTGCGGCGGGGTCGTTCTGGGTCTGGGAAATGCCGCGGGTGCGGTAGTCGCTGGCCAGGGTCAGTTCCAGTTCCACGGCAAAGTCATCGTTCAAGGACAGGGCCTGGCTGCCCAGGGGCAACAGGCTCAAGGCGCCGATGGCGAACAGGCTGAGGGTCTTCATGTGGGCGTCCCGTGTTGTTGTGATTGTTATGGGCAGGTTTCAGGCAAGGCTGCGCCGGCCCCACGTGCGCAAGGACGTGGGGGCGGGCAGTGGAGCTGTTTTTTAGAGGGATCGATCTGGAGGGATCGGGCTAGAGAGGCCGGGAATAGACTTCGCGGCCGGCGAACCAGGTCTGCAGCACCTGGGTTTCATGCAAGGCCTTTTCGTCGACGCGGAACACGTCGCGGTCCAGCACGATGAAGTCGGCCTGTTTGCCGGCGCTCAGCGAGCCGATCTGCTGCTCCAGGCCGATGGCGCGGGCGGCGTTGAGGGTGTAGGCGTAGAACATGGTCTCGCGGTCCAGGCGCTCGTCGGCGTTGAGCACCCCCAGCGGTCCCTTGCGGGTGATGGCCTGGGCGATGGCGTTCCACGGGTTGGGCGAGGACACCGGCCAGTCGCTGGCCCCGGCGAGGGTCGCGCCCTGCTTGAGCAGCGAGTGCGCCGGGTACTGATAACGGAAGGCCAGGGCGCTGACATACGGCTTGATCATGTCCAGGGTGTAGTCGTCGGCCGAGGCCCACAGCAGTTGCATCGAGGCGATGACCCCCAGCGGCTTGAAGCGGGTGAACTCCTTCGGGTTGACCATCTGCAGGTGGGTGATGGAGTGGGCGATGCCGCTCTGGCGGTCCTGGCGCGCCTGGGCGATGCCATTGAGGGATTCGCGCACCGCGCGGTCGCCGATGGCATGGATATGCACTAGCCAGCCGCGCTGGTCGATGGCGCTGACCAGTTCGCCGAAATGCTCGGGATCGATCAGCAGTTCGCCCTGTTTGCGCGAGTTGCTGTAGGGATCGATCATCGCCGCGCTCTGGGCCGGGTACTCGATCACCCCGTCGGCGAAAATCTTGACGCCGGGCAGGGTCAGGTTGGGGATGCCCTGGAATTGCTGGCGCACCTGCTCCAGCACGTCGAGGTCGGCAGGGCGGCTTTTCGGGTTGGCCACCAGTAGCGCGGCGACATGGGCGCTCATGCCGCCGCTTTCGGCGAGCGCCTTGTAGGCCGGCAGCACACCAACCGTCTGGGCCGTGGGCTTGAGGGCGAACACCGCCTCGCCGGGGGCGGCGTTGGCCGCCGGGTCCATCCAGGCGGTGATGCCCAGGCTGTTGTTGTAGCGCACCGCCGATTGCGCCGCGTTGAGCAGGGCGGCGTTGCTGGGCACCGGCATTTTCGCCGCGACCCGGTCCCAGCCGGCGTCCACCAGGAAGCCATTGGGGCGGCCGTCGGCGAGCTGGCCGATGGTGTCGCGCTCGGCCTCTGGCAGGGTCTTGAGCAGGGCGGCGTCGATGCCGGCGCGCTCCAGCATTGCGTCATTGGCCCAGGCGGTATGGTGATCGCTGCCGGTGAACACCACGGGCACCCTGGCCCACTCGCCGGCGTTGAAGCGCTGGCCCAGGGCTTCGGCCTGGGCCCAGTAGGCCGAGCTCATACCTGCGATGCTGAGGACGTCGCCGTGCCTGGCCTTGCCGTCGTCGCGCCAGGCGCGCAGTTTTTTCTCCAGCTGGTCGAGGCTGACCACCTTGTCCTGCATATTGGCCGAGGTCATTTCCAGGCCGCCGAAGATCGCGTGGGAATGGCTGTCGATCAGGCCGGGCATCAGGGTCTTGCCGCCGAGGTCGATGACCCGGGTGCCGGTTTCGATCAGGGCCTTGATCTGCGCGTCGCTGCCTACTTGCAGGACCTTGCCGTCGGCCACCGCCAGGGCCTGGACCTTGGGCTGGGCGCGATCGGCGGTGAACACCTGGCCGTTGAACAGCACCAGGTCGGTGGCGGCCATGGCTTCCATTGAGGCAAAACTCACTGCAATCGTCAGCAGATTCGGGATGAACCTTTTCATTGAGTATTTCCTTGTTATTGCGTCTGATGGCCAGATTAGTGGCTTGCCAGAGCCGACAGAACGCCTCGCTGACGAAAAACGTTTTTGCCTGAATGGAAAAAGCATGGACAAGTTGGGTGCATTAAAGATGTTCGTGGTCACCGCGCAGCTGGGCAGTTTCAGCCGCGCCGCCGAGCAGTTGGGCAAGACCCCCTCGGCCCTGACCAAGGCGGTCAACCACCTGGAAGTCGAGCTGGGCGCACGCTTGTTCGAGCGCAGCACCCGGCGGATCCTGCTGACGGAAGTGGGGCGGCTCTACCTGGAAACCGCGCGCCAGGTCCTGCAGCGGCTGGAGGAGGCCGGCGAGGAAATCGAGCAGTTGCAGCATGGCTTGCGCGGCAACCTGAAGATCACCGCGCCGCTGGCCTATGGGCAGGCCTTTCTCGACCAGGTGTGTGGCGGTTTCCTCGAGCAGTATCCGCAGATCGACCTGCAGGTGGACCTGTGCGACGAGTTCGTCAACCTGCTGGAAAGCGGCTACGACCTGGCCCTGCGCGAAGGCCATGACGACCTGCCGGGGCTGATTGCGCGGGTGGTCGGCAGCAATTGCCTGGCCTTGTGCGCCAGCCCGGCCTACCTGGCGCGCAAGGGCGTGGCGGTGACGCCGCAGACCCTGGATGAACACGAATGGCTGCTCTATCGCCATCCCTTGCTCAGCCGCGAGTTCTGGTGGGTCGAACGGGACGGGCAGCGCCTGAGCCTGCTGCAACCCCGGGCGCCGCGGCTGCGCAGCGACAATTACGACCTGTTGCTGGCCAATGCCCTGGCCGGGCGCGGGCTGTTGCACACCCCGTTGTGGAGCGCCGCGCCTTACCTGGCCGACGGTCGCCTGGTGCGGGTGATGGCCGACTACGCCATCGACCCGGACTGCTTCGGGCCGCACATCCTCGCGGTCTACCCCAGCCACCGGCGGGCCACGGCCAAGGTGCTGGCGTTCATCGATTACATCAGCGCGTTCCTGGCGAGCCGTGGCCTGGGCTGACTGGCGGTTCTTGTCAGGAAAACCCGAGAGGAGTACAAATGTACTCCATGACTACTTTATCTCCCCGCCGCAGTGCCATCCTGACCTTTATCCGCGAGCGCATCGCCGAACATGGCCAGCCCCCGAGCCTCGCTGAAATCAGCGAGGCCTTCGGCTTCGCCTCGCGCAGCGTGGCGCGCAAGCATGTCATAGCCCTGACCGAGGCCGGCTTCATCGAGGTCAACCCCAACCAGGCCCGGGGCATCCGCCTGCTCAACCAGCTGCCGCGCCCCGAGTTGCTGGAGATCCCGGTGCTCGGCCGGGTCGCCGCCGGCCTGCCGATCGGCGCCGATGCCGAGGTGCACAGCCGCTTGCTGCTCGACCCGGCGCTGTTTTCCCGTACCCCCGATTACCTGCTGCGGGTCCAGGGCGACTCGATGATCGAGGACGGCATCCTCGACGGCGACCTGGTGGCGGTGCGTCGCGACAGCGAGGTGCGCAACGGCCAGATCGTGGTGGCGCGGCTGGATGGCGAAGTCACCATCAAGCGTTTCGAACGCCTGGCCGATGGCGTGCGCCTGCTGCCGCGCAACCCGGCCTATGCCCCGATCCTGATCG
>LNAP01000153.1_pt1 | contig 72764 bp, 61 predicted proteins | sample 602601 | NCBI WGS metagenome assembly LNAP01 (sample SAMN02440304, study PRJNA202911) | soil metagenome | biome: Subtropical and temperate rainforests or woodlands; isolation source: soil samples (1 kg each in a 20% v/v slurry with milli Q water) were... ...
TCAACAGCCAGGACAGCATCATCGCTGCCGACCTGGGTTCCACTGGCACCGCCAGCGTCGATGGCGCGGGCAGCCTCTGGAAAACCCTCGGCGACATGATCGTGGGCCAGTCGGGCAACGGCTCGCTGTCGCTGACCAACGGCGCCAAGGTGCAGACCGCTGGCAACACCGTGATCGCTGCGCAAAAAGGCTCAAGCGGTAAGGTCAGCGTCGACAACGGCACGCTGTCCACCGACAAGACCCTGATCGTCGGCGGCGCCGGCAACGGCGTCCTGGAAGTCAAGAACGGCGGTCAGGTCAACAGCCAGGACAGCATCATCGCTGCCGACCTGGGCTCCACTGGCAGCGCCAGCCTCGATGGCTCGGGCAGCCTCTGGAAAAGCCTGGGCGACATGATCGTGGGCCAGTCGGGTAACGGCTCGCTGTCGCTGACCAACGGCGCCAAGGTGCAGACCGCTGGCAACACCGTCATCGCTGCCAAAAAAGGCTCAAGCGGTACGGTCAGCGTCGACAACGGTACGCTCTCCACCGACAAGACCCTGATCGTCGGCGGCGCCGGCAATGGTGTCCTGGACGTCAAGAACGGTGGTCAGGTCAACAGCCAGGACAGCATCATCGCTGCCGATCTGGGTTCGAATGGCAGCGCCAGCCTCGATGGCGCGGGTAGCCTCTGGAAAAGCCTGGGTGACATGATCGTGGGCCAGTCGGGCAATGGCTCGCTGTCGCTCACCAACGGCGCCAAGGTGCAGACCGCTGGCAACACCGTCCTCGGTGCACAAAAAGGCTCGAATGGTTCGGTCAGCGTCGACAACGGCACCCTGTCCACCGACAAGACCCTGATCGTCGGCGGCGCCGGCAACGGTGCCCTGGACATCAAGAATGGCGGCCAGGTAACCAGCCAGGACGGCATCATCGGTGCCAACCAGGGCGCCAACGGCAGCGCCAGCGTCGATGGCGCGGGTAGCCTGTGGGAAACCCTCGGCGACATGATCGTGGGCCAGAGCGGCAACGCCAGCCTGGTACTCGCCAACCAGGGCGTGGCCAAAGTCGGCGGTGGCACCCTGCGGATCGCCAACGACAGCAGCTCCAACGCTGCGCTTTATGTGGGCGCGACCAGCGACAAGGCCGCCGACGCCAAGGGCGCAGGCCATCTGGAAGCCAAACGCGTGGTCTTCGGTCAAGGCCAGGGCCTGGTCCAGTTCAACCACAGCGACCGCAACTACCAGTTCGATGCCGGCTTCGAAGGTAAGGGCCGCGTCAATCACATCGCCGGGCAGACCGTGTTCAACGGTGACTCCAGCGGCTTCACCGGCCAGTTGAATGTCAAGGGCGGCGAACTGCTGCTGAACAACCGCATGGCCGGGCAAGTGCAGGTCGACAAGAACGCCAGCCTGCACATCGGCGCCTTCAACGGCAGCCAAGGCGAAGTGCTCAGCGATATCGGCAACGATGGCCAGGTCGTGTTCGACCGCAACAACCAGTACCAGTACGACCACGTCATCTACGGCAGCGGCTCGGTCGAGCAGCGCGGCACGGGCAGCACCGTGCTCACCGGCGAAAACACCTACAAGGGCGGCACGCTGATCAGCAACGGCACCCTGCAACTGGGGGCCGGCGCGAACGGCGGCAACAGCGGCTCGATCCTCGGCGACGTGCAGATCGACGCACCCGGCAGCCTGGTGTTCAACCGTGCCAACGCCTACACCTTCGGCGGCGCCCTCTCCGGCACCGGTACGCTCTATAAGCGCGGTGCCGGGCGCACCGAACTGAGCGGCGACAGCTCCGCCTTCCACGGCCGCAGCTACGTCGATTCGGGCATCCTGGCCGTCAATGGCAAGCTCGGCGGCTCGACCGACGTGTATGACGGCGCCACCCTGGCGGGCAACGGCCAGGTCGGCAACGTCACCCTGCACAAAGGCGCGACCATCGCCCCCGGCAACTCCATCGGCACTCTGAGCCTGACCGGCGATCTCGACCAGCACAGCGGTTCGACCTTCCATGCCGAACTGCTGAGCACCGGGGCCAACGACCGGCTGCTGGTGAACGGCGCGGCGCGGCTTGAGGACGGCAGCATCATCAACGCGGACAAACTCGACAGCAAACGCTACGAGCTGGACCGTCGTTATCTGGTGCTCGCGACCCAGCAGGGCCTGAGCGGTCGTTACAAGCTGACGGGCGATACCTGGGTCTCGACCTTCTATGACCTGGTGGACAACTACGACAGCCACAACGCCTACCTGGATGTGCAGCAGACTCGCCTGTTCCAGGAAGCCGCCTTCACCCCTAACCAGCGGGCCACGGCCACTGCGGCACAAAGCCTGAAAGGCTCTGCCGTGCCAGCGCTGACGCCACCGGTGCACAACAAACTGTTCGAGGCCATCGCCTATCTGCCCGATGACCACCAGGCACGCGATGCCTTCGATCAACTGTCCGGCGAGTTCCACAACTCCACCCGTTCGGCGCTGATCCAGGACAGCCGCCTGGTGCGCGACGCGGCGAACAGCCGTCTGCGTTCGGCGACTGTCGCCCAGCCGGCTGACACCGCGAGCGACGCACACTCCGGCCTGACCCCGTGGATCACCACGCTGGGCAACTGGGGCGAGGTCAAGGGTGACAGCAATACCGCCACCCTGCGCAGCGACACCAAGGGCTTCCTGACGGGTGTCGATACCGCGGTTGGTGACAGCGGCCATGTCGGCGTGCTGACCGGCTACAGCCGTACCGACCTGAAGAGCTCGTCACGCGACTCCTCGAGCGACAACGACAACATCCATCTGGGCGTCTATGGCGGAACACAGGTCAGCGGGTTCGACCTGCGCGGCGGCATGGCGTACACCTGGAGCCGGATCGACGCCAAGCGTTCGGTGAACTTCGCCGGCTACAGCGACCATCTGAAGTCCAAGCACGACGCCAATACCCTGCAAGCCTTCGGTGAGCTGGGCCGGCGCTTCGACCTCAGCCCTTCGGTACAGCTGGAACCCTTCGCCAACCTGGCCTATGTGCAGGTCAAGAGCGAAGGCTTCAAGGAAAGTGGCGGCCCTGCGGCCCTGCGCGCCAAGCACGCGTCGGACGAGCAGACGTTCTCCACCCTGGGTCTGCGCGCCAGCGCCGACAAGCAGCTGGATAACGGCAAGTTGCTGACCGTGTTCGGCAGCGCCGGCTGGAAACACGCCCTGGCCGGCATCACGCCGTCCAACACCTACCGTTTCGACGGCAGCGATGCGTTCCGCACCGAAGGCGCGGCTTACTCGCGCAACAGCGCAGTGGTCGAAGCCGGAGTGGAAACCCGGGTGACTCCCGAGCTGAGCCTGGGCGCCGCCTACAGCGGGCAACTGGGCAGCGGTGCCAGCGAACACGGCCTGAGCCTGAACGCCAGCTACCGCTTCTGACCCCGCCCTGATCACGCAGCGGCGGCCCCGCCGCTGCGTATTGTGGATTGACCGGCAAGGTGCACTTGCCGGTCTTTTTTTGCCTTTCGTCAAGGCATGCCTCCAGCAACAACGGGGGCATCCGTGACGGTCATTCAATACCCGGCGCTCTAGCGCCGGGCATTGGGCTATACCTGCGTCATGGCGACGTCAGGGTAATCAGGTAAGCCCCCGAGTTCACCGGTTTGCCTGCCCCATCGACCAGCGCATAGTGCTGATCGTAGTAGCGCCCGTCCTTGCCGCTGTCCGTCACCAGTTTGACGTTGACCGGCGACTGGCCGACGGCCGTCACCGTGCTCGACGGACCGACCCCGTGCACCCGGATGTCGTTACCCCGCGACAGTTGTGGGCACTGGCGCAGGCTCAATACGGCCCCGCCATTGGCAGTCGAGCTTGGCGTGCAAGGTTCCTCGACGATGCTGCCGTGAAAATAGATCGTTCCCTGGATGCTTTGAGGGGCTGCGGAACAGATTCCACTCAAACCTAGAAACATGCCGACACCTGCCAAAACCAGCTTGCTACTCATTCTGACTATCTCCATTGGGCCTGAAGAGTATGTCGTCAGTGTAGAAGGAATCTTTAATTTTTAAGGTTTGTCTTATTCCCAAAGCCTTAATAAATAGGGTAAAAGCGAACGCAATTTAATATCAATAAGCCACCATTGCTATCGGCCAGTCCTGGCCAATCTGAAGGGTGCGCCCCAGACAAAAAAAGGCGCAGCTTCGATCAAGTCGAAAGCTGCGCCCGGCACTTTCTGAATCAGCTGTTTTTGCGGAACACGAACACCAGCCCGACGATGATCAACAGCATGCCGAGCACGCTCAGCAGCGCCAGTCGATTACCGAAGAACAGGTAGTCCATCACGGCCGTCACCGCCGGCACCAGGTAGAACAGGCTGGTGACATTCACCAGGTTGCCGCGAGCGATCAGCCGGTACAGCAGCAGGGTCGCCAGCACCGAGACCACCAGTCCCATCCACAGCGCCGGGACAATAAAGCCGACGCTGCGCTCGAAGTGAAACGACTGGAACGGCACGAACAGCGCGCACAGCAACAGCCCGGCCAGGTATTGCACCGGCAGGGTGCCCAGCGGGTTGTCACTGATGCGTTTCTGCATGATCGAGCCCAGGGTCATGCTCACCAGGGCCAGCAGGCCGAAGAGCATCCCGGCCAGCGACATGCCTGCCAGGCCAATGCCCTGGTAGACCACCATGATCAACCCGGCCAACCCCAGCGCCAGGCCGAACATCCGGCTCCAGGAACGCTGACGCTCCATGATCACCACGGTGAGGATCGGCTGCACCCCCATGATGGTGGCCATCACGCCGGGGGTGACCTTCAGGTCCAGGGCCAGCAGGTAGAAGATCTGGTACGCCCCCAGCAACACCAGCCCGGTGGCCACCGCGTACAGCATCGGCTTGCGCCCGCGGGGCAAACGCAGCTTGAGCAAGGGAATCAACAGCACCAGGCCGCACAGGGCGATGGCGAAACGAAACAACAGGAAGGCAAAGGGCGAGGCATGGGCCAGCCCCCATTTGGAGAAGATCGCCCCACTGCTCCAGAGCAGGACGAACAGGCTCGTGGAAGCCGCCGCGAGCGCGGACTTTTTTGCTATGAGCAACATGAATACCACCTGTAATCAGGCAAATGGCCAACTCAGCCGAGGCTGAAATTCAGTAGTTTTTTTCTGGCGGGCGCGGGCAACAGCAGAGGTTGCTGATCAGCCCCGTACGACAACGCCCGGCGGTGATACGACGGCGCACACCGGCGTGCTACTGACAGGTGGGGGGTAATGACTGATCTGCACAGGCTGCGGGTTCCCGCACGGCACGACGCCAGCGTTGACCGCTGAATCGACTACCGCGTTGATGAGGGAATGAGGCATGTGCTGATCTTTCTGAAGAGGAAGGTGAATCTTCTGATACACCGGGCGCCGACTATAACCAGCGCCCGATATTCATTGCAACGCCTTATCCGAACAACCAGTAGCCCAGGGCGGTCAGGACCACCACCGCCAGCACCGGACGCATGACTCGGTAGAGCTTCGGATTGCGGCGTTTCCACTGTTTGACCATGCCACTGATGCGGTCGCTGAAACGCTTGCTCCAGGCATAGGCCTGGTTGATCCCGCCGACGCGCTCGTCGTCGAGGTTCTGCGGCGCGGTGGCACGCCCCAGCCAGCCGCTGATCCAGCGGTTGATGCGGGTCATCAGCGAGTTGCTCAGTGGACGCTCGATGTCGCAGAACAGGATGACCCGAGTCTTGTCGGTCTCGTTCTTCACCCAATGCACGTAGGTTTCGTCGAACATCACGTCTTCGCCATCGCGCCAGGCGTAGACCTGGCCGTCGACGAAGATCCGGCAGTCGTCGGAGTTCGGTGTGGACAGGCCCAGGTGATAACGCAGGGAACCGGCGAACGGATCACGGTGTGGGTTCAGGTGGCTGCCACCGGGCAGCAGGGCAAACATCGCGCCCTTGACGTTGGGAATACGACTGACCAGTTCAACGGTCTTCGGGCACAGCATTTCGGCCGATGGAAGCGGTTTGTCGTACCACTTGAGGTAGAAACGCTTCCATCCCTTCTTGAAGAACGAACCGAAACCGGCGTCGTTGTTCTTCTCGGCGGCGCGGATGTAACCCTCGTCGAACAGGTGCATGGCTTCGTCGCGGATCACTTCCCAGTTGTCCTTGAGCACATCCAGCTCGGGGAACTTGCTGCGGTCCAGGTAAGGCTTGGAAGGCACACCGGAAAACAGGTACATCAAGGCGTTATAAGGAGCGAACAGCGCCGAATGGTTGACGAACTGACGCAGCACCGGCAGTCGAGCCTTACCGCGTAAATGCACGTAGAGAGTACTGCCGATAAATAGCAGCAACACCGCGGACTTGGCGGCAAACGAAAGGCTCATGCAATATCTCCTTGAAATAATTACCAGCGGGGCAGCATTCATCCGACATGGCAGCCGGCCATCATAAACACTCCTGGCCCCTGGAAAAACCCGCACAAACCAACAAACAGTGTTAACAGTCGTGCAATAAAACGCTAATTAACATAAGTCACCTGAACACCAGCTGATGCAGGTCAGCACAATTGTGCTGTGCCCTGCACACCGCAGCCGCCGTACCTTCGATCGCCGGCCAGCCGGCTCCGGCGATCACCTTCCCTTGTGTCTTACTGCTGGTTCTCCTGCTCGGTGAACAGGTCGCTGAACAGCATGCTCGACAGGTAACGCTCACCCGAATCCGGCAGCACCACCACTATGGTCTTGCCCTGCATCTCGGGGGTTTCTGCCAGGCGCACCGCCACCGCCATCGCCGCGCCGGAGGAAATGCCACAGAGGATCCCCTCCTCCTGCATCAGGCGCAGGGCCATGACCTTGGATTCCTCGTCGCTCACCAGCTCGACCCGGTCGACCACCGACAGGTCGAGGTTGCTCGGCACAAAACCGGCACCGATGCCCTGGATCTTGTGCGGGCTGGGCTTGATCTCTTCGCCGGCCAGTTTCTGGGTGATCACCGGCGACACGCTCGGCTCCACCGCCACCGACAGGATAGGTTTGCCCTGGGTCTTCTTGATGTAGCGGGAAACCCCGGTGATGGTGCCGCCAGTGCCGACGCCGGCCACCAGCACGTCCACGGCGCCATCGGTGTCATTCCAGATTTCCGGACCGGTGGTTTTCTCGTGGATCGCCGGGTTGGCCGGGTTATCGAACTGCTGCGGCATGAAATATTTTTCAGGGTCGCTGGCAAGGATTTCCGCGGCCTTCTCGATCGCGCCTTTCATGCCCTTGGCCGGCTCGGTCAACACCAGCTCGGCCCCCAGGGCCTTGAGCACCTTGCGCCGCTCGATGCTCATCGACGCCGGCATGGTCAGGACCAGCCTGTAGCCACGGGCCGCGGCGACGAATGCCAGGCCGATGCCGGTATTGCCCGAGGTCGGCTCGATGATTCTCATGCCCGGCTTGAGTTTGCCGCTGCTTTCCGCGTCCCAGATCATGTTCGCGCCGATCCGGCACTTCACCGAATAACCCGGGTTGCGCCCTTCGATCTTGGCCAGGATGGTGACGCCGCGGGGCGCGATGCGGTTGATCTGCACCAGCGGCGTATTGCCAATGGAATGGGCGTTGTCGACGAAAATGCGGCTCATGGCTGGGTCCTTGTACAGCGTGAAAGGAAGTGTCCAAGGGTATGCCTCGCACCCATGAGCGTCCAGTCGGGACGAACGACTGCGATGCCGGGGAGTCAATCGCTATAAGGCACATGGCTGGAGACTCATGCTCATGAAACGTCGCTACAGTTGGCCCCTGTGGACCCTCGCCGGGGTGCTGGTGCTGCTGGTTGCCCTGCACATCGCCATGCCCTATCTGGTGCGCGACTACCTCAATGACCGGCTCGCCAACATGGGCGACTACCGCGGCCAGATCGCCGATGTCGACCTGGCCCTGTGGCGCGGTGCGTACCGGATCAACGGCCTGAAAATCGTCAAGGTCGACGGTAAGGTGCCGGTGCCGTTCGTCAATGCTCCGCTGGTCGATCTGTCGGTGAGCTGGCACTCCCTGTGGTACGACCATGCGGTGGTGGCCGAAGTGCAATTCGTCGGGCCACAGGTCAACTTCGTCGACGGCTCCAACAAAAAGAATTCGCAAACCGGCGAAGGCACCGACTGGCGGGCCCAGCTGAACAAGCTGCTGCCCATCACCCTCAACGAAGTACAAGTCAGCGACGGCAAGATCAGTTTCCGTAACTTCAACTCCAAACCGCCGGTGAACATGAGCGCCACCCAGGTCAACGCCAGCGCCTACAACCTGACCAACGTGGTCGACACCCAGGGCAAACGTGACGCCCGCCTCGAAGGCAAGGCCATGCTGCTGGACCATGCGCCCCTGGAAACCAACGCCACCTTCGACCCGCTGAGCGACTTCCAGGACTTCGCGTTCCGCCTGCGTGTGCAGGACATCGAACTCAAGCGCTTGAACGACTTCGCCGGCGCCTATGGCAAATTCGACTTCAACGCCGGCCACGGTGACCTGGTGATCGAAGCCGAGGCCAACAAGGGCCAGCTCACCGGCTATATAAAGCCGCTGTTGCGCGATGTCGATGTGTTCAACTGGCGGCAGGATGTCGAGAACAAGGACAAGGGGATATTCCGCTCGATCTGGGAAGCCCTGGTGGGGGGCAGCGAAACCGTGCTGAAAAACCAGGGGAAAAACCAGTTCGCCACCCGGGTCGAACTCAAAGGCAGCGTACATCAGCGTGATGTCAGCGCATTCCAGGCTTTTTTACAGATTTTACGCAATGGTTTCATCGAGGCCTTCAATGCCCAGTATGAGCGCCCCAAGCCATCCACTGACTGAGTCACCATGTGACGCCCCATTCAGAGACTGAATAGGGCGTCTGCGTTCACAGTCGACCGGGCGCCGCGCTATAGTCGGCCATTCGTGTTTTATTCTTCCGACCTGCTCGATGCACGTCGGCGTTACCGTTCGAGGAATTGCAGATGAAGTTCGAAGGCACCAGCGCGTACGTCGCCACCGATGACCTGAAGCTGGCAGTCAATGCCGCCATCACCCTGGAGCGGCCGCTGCTGGTCAAGGGCGAACCGGGCACCGGCAAGACCATGCTCGCCGAGCAACTGGCCGAGTCCTTCGGTGCCAAGCTGATCACCTGGCACATCAAGTCCACCACCAAGGCTCACCAGGGCCTGTACGAGTACGACGCGGTGAGCCGCCTGCGCGATTCGCAGTTGGGCGTGGACAAGGTGCATGACATCCGCAACTACCTGAAGAAAGGCAAGCTGTGGGAGGCCTTCGAATCCGAGGAGCGGGTGATCCTGCTGATCGACGAAATCGACAAGGCCGACATCGAGTTCCCCAACGACCTGTTGCAGGAACTCGACAAGATGGAGTTCTACGTCTACGAAATCGACGAGACCATCAAGGCCAAGCAGCGCCCGATCATCATCATTACCTCCAACAACGAGAAAGAGCTGCCGGACGCCTTCCTGCGCCGCTGCTTCTTCCACTACATCGCCTTCCCCGACCGCACCACCCTGCAGAAAATCGTCGACGTGCACTACCCGGACATCAAGAAGGACCTGGTCAGCGAAGCGCTGGACGTGTTCTTCGACGTGCGCAAGGTGCCGGGCCTGAAGAAGAAGCCTTCGACCTCCGAGCTGGTGGACTGGCTCAAGCTGCTGATGGCCGACAACATCGGCGAAGCGGTGCTGCGCGAACGCGATCCGACCAAGGCCATCCCGCCACTGGCCGGCGCCCTGGTGAAGAACGAGCAGGACGTACAATTGCTGGAACGCTTGGCGTTCATGAGCCGTCGCGGCACCCGCTGAGAGGGCATTGTCATGCTGCTCAACCTGTTCAATGAAATGCGTGCCGCCAAGGTTCCGGTGTCGGTGCGCGAGCTGCTCGACCTGATCAACGCGCTCAAGCAGCGCGTGACCTTCGCCGACATGGACGAGTTCTATTACCTGTCCCGGGCGATCCTGGTGAAGGACGAGCGGCACTTCGACAAGTTCGACCGCGCGTTCGGCGCCTACTTCAACGGCCTGGAAAAACTCGACGACCACCTGCAGGCGCTGATCCCCGAGGATTGGCTGCGCAAGGAGTTCGAGCGCTCGCTGAGCGATGAGGAACGGGCGCAGATCCAGTCCCTCGGCGGCCTGGACAAGCTGATCGAAGAGTTCAAGAAACGCCTGGAAGAACAGAAGGAACGCCACGCCGGCGGCAACAAGTGGATCGGCACCGGCGGCACCAGCCCCTTCGGCTCCGGCGGCTTCAACCCGGAAGGCATCCGCGTCGGCGACGCCGGCAAGCGCCAGGGCAAGGCGGTCAAGGTCTGGGACCAGCGCGAATACAAGAACCTCGACGACTCGGTGGAACTGGGCACCCGCAACATCAAGGTGGCCCTGCGCCGTCTGCGCAAGTTCGCCCGCCAGGGCGCGGCGGACGAGCTGGACATCGATGGCACCATCGACCACACCGCCCGCGACGCCGGCCTGCTGAACATCCAGATGCGCCCGGAGCGGCGCAACAGCATCAAGCTGCTGTTGCTGTTCGATATCGGTGGCTCGATGGATGCCCACGTGAAGATCTGCGAGGAGCTGTTCTCAGCCTGCAAGACCGAGTTCAAGCACCTGGAGTACTACTACTTCCACAACTTCATCTATGAGTCGGTGTGGAAGAACAACCTGCGCCGCGGCTCGGAACGCACCTCGACCCAGGACGTGCTGCACAAGTACGGCGCCGACTACAAAGTGATCTTCGTCGGCGACGCCGCCATGGCGCCTTACGAAATCACCCAGGCCGGCGGCAGCGTCGAGCACTGGAACGAAGAAGCCGGCTACGTGTGGATGCAGCGCTTCATGGAGAAGTACAAGAAGCTCATCTGGATCAACCCCTACCCGAAAGACACCTGGGGCTATACCGCCTCGACCAACATCGTGCGCGAGCTGATCGAAGACCAGATGTACCCGCTGACCTTGCGCGGCCTGGAAGAAGGGATGCGGTTTCTCTCCAAATAGGATCCCGTCCAACGCGATCCCTGTAGCCGCTGCCGCAGGCTGCGATCGGCTGCGAAGCAGACGCGCTCTTGAGTCCGCTTGAAGGCCCTTCGGGCCTTATCGCAGCCTGCGGCAGCGGCTACATCAGTTCAGACAAACCGCCGTAAAAACTCGATATGCTGCCGATACGCCGTCTCCTGCACCACCGGCGTCAGGCGTACCTCGCTGCCCGGCAGGCATTGCGCCAGCCGCGCCAGCGCCAGGGGCGTCAAGGCTCCCAGCCGTGGATACCCGCCAATGGTCTGCCGGTCGTTGAGCAGGACAATCGGCTGGCCGTCCGGCGGCACCTGGATCGCCCCCAGGGGAATACCCTCGGAGATCATCGGCGCCCCTTGATAGCGCAGCTGCGGCCCCAGCAGACGCATGCCCATGCGATCGGCGCGGCTGTCCAGGGTCCAGGCGCTGTTGAAGGCATCGAACAGGCTCTGCCCGCTGAACTGGCCGATCTGCGCCCCGAGAATCACCTCCAGCGGCGCCTTCGATTGCAGGTCCGGCAGTTGCTTGCCCGACAGTTCCTTGAGGTTCACCCCTGCCCCGGAATACTCCAGCCGCGCGCCCTCGGCCAGCGGCCGGCCGAAACCGTCGAGCCCGCCCAGTTCCTCGCGGACCACGCTGGCGCAACTGCCCAGCACCTTGGGCGCATTGAAACCGCCGGGCGCCGCCAGATAGGCCCGCGCGCCCAGGTACGGCTGGGTGAAACGCAGCCGCTGGCCTTTTTGCAGGATAAAACTGCGCCCCGGGCTGAGCGGACGCTCATCGATACAGGCCCCCAGGTCGGCCCCCGCCAGCGCCAGCAGGCACAGCTCCTCGGCGACCATGCTGAAGCCGCCCAGGGTGATCTCGATCACCGGCGCATCCAAAACATTGCCCAGCAGCCAGTTGGCCCAGGACATCGACACCCAGTCCAGCGCGCCACCCTGGGTCACGCCCAGGTGCCGCACGCCAAAGCGACCGGCGTCCTGCAACAGGCACAGCGGTGTGCTGGCTTCGATCGTCAGGCGGCTCATGCCGGCACCTCCAGTGGCGTGTCGTCGCCGCCCAGGCGGATGAATTCGGCGTGTTCCACCGCGGCGAAACGCACGCTGTCGCCCGGTTGCATCAGGCTGTAGCCGTCGCGCTCGCGATCGAACAGGCGGCTTGGTGTGCGCCCGATCAGGTTCCAGCCACCCGGCGACACCACCGGATAAGCCGCGGTCTGCCGCTCGGCAATCCCCACGCTACCGGCCGCCACGCGCTTGCGCGGCGTATCCAGGCGCGGCGCGGCCAGCACTTCGTCCACCAGCCCCATAAAGGCGAAACCCGGCGCAAACCCCAGGGCGAACACCTGGTATTCACGCTCACTGTGGCAACGGATCACCTCGCTCACCGACAGGCCGCTGCGTCGCGACAACAGGCTCAGCTCGGGGCCAACGCTGAGGTCGTACCAGACCGGCAGCACATGGCGCTGGCCACCGGTGCGCGAGTCCGGAGTCAGGTCGGTCAGCGCCACATCGATCAGCTCCCGGGCCTGGGACGGGCTCAAGGCCCGCAGGTCGTAGTGCACCATCAGCGTGGTGTAGGACGGCACCAGGTCGATCAACTGCCCGCCGAAGGCAGCCCGCAGGCGCTCGCTGGCGGCGAGCATCCACGGCATGTTGGCCTCGGCGATGGCATCGAACAGGCGCACCATCAGGCAATCGATGGCCGCCACTTCAAGGCATATTTTCATGCTGGCAACTGCGCAAGGGCCGCGCGGATACGCTGCACGGCGGCCACCGAACTGGCGTTGTCGCCGTGCACGCACAGGGTATTGGCCTGCAGGTGCAGGGCGCTGCCGTCGCTGGCCAGCAGCGCGTCGCCACGGGCGATGGTCAGGGCCTGGGCAATGATCTTTTCCGGGTCGTGATGCACCGCCCCCGGCAGTTGCCGCGACACCAGATGGCCGGCGCTGTCATAGGCGCGGTCGGCGAAGGCTTCGAACCACAGGGTCACGCCAAACTCGTCGCCCAGGGCCTGGGCCGCGCTGTTGTCACGGGTGGCCATCAGCATCAACGGCAGCTGCCGGTCGTAGGCGGCCACCGCCTGGATCACCGCGCGCAGCTGCGCTGGGTTGGCCATCATGTCGTTGTACATGGCGCCATGGGGTTTGACGTAGCTCACCCGGCTGCCCTGGGCCCGGCAGATACCGTCGAGGGCGCCGATCTGGTAATGCAGCAGGTCCTGCAGTTCCTGGGCGCCGTAGGCCATGGAACGGCGGCCGAAACCGGCCAGGTCCTGGTAAGCCGGGTGCGCGCCGATGCGCACGCCATTGGCCAGGGCCAGGCTGACGGTCTTGCGCATGATGCTCGGGTCGCCGGCGTGGAAACCGCAGGCGATGTTGGCGCAATCGATGAACGGCATCACCTCGGCATCCAGGCCCATGGTCCAGTTGCCAAAGCTTTCGCCGATGTCGCAATTCAATAACAGGCGGCTCACGGTCAGTGCTCCTGTAGCGTTTGTCGTTTTGGCTGCGGGGATCGCGGTGGGATGCCCACAGATTATCAGTTAGCGCGCTTCGAGTTGCTTGCCGCGGGTTTCCGGCAGGCTCAGGGCCGCCAGCACCACGATGCCGTAGGACACCGCAGCGAAGGTGCCGATGGCCGCGCCCAGCGGAATGTGCTGGCTGAGCAGGCCGATCAACAGCGGGAACAAGGCTGCCAGTGCCCGGCCGCTGTTGTAGCAGAAGCCCTGGCCCGAGCCGCGGATCCGCGTGGGGAATAGCTCGGTCAGGAAGGCGCCCATGCCGCTGAAGATCCCCGAGGCGAAGAAGCCCAGGGGGAAGCCCAGCCACAGCATCACCGCGTTGCTCACCGGCATTTGCGTGTACAGCAGGACGATGGTGAACGAGCCGGCGGCGAACAGGACGAAGTTCTTCTTGCGCCCGAGAATATCGGTCAGATAGGCGCTGATCACATAGCCCACGTAGGAGCCGAAGATCACCATCGCCAGGTAGCCGCCGGTGCTCAGCACGCTCAAGCCGCGCTCGGTCTTGAGGAAGGTCGGCAGCCAGAACGTGATGGCGTAATAGCCGCCCTGGGCACCGGCCGCGAGCAGCGACGCGCGCAGGGTGGTGCTGAGAATGCCGGGGGCGAAAATCTCGTAGAACCGCGAGGGGTTGTCAGGCACTTCCCGGGCCCGGGTTTGCCGGTAGACCTCCGGGTCCTTGACCAGCCGGCGGACGAAGATCACGAAGATCGCCGGCAGGATGCCCAGCAGGAACAGGGCGCGCCAGGCGTCTTCCGGCGGCAGCAGGGAATACATCAGCGCATACAGCAGTGCCGTGATGCCCCAGCCCAAGGCCCAGCCAGACTGCACCATGCCCACCGCCTTGCCGCGGTTTTCCGCGCGGATCACTTCGCCGATCAGCACTGCGCCGGCGGTCCACTCACCGCCGAAACCGAAGCCCATCAGGGTCCGGGCGATCAGCAGTTGCTCGTAGTTCTGCGCCAGGCCACAGAGGAAGGTGAAGAAGGCGAACCAGAGCACGGTGAGTTGCAGGGTGCGCACCCGGCCGATGCGATCGGACAGGATGCCGGCGATCCAGCCGCCCAGGGCAGAGGCCAGCAAGGTGCTGGTGTGGATCAGGCCGGCCTCGGCGGAGCTGATGCCCCACAGCGCGATCAGGGTCGGGATGACGAAGCTGAGCATCTGGGTGTCCATGCCATCCAGGCCGTAACCGGCCTTGCAGCTCCAGAACGTGCGGCGTTCCTGCTGGTTGATGTCGCGGTACCAGTCGAAGGGGCCGGCGCGGCCTTTGGCCTTGCTGGCGGCGAGCGTGTCGGGCGCACTCATGGCAAATCTCCACCTTGGTTTTATTGGTATTGTTCTGGGCCCCGACGACGCTTATCGTGAGACGCAGCGATTTTTGGCGCCCGCGCCCTGCCCCGTCCAACTAATAAAAACCGCCTCCAGACATAAGAAAAGTTGATCGCATGAACCTCAAGTTCCTTGAAACCTTTGTCTGGGTGGCGCGCCTGAAAAGCTTTCGCCTGACCGCCGACAAACTCTTCACCACCCAGGCGTCGATCTCCAGCCGCATCGCCGTGCTCGAGGGCGAACTCGGGGTCAAGCTGTTCCTGCGCGACTCGCGCGGCGTGACCCTGACCCCGGAAGGCCTCAAGGTGCTCGACTATGCCGAGCAGATGATGGACACCATGCAGGCGCTCAAGCAGTCGATCGAGACCCGTTCGAGCAAGGTCGGGCGGATTCGCATCGGCGTCATGGACACGGTGATCCACACCTGGCTCAGCCCCCTGGTGGCGCGGATGATGGACAGCTATCCCCAGGTGGAAATCGAGCTGGTGGCCGACACCTCGCTGAATCTCTGCGACCAGCTGCAGAAAGGCTTTCTCGACCTGGTGCTGCAAACCGACCTGCTGCGCCAGGAATCCATTCGCAGCCTGGAACTGGCCAGCCACCCGATGGGCTGGATAGTCGCCAGCCACTCGATCTACAACCGCGAGTACGCCAACCTGTCCGAGCTGGCCCGGGAACGCATCATCACCTACTCGAAGAACTCCCTGCCGCACCAGGAAGTGCTGAGCCTGATGCAGGCCAACGGCGTGAGCGCGCCACGGCTCAACTGTGTGAACTCGGTATCGGCCATCACCCGCCTGCTGCGCGACGGTTTCGGCATCGGCGCCTTGCCGCCGGTACTGGTCAGCGAAGAGCTGGCGCGCGGCGAACTGACCCTGCTGACCATCGACCAGCGCCCGCCGAACCTGCAGGTGGTGGTGTCGTGGCGGGTGGGTGTCGAACTGGTGGAAGAGGTGGTGGTGCTGTGCCAGCAGGTGCTGGAGCAATATGCGCGCAAGGTGGGGCCGGACTATATCGTGCTGGCGGGCTGATCCACCGCGAAGGCCTTTGCAGCCGCTGCCGAAGGCTGCGAATGCGGGCGCAGCCTGCGTGAATCGGCTCGATGAGGGGTTGTGGGCCAGCCATCTTTGCGGTTGCTGCGCAACCGATCGCAGCCTGCGGCAGCGGCTACAGGGATCGCGGCGTCCGTGTAGCCGCTGCCGAGCCTGCGAGGCTGCGAACGGCAACGCAGTTGCCGCACAACCTGCATCCGCGATCTGCCTGGAAAAACGCGTCAGCTGGTTTACGACGGCTGCGCCGTCGATCGCAGCCTGCGGCAGCGGCTACGGTCACAACCCCTTCAGGTCACGCTCTTCGATCGGCCGGCTCTGGCGCAGGCGCTTGCCGCCGAGCACCACCCAGTCGATCAGGCGATACAGGCATTCCAGGCCGAACGACAGCAGCAAGGCGCCGCTCATAGCCCAGATCATCGCTTGCGGGGTCAGCAGGATCTGATAGCTGTAGCCGTTCCAGGTTTCCTTGCGGATATCCGGGTCGGCGGCCAGCACCACTTGCAACAGGCGGATGTACCAGGGGCCCTGCATGGCCTGGAACTGCTTGTCCAGGGCGCGCTGGCGAACGAGCAGATTGCCCAGGCTGTCGGCATCGCTGCGGAACACCGGATCGTCGCTGGACCGATAGTGGGCGACCAGCGCCTGCAGATCGCCCTTGAAGAACTGGTTGGCGGTGCCCTGGAACCCCTGAAGGCTGGCCTGGGCCTCGATCAGGTGAGCCTCGACACGCTTGGCGTAATCGTTGATGAACCCCGGCACCTGGACGCCGATCAACAGGCCGGCCGCAAACAACACCAGCCGCAGATAACTGAGCAACATAGGGGATGTCCTTATTCGGTCTGGCCGTGCAGCACGCATTCACCGCGCCGCCACAGGCTCCATTGGCCCGGCTCGTAGCGAGTCCAGGTTTCGTTCTCGGTCAGGGGTTCGGTGGCGATCACCGTCACCACGTCGTTGGGCGTGGTTTCCGCCTGGAAGTCGACGATCACGTCGACGTCCTTCAGGCGGGCCGGGCCAAAGGGCGCACGGCGGGTGATCTGCGCCAGCTTGGTCGAGCAGTAGCAGAACAGCCAGTCGCCATCGCTGAGCAGGCAGTTGAACACGCCCTTGCTGCGATATTCGGCGCAGGCGGCCACCAGCGATGGCAGCAGCTCCTCGACTTCCACCGGCTCGGGAAAGGCTTCGCGCACCCGGTTGAGCAGATCGCAGAAGGCCGCTTCGCTGTCGGTATCGCCCACCGGACGATAGAAGCTGACGGCCGGCTGGAAATCCGCCAGTTGGCCGTTGTGGGCGAAACACCAGTTGCGCCCCCACAGCTCGCGCACGAACGGATGGGTATTGGACAGGCAGACCTTGCCGACGTTGGCCTGGCGAATGTGGCCGATCACCACTTCGCTCTTGATCGGGTAGCGCTGCACCAGGTTGGCCACTTCCGACTCGCTGCTCGCCGCCGGGTCCTGGAACAGGCGCAGGCCACGGCCCTCGTAGAACGCGATGCCCCAGCCGTCGCGATGCGGACCGGTGCGCCCGCCACGCTGCATCAGCCCGGTAAAGCTGAACACGATGTCGGTCGGTACATTGGCGCTCATGCCCAATAACTCACACATGCTCGGACTCTCGCTTCAATGCGTGTTACAGACGCGGCTCGATCCGCGAACGCTGGGGGTTGCTGGGCACTGGCGGGCGGCCATAACGATCGTCGCCGGCGCCGCCGAAAGGCTGGTCGTCCGGCTCTTCGGCGCGGGCCGCGGCCTTGGCGGCCTCGGCCTGTTCCTTGCGGGCCTTGGAGGCGCGCTCGATCGGCCAGCGGATCAGCACGAACACCAGGTAGATGCCGAAGGCGATGACGCCGTACATGAACAGGTCGGAAACCGCGCGCCAGGCGTTGTTGCCGACCTTGAACAGCATGTCCAGGGCGGTGATGGCCACGGCCGGGGCGAACATCTCCTTGGCCGGGTCGACCACGGTCGGGCTGAACAGCAGCACCGCCACCAGCACGCGCAGCGGTTCGCGCAGCCAGCGCCACATCCAGCGGGTCAGGCGCATCCACACCAGCAGGCAGCCCAAGGCGGCGAAGGCGTAAAGCCCCCAAGCGATCAGATAGTCGTTCTCGGTCATGGTGTCCATGGCAAGGCAGGCAAAGAGGCGCTTATGATAACGGCTTTTCGCATGTCAGGCTGCACCGCCGTCTGCCGCGCCCTTAATTGTCACCGCCCCGAGAGCCCTTCATGCCCGTATCCGCCCACGTCACCAGCGCCCCGATCGCCCGCAAGGCCGAAGGCCCGGACCCGTACGCCTGGCTCCAGGAGCGCGACACCGACGCCGTGCTCGATTACCTGAAGGCCGAAAACAGCTACCAGGAAGCCGCCCTCGCCGACCAGGCGGCGCTGCGCGAAACCCTGTTCCAGGAAATCAAGGGACGGATCCTCGAGACCGACCTCTCGCTGCCTTCGCCCTGGGGCCCGTACCTGTATTACACCCGCACCACCGCCGGCGACGAATACGCCCGGCACTACCGCTGCCCGCGCCCGGCCGACGACAGCCTGAGCGTCGACGAAAGCCAGGAACAACTGCTGCTGGACCCGAACGAGCTGGCCAAGGGTGGATTCTTCTCCCTCGGTGCCTTCAGCATCAGCCCCGACCACCAGCGCCTGGCCTACAGCCTCGATACCAGCGGCGAAGAGGTCTACACCCTGTTCGTCAAGGAACTGTCCAACGGCAAGGTCAGCGAGCTGGCGTTCACCGATTGCGACGGCAGCATGACCTGGGCCAACGACAGCCTGACCCTGTTCTTCGGCGAGCTGGACGACACCCACCGCCCGCACAAGCTGTTCCGCTATCGCCTGGACGGCACCGCCGCCGAAGAGGTGTTCCATGAGCCGGACGGGCGTTTCTTCCTCCATTGCTACCGCTCAAGCTCGGAGAAACAGCTGCTGCTGTCCCTGGGCAGCAAGACCACCAGCGAGGTCTGGGTACTCGACGCCGCGCAGCCGCAGCACGCCTTCACCTGCCTGGCGCCGCGGGTCGAGCACCATGAGTACGACGTCGACCACGGCCTGCTCGACGGCCAGTGGACCTGGTTTATCCGCAGCAACCGCGACGGCATCAACTTCGCCCTCTACCAGGCGCCGGACCAGGGTACGGTGCCAGGTGAAGCCGACTGGCAGAACCTGATCCCCCACAGCGACAGCGTGATGCTCGAAGGCCTGAGCCTGAACGACTCGGCCATGACCCTGAGCCTGCGCGAAGGCGGCCTGCCGATCATCGAGGTGCACCCCGAGGGCCTGCCGGCCTATCGCGTGCAACTGCCGGATGCGGCCTACAGCCTGCATGTGCAGAACAGCCTGGAGTTCGTCAGCCAGCGCATCCGCCTGCGCTACGAAGCGCTGAATCGCCCGGCGCAGATCCGCCAGCTGGAACTGGCCGGCGGCGGACAGAAAGTGCTCAAGGAAACCCCGGTGCTGGGCGTCTTCGACCCGGATGCCTATGTCAGCCAGCGCCTGTGGGCGACCGCCGCCGACGGCACCCAGGTGCCGATCAGCCTGGTGATCAAGCGCGAAGCCCTGGGCCGACCGGCGCCGCTGTACCTGTACGGCTACGGCGCCTACGGCGAAAGCCTCGACCCGTGGTTCTCCCATGCGCGCCTGAGCCTGCTGGAGCGTGGCGTGGCCTTCGCCATCGCCCACGTGCGTGGCGGCGGCGAGCTGGGCGAAGCCTGGTACCGCGCCGGCAAGCAGGAACACAAGCAGAACACCTTCAGCGACTTCATCGCCTGCGCCGAACACCTGATCGCCCAGGGCCTGACCACTTCCGGGCAACTGGCCATCAGCGGCGGCAGTGCCGGCGGCCTGTTGATCGGCGCAGTGCTCAACCAGCGCCCGGAGCTGTTCAAGGCGGCGATCGCCGAGGTGCCGTTCGTCGATGTGCTCAACACCATGCTCGACCCCGAGCTGCCGCTGACCGTCACCGAGTACGACGAATGGGGCAACCCGGAGGAGCCGGAGGTCTATGCGCGGATCAAGGCCTACGCGCCCTACGAGAATGTCGAGGCCAAGGCCTATCCGGCGACCCTGGTGATCGCCGGCTACAACGACAGCCGTGTGCAGTACTGGGAAGCGGCCAAGTGGGTGGCCCGGCTGCGCGCCACCAAGACCGACGACAACCTGCTGCTGCTCAAGACCGAGCTGGGCGCCGGCCATGGCGGCATGAGCGGGCGTTACCAGGGATTGCGTGACGTAGCGCTCGAATATGCATTTGTTTTCAAGATTCTGGGCATCGCCTGAGGAACTCCAGCCGGCGCTCCTGTCTTAAACACAGGACCGCCGGCCCCCGGCCATACCGACCGCAACAGACACAAGAAAAAGACCGTGACGACATGCCAGAACCCACCTTGTTGAACAACGAAATCCGCGACTGGCTGATGGACTGCGGATTGTTCGATCAGCTCTTGCCGGCCGACTTCAATGCCGCCGCCGGTTACTTCAGCATCAGCAGCATCGCCCAGGGCCAGGAGATCTTCCGCGAAGGCGACGCCGGCAGCTTCATGTGCATCATCCATTCCGGCCAGGTGGCCGTACAGAAGACCAACAGCGAAGGCGTGCGCGTGACCATCGCCACCTTGCGCAGCGGTCGGGCCTTTGGCGAGATGGCGGTGCTCGATGGCGAGCGGCGTTCGGCCACCTGCGTGGCCGCCAGCGATTGCCGGCTGCTCAACCTGGGCAAGGACTCGCTGGAAAAAATGCTCAACGACGCACCGAAGATCGCCGCCAAGATCATCCGCGCCCTCGCCGTGTCACTGTCCAAGCGCCTGCGCATGGCCGACGGGCAACTGCTGTCGCAACAAGTCTAGCCACCCGGCGTCTTGGTTTTCGTCCCGTTCTGCTCCAACCCTGGCAAGGTCTGATCCTTCGGCGGCTTGGGCATGTCGATCGGCGGCAGCAAGGGCGCACCGCCATGGGCCGTGGCCTTGGGGGTGCTGGGGGGCGTGATCTGCGGATAAGGGGTCGGGGTCGCGGTGCCGGGCGAGCCGGCGGCGGGAACCGGAGTCACGGGCACGGCCTGCAGTTCCTCGGCGTGCACGGCGCTCATCGCAAGCGCCGCACTTAGCAAGAGCGCTGTGCGGGCAATGACCGTTAGAATAGTTCGCTTCATCAATGGCTCCATCGCTATTGTCAGCCCTCAGGCTACTCCCAACCGGGCCGGTTTGCCTTCCTCATTGAGACCCTCATGAAACGTTTCGTTCTGCTGGACACCACCCCGATTCCCGAAAATGGCGGTGCCTTGTGCCTGTTCGAATACGGCGAGGATTTTGTCATCAAGATCCAGGGCGGCGACGGCGGGCAATTGATGAACACGCGCATGCACGGCTCCGAAGACGCCCTGGCGGAAATCCCCTGCCGCAAGGTCGCCGGGCGGCCGAATTCGCGGGTGCTGATCGGCGGCCTGGGCATGGGTTTCACCCTCGCCTCGGCCCTCAAGCACCTGGGCAAGGGCGCCGAAGTGGTGGTCGCCGAGCTGGTGCCGGGGGTGGTGGAATGGAACCGCGGGCCGCTGGGGGAAAAATCCGGCCGACCGCTGCTCGACCCGCGCACGGTGATCCGCATGGAAGACGTGGCCAAGGTGCTGCAGGCCGAGCCCCAGGGGTTCGACGCGATCATGCTCGACGTCGACAACGGCCCCGAAGGCCTGACCCAGAAAGCCAACAGCTGGCTGTACTCCGCCGCCGGGCTGGCGGCCTGCGCCCGGGCCCTGCGCCCCAAGGGCGTGCTGGCCGTGTGGTCGGCCAGCGCCGACAAGCAGTATTCCGACAAGCTGTGCAAGGCCGGCTTCAAGGCCGAGCAAGTGCAGGTCTTCGCCCATGGCAACAAGGGCACCCGCCACACCATCTGGATTGCCGAGAAGCTCAAGGCCTGAGCTAAACTTGGCTCATTACCGTCATTAGTCTTTGCATAAAGGTGAACCCATGAGTTCGACCAACACGTCCAAGCTCGACCGCATCCTCGCCGACGCCCAGCGCGACCGCGAGATGGGCTACCGCGACAAGGCCCTGAAGATGTACCCGCACGTCTGTGGGCGCTGCGCCCGCGAGTTCTCCGGCAAGCGCCTGAGCGAGCTGACCGTGCACCACCGCGACCACAACCACGACAACAACCCGCAGGACGGCTCCAACTGGGAACTGCTGTGCCTGTACTGCCACGACAACGAACACTCGCGCTACACCGACCAGCAGTACTTCGGCGAAGGCTCCCTGAGCACGCCGAAAGTCGCCAAGGCCACCCACAACCCCTTCGCCGCGCTGGCGGGGTTGATGAAGAAAGACGAAGAGTAACCTTCGTCCTCTGCGGTCCAACTGGACCGGCCTCTCGCGGGCAAGCGGCGCACCGGCAGACACTGATCCTGCGGGTGCGCGGCTTGCCCGCGATGCATTTGCCGGATCCAACCGCCGGCCGACAATCCCCGTATAATCGCGATTTTTCTCGAAGGCACCCCGCTCGTGGCAAACAAAAGGTACAGCTGCATTGGTTTGTATAACCCCAAGTCACCGGAGAACGTCGGTTCGGTGATGCGCGCCGCCGGCTGCTATGGCGTCGCGTCGGTGTTCTACACCGGCAAGCGCTATGAACGGGCCCGCGACTTCGTCACCGACACCAAGAAGGTCCACCAGGACATTCCGCTGATCGGCATCGACGACCTGAAGAAGATCCTGCCCCTGGGCTGCGTGCCGGTGGCGGTGGAACTGGTGGAAGGCGCCCGCTCGCTGCCGGAGTACACCCATCCGGATCGCGCGTTGTACATCTTCGGCCCGGAAGACGGCTCCCTGGACAAGGACATCCGCGACTGGTGCGAAGACGTGGTCTACATCCCGACCACCGGTTGCATGAACCTCGCCGCCACCGTCAACGTGGTGCTCTACGACCGCCTGGCCAAGGGCAACAACACCCGCTCCGGTCCTAAGTTTTAAGCGCTGTTCTGAGCGCTGTTCCGAGTTCGCGGCACATTCGATGGAACAAGCGACGCGCCAGCGCAGTCAGCTTTATATCCATCCCCCCTGGAGACAGATCATGAGCGACAGCAAACAACTGGAACCCATCGCAACCACCCCTTTCCAGAGCCCGGCGGAGCAGAACGTACAAGGCTGGGAGCGCATCGGCTCGCTGGCCGGCGGCGTGGTGATGGTCGGCAAGGGCCTGCGCCGTGGCGGTGTGTTCGGCCTGATCCAGGTGGCCATCGGCGGGGTCGCCCTGGCCCGTGGCATCACCGGCCACAGCTCGGCGAAAAGCCTGCTGGAGAAAAGCCGCCAGGACATGCAGAACGTGCGGGCGAAGATCGAGCGCGCCGGCGCGGAGCTGAAAACCCTCAAGGCCAATGCCGAGGCGGCGAAGCGTACCGCGACAGGCAACGATTCGCTGAAATCGCCCAAGGCCGGGGTCTGATAGTCGGACGCGAAACTCGTGTTGAATGACAGGACGCTATCGCGAGCAAGCTTCGCTCCTACAAAAGCTGTGCTGCCCTGTAGGAGCGAAGCTTGCTCGCGATGACCGCAAAGCGGTCGATTCCACTAGCGCAACAAATCGCTGTCGAGCACCTTCGACCGCCCGTCCAGCACGTTTTCACTGAGCTTCACAAACTCTTCGGTACTGACGCTGTCCAGGCCCATCACCGCTCGGGTCACGTCATCCAGCGAACGCTTGTTGCGGGTCTTCAGGCGGATCTCCCGATCCAGCTCCTGCAACAGCAGCACGGCCCTGGCCACCACCGGCGCGTCCACCTGCTCGCCGCGCAGGCTGCCGACGCCGTGGCCACTCTTGGCCAGCCGAGTCTCCAGGGCTTGATAACGCTCGTCGCTCATGCCGCCGGCGCGGCGCATCAATTCGATGGCGTAGTACTCCGCCAGCCCCTCGCCGATCCAGTCGCTGCGCTCGCTGTCGTTGATCCGGGCAAAGGCCTGGATCACCTCGCGCAACAGCGGGCTGGTGCCGCTCTCGCTGACCAGCGGCAGGCGGCTGTGCAAGAACAGCGAATCGTGTCCGGCCAGGCTGCCGCGCCACATCGGGTCGGCCGCGCCGACGATCAGCAACTTGCTTGGGTGGCGGGGAAAGGTCGCCTGGATCTGCGGCCAGACGAAGGTCAGCAGGGTCAGCACATCCATGCGTCGCATGCCCTGCCCTTGCGGCGAGGCCACCGTGACTTCGGTTTCCCCCAGCCGGGTACGGCGGCTGCCCAGGGCGCCGGCCAGCATCCAGCCGGTGGGCCGGTCGAACAGGCGCGCGGGGTTATCGATACGGAAACGGTTCTTGCCGATCCGCGGCCAGGCGGTCTCCACGCTTTTCCAGCCCGCGGGCAACTCGAACTCCAGGCGCGACACCAACTCGATGCCGTCCTGCTGGTCGAGCTTCGCCGCCGGTACCAGCGCATCGCCACGCAACAGGGCCCAATGCGGGGTCATGCGGCTGTCGAAGCTGTCTTTCTTCAGGCTGTGGCTGATCCGCACCCGGTAGCTGAGGCTGGCCTTGCCGCTGGCCGGGCGCCATATGCCACGCTGCAGCGCGGAAGGCTTGGCCGCGTCGGACTGCCATTGGCCATCGGCCTTGAAGTTGCTGTAATCGCCATGCTTGCCCAGGTTGAAATCCAGGCTGCGCACCGCCGCGCCGTCCGCCAGGGTCAGGCGCACCTCGGCCTGGTCGCTCTGCGGCAACAGACGCACGTGGTAATCCAGATCGACTTTTTTCGCCGCCCACCCCGGCGCACTGAGCACCAGCAGCCAGCCGGCCAGCGCCAGCCTTGCCCCCACAGCCATACACACTCCTTCGTGAAACAACCTTGAACGCGAGCGCGGCGTACCTTCAGCCGGCGCGGAAAATCAGGTGATCTTCCCAGTCCTCTTCGGCCACGCTGCCTTCGGCGAGCATGCGTCCGGATTGGGAAATACGCTCGTGGTGCACCGCATCGCGGTCACCGCACACCAGATGGTGCCAGAGCGGCAGGTCCTTGCCTTCGCTGACCAGGCGATAACCGCAGGTCGGCGGCAGCCATTTGAACTCATCGGCCTTGCCCGGGGTGAGCTGGATGCAATCCGGCACCGAGGCGCGGCGGTTGGCGTAGTCGCTGCACTGGCAGGTCTTCAGGTCCAGCAGTTTGCAGGCGATGCGGGTGTAGTAGACGCTGTTGTCTTCTTCATCCTCGAGCTTCTGCAGGCAGCACAGGCCACAACCATCGCACAACGACTCCCACTCCTCCTGATCGAGTTGTTCGAGGGTTTTACGGATCCAGAAGGGTTCAACTTTGGCGGCCATGGCTCAGGTAATCGGTATCGGACAAGGAAAAGGCCGCCAGTCTAGTGCCCAAGGCCGCGCGGGCCAAGCGCTGGCGACTGTCGGTAAGGCACTACTTGTCAGGCCGCATGCGGCGCAGTAGCTTTGCCTGTCGCAAAGCCCTATGTCCGCGTGCCAGGAGCTGAACGAAAAGTCGGCGAGCGAAGGTCAGGCAAGGCAAAAACAGGCGAGGAACGGCCGGGGTCGCGCCCGACTGTAGGGGCCTACATGAGCATTCCGAGCCTGTTTTTAACGCAGCATGACCTGCGTAGCGCCGAAGGCGCCCAGCGCGCAGCCACTTTTCGTTCAGCTCCTAACGCTCGACCGCGTCGCACCGGTGAACCGCCCAGGGCCAGGAAAAAAAACCATTGCTCAGTTCAACTGCGCTCGCCGGTTTATCCACATTTCATTCTCAAACGTAGCCAGGAATCTCTGTCATGAGTGCCAATCCCCGCGTTGCCGAGTACGCCATTCACCCACAGTTCACCGATCGCTGGTCGCCGCGCGCCTTCACCGGCGAGGCCATTCCCGAGGAAACCCTGCTGAGCTTCTTCGAAGCCGCGCGCTGGGCGCCGTCGGCCTACAACTCGCAGCCGTGGCGCTTCCTGTATGCGCGCCGCGATACGCCGAACTGGGAACGTTTCCTCGGCCTGCTCAACGAGTTCAACCGTGGCTGGGCGCAGCACGCCTCGGCGCTGGTGATCGTGATCTCGAAAACCACCTTCACCGCGCCCGGCGCCAGCGAAGAAACCCCGGCCCTGTGGCACACCTTCGACACCGGCTCGGCCTGGGGCCATCTGGCGCTGCAAGCCAGCATCAGCGGCTGGCACACCCATGGCATGGCCGGGTTCGACCAGGAGCTGACCCGCAAGGAGCTGAAGATTCCAGAAGGTTATGCCCTGCATGCCGCCGTGGCCGTCGGCAAGCTGGGTGACAAGGCGAGCCTCGCCGAATACCTGCAGGCCCGCGAAGAGCCAAGCCCGCGTCGCCCGCTGAGCGAAACCGCGGCCGAAGGCGACTTCAGCCTGTAAGCCTGCTGCAATCCCTGTAGCCGCTGCCGCAGGCTGCGATAAGGCCCGAAGGGCCTTCCGAGGCCCTCAAGAGCACGTCTCCTTCGGAGCCGATCGCAGCCTGTGGCAGCGGCTACAGGGTCCACGCAAAAGGCGGCATCAGCCCCCTCTGCGCAGCGCCTCAATACCCCCGCGCGAAATCCACTTCGCCACGCAACGCCACATTGGCCTGATAGGCCTGCAGGTTGTCGATGAATAGCTGCGCCATCAGGGTCGGCGAGGTCGGCGCCGAACTGTGGCCAGTCAGCAGCAGGCCCCAGGCAGTCCAGAACGGATGGCGCTGCGGCAACGGCTCCTGACGGCAGACATCGATCACCGCCCCCGCCAGATGCCCTTCCTTCAAGGCTTCCACCAGATCCGCATCGACCACCGCGACACCGCGACCGACGTTGATGAACAGGCCGGTCGGCTTGAACTGCTTGAACAGCGCCGCGTCGTACAGGTCATGGGTGTGCGGGGTGTTGGGCAGCAGGTTGATCACATAATCCACCTCGCCGACCAAACGTCCCAGGTCCGCCAAGGCCGCCACTTCGATAAACGGCGCCTGCTCCCGGGCTTCGCTGGCGATGCCGTACAGCTCGACGCCGAATGGCAGCAGGAACTGCGCCACGCTCTGGCCGATATCGCCCGCGCCGACGATCAGCACCTTGCGCCCCGCCAGGCTCTGGCCCGTGCGGTTATCCCACTTGCGCTCGACCTGGCTGACCAGGCGCGCGAGGACTTCGCGCTCGTGGCCGAGCATGTAGGTGAGCACGTATTCGGCCATGACCTGGCCGAAGATCCCCACGGCGCGGGTCAGCCGGTAATGACGCGGCAGGCCGTCGGCAAGCAGCGGCGTGATGCCGGCCCAGGTCGATTGCAGCCACTGTGGCTGGTGGCCCTGGCGCAACAGGGTGGCCAGCAGGTCCGGCTGGCCGAGCCAGACCGGACAGTCCGCGGCCAGCTTCGACAATTCGGCGGAATCGCCGCTGGTGAGCACTTCCAGGTCAGGTGCCAGCTGACGCAACAAACGGGCATAAATAGCGTGATCGTGTTCGGCAATCAGAACGCGCATGGTTCAAACCTTACAAAACGGTGCAGGCGGCCGCCGACGGAGTATCGCTCCATCGATCGCGACAGCCGCCAGATAGAGTCAGTTCCATTTTCAACGATGCCCTGGACAGGGCATCTACAGGTGTCCGTCAGACCGGATCATTACGGCGCAACAGCTCTTCGGGCAGGTGCTCGATGTACTCGTCCTCGGCCGGTGGCATCTGCAGGTGGTAACCCTGCTTCTCGAGGTTCTCCAGCACCTGGTGAATGTCCTCGCGCGACAGCTTGCGCTCCGGGCTCAGCACCAGGTCGAAGGCGTGCTGCGGCTTGCCGAACGCCAGCAGCAGGTTTTCCGGCACGCGCTCCAGGGCATCGCTCTTGAGCACGTAGAGGTACATCTCGTTCTTGCGCGGGCTTTTGTAGATCGAGCAGATACGTTTCATGGCTGTTCTCCGGCGGTGGCCAGGCTGTCGAGCAGCGCCTGGCCCATCAATTCGCGGCGCCAGCCACGCAGCGAATCGGGCAATTGGTAGGGTCCGTTGGGGAAGCCGCTCTTGAGTAGGCTTTCCAGGGTTTTCTTGCGCAGCATCAGTTCCGGGGCGATGCCCAGGCGCTCGGCTTCGGCCTGGCCCACGGCGCGCAGGCGCTTGAGCAGAGGCGAGGCGTCCATCGGCAAGGGCTCGGGCACCACCGGCGGCCACTGGTCGGGGCTGACGCTGGCGGCACGCTTGATCAGGCCCAGCAGGAACTCGCCGTCCTGGCGCACGGTGCGCGGGTGCATGTCTTCGATTTTCGCCAGGGCGCCAAGGCTGTCCGGCTGGCTCTTGGCCAACGGCCACAGCGAGTGCTCGCGCACGATCCGGTTGCGCGGCAAGTCCCGCGCCCGCGCCTCGCGCTCGCGCCAGGCGCAGAGTTCACGCAGGACTGCCAGCTGCGCGCGGGACAGTTTCCAGGCCAGCTTGGCCTCGCGGTAGACCTCGTAGGGGTCGACTTCGCGGCGCAGGTTGGCCACCAGCTCGGCGCCGTCTTCCAGCACCCAGTTGTATTTGTCCTCGGACAGTTTCGGCCGCAGCTGAGTGAAAACCTCGGCCAGGTGCACGGCGTCTTCGGCGGCGTAGCTGACCTGGGTTTCCGAGAGCGGACGCTGCAGCCAGTCGGAACGAGTCTCGCCCTTGGGCAACTCGATGCCCAGCACTTCCTGGACCAGCCGCGAGTAACCCATGGAGAACCCCAGGTTCAGGTAGGCGGCCGCCAGTTGCGTGTCGAACAACGGCGCCGGCAGGCTGCCGGTCAGGCGCAGCAGGACTTCGAGGTCCTCGCTGCAGGCGTGCACCACCTTGACCACCGCGCTGTTCTCCAGCAAGGCCGCCAGCGGCTGCCAGTCGTCGATGGTCAAGGGGTCGATGAGGTAAGCACGCTGGCCATCGCCAACCTGCAACAGGCCGGCGATCGGATAAAAGGTGTCGACCCGCATGAATTCGGTGTCGAGGGCGACGAATGGCAGCTTCTGCCACTCGGTGCAGAATTGACCGAGGCTATCGTTGTCGCGAATCCAGTGAATATCGATGGCCACACGGCTCTCCCTTGAAGAATGGCGCGCAGTATATATCGCCCTCGGCGATTTCTGAGCATTCACTCGACAAGAGCCTGCGCGAAATCGGCACCCGGCCACAAGAATAATCCGCCCGCCGTCGGCTAACCCTGTTTGCGCAGTACGTAAACCCGCCAGGCGGCACAGCCGGGAATGAAATCCTGGTGGCTGAGCACTTCGAATCCCGCGTCCTTGAACTCGGCCTCGACCCGCGCCCGGCTGGTCTGCCCCCATGGTTCAGGCTGCAGTTGCCGGGTGTGATCGCCCAGCAGCCGGTCCTGCAGCCCCTTGAGACGACTGTCGATGCGCACCGCGAGGATCACCGAGTCGCGGCTGACCCGATGGAATTCGTCCAGCAACGCCAGGCGCGCCTCGCTGCTGGCGATATGCGGGAACAGTTGCAGGCAGACGATGCAGTCCACCGCGTTGGCCGACAGGCCGATGCTGAACGACGAACTCTGGAAAGTCCTGACCCGCCTGAGCAGGCCGGCCGGGTGGTGGGTCTGGGCGTGGTTGAGCATGTCCTGGGACGGGTCCGCCGCCAGGATCACCCGATTACCGTGTTCGCCCAGCACCGGCCAGAAGCGCCCCGCGCCACAGGCCAGGTCGAGAATCAGCCCGGGCTCGCCCGCCACCTTCAGCGCGTGGCGGACCAGCCATTCGTCGCGCCACAGCGACAGGCGCCGCCCCAGCCCGAGCGGACGTTCGTCGCCACAGACGCGCGCATGCGCCTGGTCATAGCGCCTGGCGAACTCGAGCTCGAGGGGGGATGGAGGGTGCGCGGACATGAATCTGCTGGCTCTTGTAGGTCTTGGATGAAAAACAGGTTACCGCCCCGATCGTGAAAAAAAGGTCGAACGCCGATCAAGGCTTCATTGCCGCGCCAGCACGCCATCGACCACGCTGCCCCGGCAGCCGGCGAACAGGTCCAGGTCGGGCTGGTAAACCTGGCTGTCGACCTCCAGCAGGCCAAGCATCGAGTGGAACAGGTTGTCCTGGCTCAGCGGTTTTTCCCGGCTCAGTTGCAGGCAATGGGTGTCCACCGAGAACGCCTTCTGATAGCTGTCGGAGAACCAGGCCAGCATCGCCACATGCTTTTGCTGCGACGGCGCAAGCATGTAGGGCGTGCCATGCAGGAACAGGTTGTATTCGCCCAGTGACTCGCCGTGGTCCGACAGATAGAGCATGGCGGTATCGACTTTGTCCTGATTGCTGCGCAGCAGGTCGATCAGGGTCGCCAGCACGTGGTCGGTGTACAGCAACGTATTGTCGTAGCCGTTGACGATGCTCTCGCGGCTGCAATTATTCAGGGCATTGCTCTGGCACACCGGGGTGAAGCGCTCGTATTCCTTGGGGTAGCGCTTGAAGTATTCCGGCCCGTGGCTGCCCATCTGGTGCAGGACCAGCACGGTGTCCTTGTCCAGGCTATCGATGAAATGCTGCAGGCCCTGGAGCAGGATCTCGTCGCGGCATTCGCTGTTGGCACAGAGCACCGGGTCCTTGAGGTTGCTGACATCGTCCAGGGTCACCCGGTCGCAGGTGCCCTTGCAGCCGGACTGGTTGTCCCGCCAGATCACCTCGAGCCCGGCACGCTTGAGCACGTCCAGCAGCCCTTCTTCGTTCTTCGCCTTGCTGGCGTCGTAGTTCTTGCGCCCCATGTTGGAGAACATGCAGGGCACCGAGACCGCAGTCTCGGTGCCACAGGACGACACGTCGGTGAAAGCGATCAGGCCGTTTTCCTGGCTGAGTTTCGGCGTGGTGTCGCGCTCGTAGCCCAGCACGCCGAAGTTCTCGGCCCGGGCACTCTCGCCGACCACCAGCACCGTCAGCGACTTGCGCGCGTGGTTTTGCCAGGTCGGATTGCGCTGGGCATCTTCACCGATCTTGACGAAGGGCTGGCGCGCCGAGACCACTTGCTCACGCAGGTAACCGAAGGAAGCGCCCACGTAGTTGCTCGGCACGATCATCAGGCGCAATTCATGGTGATTGCGAAACAACGAGGCCAGCCCCTGATAGTTGGCCAGGGCGACCCCGCCAATGGCCGCCGCGCAAATAAAGGAAACCAGCAACTTGCTGAATAACTCGCGGTGCCAGCGCCGGTAATTAATCGGGGTTTTCCACAATAACCAGGAAGGCAATACGCCCAGCAACAGTATATAAACAAGCAACTTCAGCGAGAGTAAGTCACGCACTTCCGTTGCATTGGTTTCGGCAAAGTTGCGAAACATTCCGGCATCTATCAGCACTCCGTACTGGTTCATGAAATAAGCTACGCCGGCACTGACCATAAACAACAGAACCAGCACCGGCTTAAGTACTCGGCGAAACGCCAGCCAGGTCAGAATCAGGTTGAAGGCGCAGAAGATCATCACCCCGAAGGCCACGCGCATGGCGATACCACGGGCGTCCGAGGCGGTAATGCTAAACAGGTGCTGCCAGAGCACAAAGTTGCAGCCCAGTAATAAAAAGGCGCAGGCAATCAGCGTCACCCATTCGGGACGCAGGGGTTTGATGTTCAGCATGATGATCGGCGTGTTCCTTGAAAGAAGTGCGTCGTCAACATGCCCGTTATTCAATGACTGCCCACGACAGCACGAACTTTAGGTAGCCGACCATCAACGTTTCGTGAAAAAGAAGCCAACAAATAGTTGGCATGGCCCTTTGCCAAAACTTTTTCGGCGAAAACAATCCGCAACGCCCTGGCAAGCGATGCGCCTTGCCCCGTTCGAGCCCGGCGCAAATAATGAGCCGCCCTCGGCCACTCCCTCGTCATCAAGGATCGACCGCATGAAAGCACGCCTCCTGCTCTGCTCGCTGCTGACCCTCAGCGCCCCGGCATTTGCCGCACCCAACGCCTCGCACCTGGACCAGGTCATCGAACGTGGCCACCTGAACGTCTGCACCACCGGCGACTACAAGCCCTACACCTACCTGCGCGCGGACGGTGCCTACGAAGGCATCGATATCTCGATGGCGCAGTCCCTGGCGCAAAGCCTGGGAGTCGAGGTGAAGTGGGTGAAGACCACCTGGAAAACCCTGATGCCGGACTTCCTGGCAAACCAGTGCGACATCGCCGTGGGCGGTATTTCCGTGTCCCTGGAGCGGCAGAAGAAAGCCTTCTTCAGCGACCCCCTGGGCGTCGACGGGAAGATCCCCCTGGTGCGTTGCGCCGACAAGCAGCGCTACCAGACCGTCGAGCAGATCAACCAGCCTTCGGTGCGCCTGATCGAGCCACCGGGCGGCACCAACGAAGTCTTCGCCCGGGCCCACCTGCCCAAGGCCAGCCTGACCCTGTTTCCTGACAACGTGACCATCTTCGAGCAACTGCTGGAGAACAAGGCCGACGTGATGATCACCGACGCTTCCGAAGCGCGCTTCCAGCAGAAGCTCAAGCCGGGGTTGTGCGCGGTGAACCCCGAGCGGTACCTGCAATACAGTGAAAAAGCCTTCCTCCTGCCACGGGACGACGTCGCCTGGAAAAGCTACGTCGACCAGTGGCTGCACCTGAGCAAGGCCACCGGCTTCTACACCGGCGTGGTCAATCAGTGGCTGGCGGCGCCCACGCCCTGAGTCGTCAGCAGCTCGCGAAAAGCCTGGCACGCGGCGCTGCGATAGGCGCCCTTGCGCCCCAGCAACGCCACGCTGCGGGGCGCCAGGGCCGGTTGCAGGAGCACCGGGCGCAGGCCCGGCTGCTCCTGGGTGATGGCCAGCGGCAGGATGGTCGCCAGTTGCCCGCGGCGGACGATCTCGACAATGGCGCCGATGGAGTTGGCTTCGATGGCGATGCGCGGCGTGATCCCCTGCTCGCGGCAATAACGATCGATATGCTGGCGGGTGGCGAAATCACCGCTGAGCAACACCAGCGGCTGCCGCTCCAGCTCGGCCGCCGTCAGCTGCCGCGGTCGCTCGGGCTGTTGCTCGCGGCTCACCATCAGGCTCAGGCTCTCCTCGAACAACCGCTGGCTGTCGATGTCCGGCAGGTGCTGCCCGGCAAAGGCGATGCCCAGGTCCAGGCGATCTTCGGCCAGGGCCGCTTCCAGCCGGTCCTGGGTCATTTCTTCGAGGCTCAGGGCGATTCCCGGATAACGCTGGTTGAAACGGGTCAGCAGCGGCCCCGCCAGGTACGTGATGAAAGTCGGGGTCATGCCCAGGCGCAACGATCCGCGCTGCAGATCCTGCACGTCATGCATCGCTCGCTTGGCCGCCTCCAGGTCCTGCAGGGCCCGCCGCGCATAACGCACATAGGCCTCGCCGGCGTCGGTCAGGCGCACGGTGCGCCCCGAACGATCGAACAGCGGCGCGCCGAGGCTGTCCTCCAGCTGCTTGATCTGTTGCGACAGCGTCGGCTGGGACACGTGCAAGGCTTCGGCGGCGCGGGTGAAGTTGCAGTGCTCGGCGACGGCCAGCAGGTAACGGATATGGCGTAGCAGCATGCTGGACTCCAAACTATAGGCAGTACTTATGGAGAGCATAACAAGCCGGTCTTGGACGCTATAGCTTAAATTTTCCATCCTTGCACCATCAGCGATGCAAGGAGAACCACCATGCAGCACATCATCGACGGCTTCCTCAAGTTCCAGCGCGAAGCCTTTCCCAAACGCAGCGAGCTGTTCAAACAACTGGCCACCACCCAGAACCCGGGCACCCTGTTCGTCACCTGCTCCGACAGCCGGGTGGTGCCGGAACTGCTGACCCAGCAGGAGCCGGGCGATCTGTTCGTGATCCGCAACGCCGGCAATATCGTGCCCTCCTACGGGCCGGAACCGGGCGGCGTGTCGGCCACCGTGGAATACGCAGTGGCCGTGCTCGGGGTCAGCGACATCGTGATCTGCGGGCATTCGGACTGCGGCGCCATGACCGCCATTTCCACCTGCAAATGCCTGGACCACCTGCCCGCCGTGGCCAGCTGGCTGCGCCATGCCGAGTCGGCCAAGGTGGTCAATGCCGCCCGCAGCCATGCCTCGGACGAAGCACGCCTGGATGCCCTGGTGCGGGAAAACGTGATCGCCCAGCTGGCTAACCTGAAGACGCATCCGGCGGTTGCCCTGGCCCTGGAACAGGGCCGGCTGAACCTGCACGGCTGGGTCTACGACATCGCCAGCGGCGACATTGCCGCGCTGGATGGCCCGAGCCAGGGCTTCGTGTCCCTGGCCGAACACCCCGACACCTGCGCCTTGGTCGGCAAACCGCGACACGCGGCTTGAGCGCTGCCTTTCTTAACAGCTTCTTTTCAACAGCTTCTGTTCAACAACTCGTTCAACAACCGCTTCACCATCCCCAAAGAGGAACTCCACATGCTGCAATCCCAATTCGCCCAAGCCCCACGCCTGGCCCTGGCCGACACCATCATCGATGCCAAGGCGCGCAAGAACCTGTCGTGGCAACAGCTCACCGACGGCACCGGCCTGAGCCTGGCCTTCGTCACCGCCGCCCTGCTCGGCCAGCACGCCTTGCCGGCCGCGGCCGCCGACCTGGTCTGCAGCAAACTCGACCTGGACCAGGACGCCAGCCGCCTGCTGCAAAGCATCCCGTCGCGCGGCAGCATCCCCGGCGGCATCCCCACCGACCCGACCGTGTACCGCTTCTATGAAATGCTCCAGGTCTACGGTTCGACCCTCAAGGCGCTGGTCCACGAGCAGTTCGGCGACGGCATCATCAGCGCCATCAACTTCAAGCTCGACATCAAGAAAGTCGAAGACCCGGAGGGCGGTTCCCGCGCGGTGATCACCCTGGATGGCAAGTACCTGCCGACCAAGCCGTTCTGATCCCCGCCCCTGTAGGAGCGAGCTTGCTCGCGATAGCTGCGCAGCAGCGGTGTATCCGACGCTGCGCGTTATCGTTGCGGATTGATCGCGAGCAAGCTCGCTCCTACAGGGATATGCATCCACGGCAGTATTTAGTTTTTAAATACTGTCGCTGACTTTCTGATTTGCCGGCCTTGCGCCGGCCATCGCCTAATCAGCGCCTGAATTGTTCAAGGCCTGGTTATGGAAAACGTTCGTGCGACAACCCGTCCCGCCTTCTGGCTGATGCTCAGCGTGATTCTGGTGGCCTTGAACCTGCGGCCGTCGATGGCCGCTGTCGGCCCTTTGCTGTCCGGCATCCGTGGCGATATCGCCCTGAGCTTCAGCGGCGCCGCGCTGCTGACCATGCTGCCGGTCATGGCCATGGGCCTGGCGATGTTCTTCGGCGTGCGCATCGGCCAGCGCCTGGGCGAGCACCGCAGCGTGGTGGTTTCGCTGCTGGTCATTGGCCTGGCCACCCTGTCACGGTTGTTCCTCGATTCGGCCGCCGAGCTGATCCTCAGCGCCGTGCTCGCCGGCCTCGGCATCGCCCTGATCCAGGCGCTGATGCCGGCGCTGATCAAGTCGCGCTTTCCCGACAATGTCTCGCTGTTCATGGGCCTGTACGTCACCTCGATCATGGGCGGTGCGGCGGTCGCGGCGTCCTTCGCCCCGCTGGTGATGAGCCGCACCGGCAGCTGGCGGCTGGGCCTGGCGATCTGGGCGGCGCTGGCGGTCCTGGCGCTGCTGTTCTGGTACGCGCAACGGGCGGCCATGCCGAAACTGCCGGGCGCCGCGACCCACCACGAAACCTTTGCCGGCAACCGTCGCGCCTGGCTGCTGGCGGTCTTCTTCGGCCTGGGCACGGCGTCCTACACCTGTGTCCTGGCGTGGCTGGCCCCCTACTACGTGGAACAAGGCCGGAGCGAACAGAACGCCGGCCTGCTGCTGGGTTTTCTCACCGCCATGGAAGTGGTCTCGGGCCTGGTGACGCCGGCCATCGCCAATCGCAGCCAGGACCGCCGCCTGGTGTTGGTGGCGCTGCTGATGCTGATCATCGCCGGCTTCTGCGGGCTGATTCTCAGCCCGCAGCACCTGAGCCTGCTCTGGCCGTGCCTGCTCGGCCTGGGTATCGGCGGCTTGTTTCCCATGAGCCTGATCGTGTCCCTCGACCACCTGGACAATCCGCGCCGCGCCGGTGGCCTGACCGCCTTCGTGCAGGGCATCGGCTACCTGATCGCCGGCCTGTCGCCGCTGCTCGCCGGGATCATCCGCGACCGCCTGGGCAGTTTCGAATGGGCCTGGTGGTCGCTGACCGCGATCATGGCGCTGATGATCCTGATGGTCCTGCGCTTCGATCCGCGGCACTACCACCGCCACTTCCAATGACCCGGGACACGCTCCGATGAAACCCGCCAGCTTCCTCAACGCCCATCTCGGCATGCTGCTGTGGGCGGTACTGATCGCCGCCTCGTTCTTCGCCGCGGCCCAGGTCAGCCAGGCCGTCGACCCGCTGTTGCTGACGGGCCTGCGCCTGCTGCTGTCGGCCCTGATGTTCGTGCCGTCGCTGTGGCTCAACGGCGCGTTCCGGATCACCCGCGCCGGGTTGCGGGCGCATGCGCTGCTGGGCCTGTTGCTGGCGATCTACTTCGCCTCGCTGTTCGAAGCGCTGCGGCATACCTCGGCGGTCAACACCGGCATCCTGTTTGCCCTGGTGCCGCTGCTGACCCTGCTGTTCGAGGGCATCCTGCTGAGCGGCGACCCTGCGAAAAACCGCCTGTTGCCGATGCTGCTGGCGGCCGCCGGGGCCATGCTGCTGACCTTCAAGGGCGGCGCCGAGGGCATGCCGTCGCTCTACGCGGTCGGCGTCTATGGGGTCGGCTGCCTGGCCATGGCCGGTTATTCGCCACTGAGCCAACGGCTGAAAGCCACCAGCCTGAAAGATCGCAGCCCGGCCGCCATGACCTTCTGGAACATGCTGTTCGGCGCGCTGTTCCTGTTCGCCTTCTGCCTGCCCGGTGGCGCCTGGCGCAGCGCCGTCCTGCTCACTCTCGACGACGGCCTGTGGCTGCTGTACCTGGCTTTGTTCGCCACCCTGGCGACCTTCTGGTTGCTGCACCGGGCCATCGGGGTGATCGCGCCGGCCACGGTGATTTCCTACATCTACCTGAGCACCCTGTTCATCACCCTCTTCCATTGGTTCGGGCTGGGCCGGCAACCCTTGCCGAGCGAGTTGCTCGGCGCGCTGCTGGTGGGCCTGGGCATGTTCGCGCTGATCCTCGGCAGCCGCCGGCCGGCACCGGCGCTCGGCTGAACGCACAAAGCACAGGGACAAGCCGCTACGCGCTGCGCCACACTGCGCAGGTCGTGTTCTCGGAATTAATTGTCCCCTTGCTGTCCATGAAACCCCGGGGCAAGGATTCAATTAGGACGATCGTTCCGTTAGCATCAGGCGAGTTTGCGCACGACCGCGCGAGGTGCTTAACGAGACGGAACTGATGCTGAACAGTAACTTGCTTAGAAAGCTCGATATGCAGGACCTGATGGTGTTCGTCGCCGTGTACGAGCAAAGCAGCGTGACCGGGGTCTCGGAAACCCTGTGCGTGAGTCAGTCTACCGTCAGTTACTGCCTGAAAAAACTGCGCACCGGCTTCGAGGACGAGCTGTTCATCAACACCCGCACCGGCATGCGTCCGACCTACAAAGCCACCACCATGTACAGCCACGTGCTGAAGATTCTCGAGAGCATCAACCTGTGCCACTCCGGGGTCCAGGCCTTCGACCCGACCCGCCAGGCCGTCACCTTCAACATCTGCGCGCCGGAATATTTCGAACTGCTGATCCTGCCCCGCCTGCTCAAGGGCTTCGACTTCGCCGACCTGCCGGTGTCGGTCAATGTGCACAAGCTGGAAACCGACATCCCCGCCGATGAGCTGCGCGACGGCAGCCTGGACCTGGTGATCTGCTTCGGCCCGAACTTTCACCACAACCACCCCGACCTCAAGTCGCAGGTGCTGCTCGAGGATGACCTGGTGTGTGTCTTCGACAAGCGCGCGACGCCGCCGCTGGAGCCGCGTTTCAGCCTGCAGTCGTTCGTCGAGCGCCGGCATGTCTACCCCACGCCCTGGACCTCGACCACCAACATGGTCGACGGCTGGCTGGCCCGCCAGGCCCACCGGCGGCAGATCGTCGCGCGCTCCAACAGCTACAGCGCGGCGCTGAAGATGATCACCGGCACCGACTTCATCCTGACTCTGCCGCGGCGCATCCAGGCGCTGCTGACCAACGACGCGGTGTTCAGCCATTGCGAAGCGCCCAACGGCCTGCCGGGCTTTACCCTGGACATGCAATGGAGCGCGCACACCGACCAGGACAGCGCCAACACCTGGTTCCGCGAGCAGGTGGTCAAGGTCTGCGCGCAGCAGGGCCTATTGTAGGCTCAGGCCCTGCCGCATTCCGGCTCAGTGACCGATGCTGAGCTTGCCGTAGGAGTCGCGGTCGATATCGAGGATCTCCACCGCCAGTTGCAACTCGACGCCGGCCGGCCACTCGCAGAGTTCCTGCAGCACCGTCAGCAGGCTTTGCGAAAGCTGCTTCTTGATCTGTGGCGAACGCCCGCTGAGCAACGACAGCTTCACATGCACGACCCCCCGCTCGCCGAGACCGGTGCCGACGCGAAACGTCTCGACCTTGCGCGCGCGGCTCTTGATGTCGTATTCAGCGAACTGCCCGGACGCCACCAACGCGTGGTTGAACCGCAGCAGGGCCTTGTCGGCATCCAGTTGCGGCAGGTTGGCGGTGTATTCCATATACAGATGAGGCATGGCAGAGCTCCCTGAAAGGTGGCGTGAAAAAGGCGCTCCATACTACACGCCCCGCGACGGCCTGCCTGAAATCATCGACCCAGGGATAGGAAGCTCAACGGGCCTTGAGCGGCACCTGGTCGCGGTCGCTCATGAACGCCTCCAGCCGCGAACGCAACCAGCGCTCGGCCGGGTCGGTATCGACATGGCTGAGCCAGACCATGGACAGGTCCAGGGTCGGGGTCTTGAACGGGAACGGCTCCTGGAACAATTGCCCCGACGCCGCCATGGCCGCCGCCGCGTAGTCCGGCAGGCTGGCGATCATGTCGGTCCCCGCCAGCAACGCCGGCAGCGCACTGTATTGCGGCACCGACAACACCACCTGGCGCCGCCGGCCGATCTCGGCCAGCCACTCATCGGCAAAACCGCTGACATTGGCTGTGTGCGACACCAGCACGTGCGGGCGGGAACAGTATTCGTCGAGGGTCAGCGGCGTGTCGCTGGCATCGGCGCGCAGCACGCTGGGCTGGATATGCCGCAGCAGCTTGCGCTTGGCGTTGGCCGGCAGCCCACGGGTCTGGCTGATGCCCACGGTGATGTCGCCGGCGGCCAGCAGGTCCGGGATCCGCCAGTAGTCCGCGTGCTGCACCACGAACACCACCTTCGGCGCTTCCTGGCGCAAGGCCCGCAACAGCGGCGGCAACAGGCCGAACTCGACGTCGTCGGACAGGCCGATGCGAAAGGTCATGGTGCTGCTGGCGGGATCGAAATCATGGGTCAGGCTCAAGGCCGAGGACAAGGCATCCAGCGCCGGCGACAGGTGCTGGATCAGCTCCTCGGCGCGGGCGGTCGGCTCCATCCGGTGGCCCACGCGAATGAACAGCGGATCGTTGAAGATCGCGCGCAAGCGATTGAGCGCCGAGCTGATGGTCGGCTGGCCGAGAAACAGCTTCTCCGCCGCCCGGGTCACATTGCGCTCGAGCATCAGGGTTTCGAACACCACCATCAGGTTGATATCGGCCTTGCGCAGTTCGTTGCGATTCATCCGTGTGCTCCATCCCCAGGTCGGAGCCCAGTGTAGAAAGGCCCCGCAATGGCGTCCATCGTCATCGAAGGGCCTTCATTCAAGCCTGAATGGCTAAGGGAAGGTAAAGGTGAACTCCGCCGCGCCATCGGCATCGCCAACCTTGACTTCGGCATCGCTGCCGGTGCGGATGTAGCCGGCCCGCAGCGGGATGATCGCGCTGTCGCCCACCCGTTGCATGTCGTAGAGGGTGCCGTCGTACTTGATCCGCTGCTGGTTCAGGTCGTTGATCATGATGATGCCGAAGCCCTTGGCGCTGTTGGGCGAAGCCGTCAGGTTGAGCACCGACGGGTCGGTGTGACCGGCGACCTTGTCGGTGAAAGTGATTTGTGGCTTGGCATTCAACGCGCACTGGCTCAGCTCGATGCGAAATGGCACCGGTGACGAGGTGGAACCCACCTTGGGAAAGTCCGCCAGGGAGAAACGCCCGAGCTTCACCGGGATGGTCTTGTACGACTCCACCTCGCATTTGTTGGGAATAATGGGCCCGGGCCCGCCACCCATATTGATGATGGCGGGCCCCATCAACGGGTAGGGTTTGCGGCAGATGCCGATGGGTATGTTGTCGTTCGGGATGCTGACCTCTTCGCCCAGGCTAGCCACACCCTTGAGCAAGTCGACCGCATACAGCGTCAGCCGCGAGCTGCCATCCACCTGCTTGACGATCAACTCGCCGCTGGGTAACTGGCTGGGGGGAACCGTCAGGATCAGAGACTGTATGTAGTTGGTCACCATCACCGAGCGCTGGTTCTGGCCAGCGCCGGGGTCAAACATGACCTGGTTCTTTTCCTGCGCGACGGGTTTGTTAGTCTGGGAAATCTCCCTGAGCACTCCGTCCGAGGAGTTCACGGCAATCTTGAAACCGATGCCGCTGATATTGGTTGGCGCAATGCCATCGGGCAATGGCGTGCCCGCGCTCCAGTGCCCGGCAGATACCAGCTCATGGGCCTTGTTGCCGGTGCCGCCGCCATATTTGTAGTTGGTGATCAGGGCCACCGGTCGTTGCCACAGGACGGCGCCTACCGGGGTGGCGCTGGTCAATGCCGTCACTTCCACCCAGGGCAGGCCGGCGTTGTTACTGAACGAGCAGTCGATCGCCTGGCTTTCCACCATGTCAGCCTGTGCCGTCGCACCGATCAAGCCCGGGAGCAGGCACGCCAATGCCTGGACAGTACGGTAAAGCCGACGCCTGCGGCAGCCAGGCCTGAACGCCAATGGGTGGATCATGGGGGGCATTCTCCATGTTCTGCTTGAGCGCGGCCGTGTTGGCCGACCGGCCTTGGTTGTGCATGGACGACCCGCGTCGCGGGGCATCCGGAAAGAGGTAATGGATCCTGAAAAAGCCGATACGCCATGCCGCGGCATGGCGTATCGAGAACCCGCGATACCTGGGTATCAGCGGGTCGTGCTGCTGGTTACTGAATGACCCCGTAGTTGAGGCCGGCCAGAGGTACCTGGGCCGCTTCACCCGATACCGAGTTGAACCTCATCTCGCCGTAGTTGACGCCCACCAGACCGCCGTAGGTCTGGCCGATACGAGGATTGAAGTTGATCTTGCCGGTGGCCACCGATTGACGAACGTTGCCCATGTTCAATCCGACCAGACCGCCCAGGTTGGCGTAGTAACCACCACTCACCGTGCCCAGGGCCAGGGAGTTGAGGATCTGGCCATGGTTCTGCCCTACCAGCCCGCCGACACTGCTGCGTTGGTCACCAAAGACCGGGCCCTTGGCCGTGGCGGTTTCGATGTTGGCGCCCTGGGTGCGACCGTTGGTGCCCACCAGGCCACCCACGAAGCTGTTGGTCCCACCCCTGACTTCGCCACTGGCTTCGACCGAACTCAGATCGCCGTCGTTGTTGCCGATCAATCCGCCGACATGGCTGTTGGTGCCCGCCATGACCTTGCCACGGGCCACGCCGTGACTCACGGTACCGCGATAGTTGTTGCCGATCAGGCCGCCGGTGCTGCTGTTGGCGCCGGCGGTGACATTGCCCAGAGCCTCGGCGGTGTCGATCTGGCCGTAGTAGTTCTGGCCGACCAGGCCGCCCACGTTGGCGCCCGAGTTGTCATAGACTGCACCGGTGGCCTTGACGTCGTTCAGGGTGCTGTTCTGGTTGTAGCCGACCAGACCGCCTGCCGAGGCACTGCCGTAGCCAGTCACCGCGCCGCTGGCGCTGGACTCCCTGATCGCACTGTTGGTGTTGAACCCGACCAGGCCGCCGATGTTGCTGGCGGCATTACCCCGCACCGCTGCCGAGGAGCTCGAGCGCTCGAGCGTGCCATTCTGGTTGTAGCCGACCAGACCGCCAATGTTCAGGCCGCCGTAGCTGCTGGTGATGGTGCCGCTGCTCGAAGAGTCAGCGATATAGCCACCCTTGTTGCTGCCCACCAGCCCGCCCACGCTACCTGTGGTATTGCGCTGCATGTAACCCGAAATATTGACGTTAGTCGTGCTGTTGGTGATGCTGCCGACTCCGGCCAGGCCGATAATGTTTTCACCGACAAGCCCACCGATCGAAGAGGTGTAGGTGTTGCCGGTCACGTAGGAGGTAGGCCCCACCGACGCACGATCGATAGCGCCACCCGCGTTGAGACCGACCAGGCCGCCCACGACGTTGGTGTTCGCCGCGCTGGCGTTGACGCGCAGGCCAGTGGCGCTGATGTTGGTCAGCGTGCCGCTGTTGAGTCCTACCAGGCCACCGATATTGCTGAAACCGGTCCCCGAGGTAGTGCCATTGACGGTCATGCTGGCCAGCTTCAGGTTGCTGATGCTGCCCGAGTTGGCGGCAAACAGACCGACGTTAGGCCCGGTATTGGTCACCGTGAAACCGCTGACGGTGTTGCCCAGGCCATCGAAAACGCCAGAGAACTGGCTATTGCCGCCAATGGACTTGAAGGCGCCGTAACCCTTGATATTGGTACCCAGGACATACAGGCCGTTGAGGTTGTTATTGACCGCCTGCAACTGCGCGGTGTTCTGGATGACGCCATATTGCGAGCCATTGGAGTCGAACGCCGCGCCCGTACCGGACAGGGTCACCGTTGCGTTCTGCCCCAGGGCATAGCCATCGCCATGGTTCAGCCCGAGGCTACCGTTGGCCCCGCTGAGGGTCACGTTGCCATTGAGCCGGACCCTTTTCTCGGCGTTCATTTCGACCCGGGCATTGGCTCCGGTGGCGGTCAGCCCGCCATTGAGTTCAATATCGCCCTTGGAAGACAGCTTCAACCGATTGCCGCTGTTCCAGGTGACAGGACCGCCCACCACCACATCGCCGGAACTGCTGGCCAGCTCGATATTGGTGGTCGCCAGATTGCTCGACAGGGTATCAGCGTAGGCCGTATCGCTGCCCGATGCCGCGGTCGGGTTGACCTTGGCGGTGTTCGACGTGATCTTCCAGTTGCCTGTCTGGCCGTTGCTGGCCTGGGTATTGACCCGGCTCGCCAGTTGCACCTCGGTGTTCGCGCCCTTGGTCTCGATCAAGCCGCCGTTGCCCACGGTACCGATAGCACTGGCGGTCATGGAGCCAGCCACCAGCACCTTGCCCACATCGCCACCGTCGAGGGTGATCTTGCCGGCGTTGCCGCGCAGAGTATTGGCCTCGATGGAGCCCTGGTTGTTGACCACGGTCTGCAACATGTCGCTCGCGCTCTTGGCGGTCATCAGCACCTGGCCGCCGTCGGCCTTGAGCAGGCCGCCGTTTTTCACCAGGGCATCCACTGCGGCACCCTCGACTTGCAGGTTGAGCAGGTTGTTGCCGTCGAAGTTCAGGGTGAACTTGTTCCCCGCGCCCAGCGCCACCCGGCCCATTTGCGCCTGGATCACCCCATCGTTGCGCACGTTGGCCCCCAGCAGCGCGACGTTGCCGCCCTGGGCGGCAATGATGTCGCCGTTGTTGATGATCTGCGCCGGCGAGCTGCCCGAGAACGTGTAGTTGCCGGCCTCGAAGTCTTTATTGTCAATGTCCCGAGTCGAAGCCACCAGGCCACCCACGTTGACCTGGGCACCCTGGCCGAACACTACGCCGTTGGGGTTGACCAGAAACACCTGGCCATTGGCATTGATCTGGCCCTGGATATCACTGGCATTGGTACCGACGACGCGGTTCAGTGCAACCGAGTTTTTAGTGGGCTGGTGGAAGGAGACCTTCTCGCCCTTTTTGACGCTGAAGTCGTTCCAGTTGGTGATCAGCTTTTCACTTTTCTGGTTGATCGACATTTCCTTGCCATCGTTGAAGGTCAGGATATTGGCTTCCCCGGAGACATGGGTATTTCCCGTCGGCAGGGCGAATGCCGACGACATGGCGCCCACTCCCAGCAGGCTGACAGCCGCCACGACCATGCCCTTGCGCGCACCCGACTTGCGCCGGCGACGTGCCCCTTCATGAGCCACATTCCAGCACGCCAGGGCCTGGTTCCAAACCAGTGCATACATCTTGTTCACGATGCTTCCTCTTCTTTAAAAAACGCTCTGCAAACCATTTGCAGGGCGACACCACTCCTGCTACGAGCAGGTACTAGAAATATTGCGTCGCGTTCATCCAGACCTGGGGGCGGCGCTCCGGCTTATCCCGGGTCTTGCCGTTGTCATGCAACGGCCAGGCGAGTGTCAGGTTGACTTGCTGCGAAGGCCCCACCCAGTTGGCGCCGATACCGGTCGCGGTGATCCGGCGGGTGTTGTTCTCGGAGGTCCAGGGCTGGCGGTTGACCTTGACCGTGCCGCTGTCGGCGAAGGCGCTGAGCTGCCAGCGCGGCGCCAGGGCATAGCGCAGTTCGGCGCTGGCCTGCCAACCCTGGTCGCCGCTGCCGGCGCCCACCGGATAGCCGCGCACACCGTAGGGGCCGCCAAGGCCGAGCTTTTCCGAGCTGTCCAGGTTGTCGTTGGCCCATTGCGCACTTAGCCGGGTGTAGAGCTGGAAGCGATCGCTCAGGCGCTGCAGGCGCGCCGCATTGAGATTGAGCTTGGCGAACTCGCCCGAGGTGCCCGCGGTGCGGCCATCCTGGACTTCTTCCTCACGGTCGCCGAAACGCAACCGCCCGCTGCCGTAGGACAGATCGAAGAAGTTCTGGCCGCCCCCGAAAAAACGGTCCTGGCTGTTGCCACTGAGGCTCAGGGTCCACAGGTCGATCTGTTTGCGACTGCTGAATTCGAACAGGTCGATATCGTCACGCAACCGCTTGTCTTCGTATTGCAGTTGCGCAGTGAGGTCGAAGGTGCGGCTGCGCACCAGCGGCTGGGCGACGAAGAAACTGCGGAAGCTGGCGACACCGTGGTAATCCAGTACCTCGAAGTTCCTGCCCAGGCGGTAGCTCATTTCCGAGTACGCCCCGCCGATGCGGGTCGACCAGGGGCCGACCGGCAACTGGTAGGCCGCGCGGAAATAACGCTGCGACTCGTCGCTGCGCATCGCGCGCAGGCTCAGCTGGTCGCCAAGACGCAAGGGGTTGTTGAGGTTGAGGCTGCCCCCCAGGCGATATTCGCCGGTGTAATAACCGCCGAAGTTGTCCGCCTCCAGGGTGCCGTTCAACAGTGGCCCGGATTCGGTATCGACCACCAGGTCGGTGGTCCCGTATTCCTGGCCAGGACGCAGGGTGCCTCGGGCCTGGACCCCGGGCAGGTCGCTCAACAGCAAGAGACTGCGTTCCAGGTCCGCGTCGTATACCGCCTCGCCGCTGTTCAGCGACGACAGCGGCGCCCGCACCACTTGATCCAGGGCGCGCGAACGGTTCTGCACTTCGATGCGCCCGTAACGCCCCTCGACCACAGCGATCCGCACCAGGCCGTTTTCAATGTCCTGGGGTGGCAGGAAAGCGCGGGCCAATACATAACCCTGCTTCTGGTAATAGTCGGTAATCCGCTGTGCAGCTCCACGCAAACCGGCCAGGTCCAACTCCTTGTCGTGCAGGTCGGCCAGCAGTGCCTGCAAGCGCTCGGTGGTGAAAACCTGGTTGCCCTCGATGGCAAACGTCTTGACCTGCAGCCGGATTCCGGAGGTGTCCGGGGCTGCCGGCGCGGCGGGTGTCTCGGCCTTGGGCAGGTCCAACTCCAACTCCGAAGGAGCAGGCTGCGCCGGCTGGACCGACTCGATGTCACGCATCGCCTGGCCGGCGTTGGGCACCTGCAAAGCCAGGGCGATATCGGGTACTGCCAGTGGCAGCAGCGCCGCCAGGACCAAACACGACCCGCGCCACCCCGGACTCATGCCCACAGGCGCTCGGCCACTGCCGCATGACGACGTACTCGTCACGAATCTGCCCATCGCAAAACTACTGTTGTAACCGCGCACTTCCACTCAGCGTCTCCCCGCTGTCTACCGCCACCTGGTAACGAACGACCGTCGCGCTGGCGACGGCTGCCTTTTTTGCTGCGGGCAGGGCGATACGGGTCGTGCCGAAAGGCTCGAGCGTGATCCCCTGCCAACTGATCGATTGAGTCCCGCTGCCCAGCTCCAACTGCGAGATGGACACGTAGTAAGGCGCCCGACTGGTGGCCAGCAGCGCCATCTGCCCGTCCGGCCCCGGGGTCTTGTCGAGGCTCCAGAGCACCTGCCCGATTGCCTCGTTCGCCTTGCCGGCAAGGCCCGCAGGGCGGTACAGCAGCTTCATGCGCATGCGATAGGCCAGGCGCAGCACATTGCTGTCGGTGGTCGTCACCGGCGGCACTTCGAGGAAGTTGATCCAGAACACCGACTCGCGATCGCCGGGCAAGGGTTCGCCGGTGTAACGCACCACCAGGGCGCTGCGCTGTTGTGGGTCGAGCCGTGAAATCGGTGGCGACAGGACGAACGGCACCGTCAGGCGACTCGGGTCGGTGTGCGTATCCCCCCGGTCCAGCCAGGCTTGCAGGAGGATCGGCGCATCGCCGGTGTTGCCGACCCTGACCGTCAACGCCGAGGCATTGGCCGGGTAGATGAAGCGCGTGCCGGTAATGGCCAGCGCCGCCTGGGCGTCGACGCACAGCGACATCAGCAACCAGGCCGACAGCAGGCCGCCACGGATCCGCCGAGCCACCGCCGAGGGGCCGCGCAAGCCGCATGCCTGTTGCATCAGCCGTTCCTCGCCTGGGCGGGTGCCCCGCCAGCGTCGGGAGGTACCGGGCGGCATGGCAGGTCGAACACCTCATAACCCTTCGCCTCGACAGTCTTGGCAGGCGCCGCATCGCGCTCAGGCAGGCGGTAGTCGATCAGGCATTGCTGCCCGGGCTGGTCACCCCATTCGACGCGGATCGAACCCTGGTTCTTTTCGCTGCGCAGCACCAGGCGACTGCCCTGGCCGACCGCGCCCATTTCCACCCCGCTCTCGGCGTCGGTGGCGATCGCGGCAAACGGCAGGAGCGCACCATTGGGTTGCAGACTGTTGATCAGGAACGAGCGCGCCTTGCGGGTCGGGTACGACAGCATCACCACGGCCCCCGCCACCGGCGCGGTGTTGCGCGAGCTCACCTGCAGCTCGACGTCGTCGGGCATGCCCTGCGGGTCGATATCCACGGTGTTGAGCTGGAAAGGCGTCAGGCTGGGCACCACTGCGTAACCGCTGCCATTCACCCGCGCGCCGCTGTAGCCGACCCCTGCGCCCTTGGCATGAGGCGCGTAGACCAGGCCGCTGGTCTCACTCAGGGTCTGGGCAAACGTCAGCCCTCCGGGGTGCAGGATCATGCCGCCGGAAGCGCCGATGGACGCCTGGCGGTAATCGCTGCCCTGGGAAAAACTGGAACTCAAGGCCACCTGGGGCAAGGAATAATTGAGACTGGCGTTGTGGCTGGTTTCCCGTTGCTTGTCATCACGGGAAACGGCCACGGCATAGGAGGCTTTGCCCGCGTCGTCCACTGTTCCGGAAACGCCGCTGGTCAAATGGGCTCCCGTGCTCTGGTCGTGACTGACGAAGTTATTGAGCACCGTTGCGCCCCGGGTCTCACGGCCCAGCGGGATCGTAAGGGTCAAACTCAAGGTCGTATTGCTACTGACTGCCCGACGCCCTGAAGACCGGTTCTGTCCCAAGGTGCGCTGTACGGCGAAGGAATAGCTGTTGCCCCGCCACTGATTGCTATAACCCGTGGAAAAACTCAGGGTCTTGCCTTGTCTATTCCAGTAATTGAGCGCCGAACCACTGGCATAGAAATGCCCACCAGTGGCCTTCAACTGCTGGCTGATATTCACATCCAGCCGGTCACGCATTCGGGAGAAGGCTTCCACCCGTTCGCCGTCCTCGACGAAGTCCTGCAACGCGACCGCGTCATGCAGTCCCAAATAACCACGGGTCGAGTAGCGATAAGCCAGTAACGAGAAGTTGGTACCGCTATTGGGCAGGTTCTTGCTATAGGAAAGACGCAGGCTCGTCCCCTTCAGACGACCCCTTCTGGGCACGTTGGTTTTGGCCTGGGTCACATCGAAGGCAAAGCCCCCCACATCGGTATTGAGCGCGCTCCCCATCAGTACCGACATATAACTGCCCGTGACAGCACTGCCGATGTATCCGGTAATGTCGTTATCCAGACCGTGCTGGGCTGTCCCTTGCAGCACATACTGGTTACTGCCGCGCAGCCCGGGATCGATGATCTGGCCGGCGGTGAAGCTGTATCGGGAGTTTCCAGGGCGCAGTAATTGAACAGTCGTGGCGAAGGGCACGGTAAAGCTGCTGCTCTTCCCGTTGGCCTCGGTCACAGTGACGTTCAAGTCGCCGCCGAAGCTGGCGGCTTGAAGATCGCTGATTTCGAACGGTCCCGGCGCAACGGACGTTTCCGAAATCAAGTAACCACGTTGATAAATAGAGACCTTGGCGTTCGAGCTGGCCGTCCCCCGGACAACAGGCGCATAAAAACGCTCGTTGTCGGGCAGCATCCGGTCATCGCTGGTCAGTTGGGCGCCGCGAAACGATACGGAGTCGAACAGATCGGCATTGGTGACGCTTTCGCCCACCAGCAACTGTGAGCGCCATGCCGGCAATTCGGTCTGGCCGTAGATGGAGCCACGCTGATAACGGCTACCCGCTTCCGGAGACCAGGTCAGGGTGCCGTTATGCCGCAAGCGCACCGACCCCATATTGAGCCCCATGTTCAGACCGGCGTAAGCGTCGGTCTGGGTTCGGCCGTTATTCTGTGCACTGAACAGGTTGGTGTTGTAGTTGAGCAGCCCTGCAGAAATGCCGCGATCCCAATTCGCCGGATCGACATAGGTTTTCGACCGGCCTTTCTGCAGGAAATATTGCGGGACCGAAAGATCGATCGTCAGCTTCTTGAGATCGATCTTCGTGGTGAGACCAGGAATGTAGCGAGCCAGGTCGGCGCAGTAGGTGCCCTCCGGCATGCTTTCGGCGGAAGGTTGCGCCGAAGCCTTGTCCAGATCGATACCGGCACGGACCAGCAACGAACGCTCATAACAGGGCTGGCCCCCTTGCGGCCCATGGGTGTCGCGAAACTCGATGTTCTGCGTGGCACGCCACTGGCCATTTACCAGTAGGTCGATGCGGTAATTGCCCGGAATGAGAAATCCCTGGCGCTCAAAGCGGCTGGTATCGATGGGGGCACCTTCGGTCTGAAACAACATCTGCGAATCGAATACCACGCCCTGCCCCGCAGGCTCGGCAGTGGAAGTTTCGGCCCATGTTTCAGTCGCCATGACAATCGCCGCCGTAGAAACAAGACCTAGAAAAAACCGAACTGGGCTCCAACCGTACGAAACTAACGCACAAGCAAAAACAGCCAGATGACTACGCTGGACGTTCAACATATTCGATACCGGCATGCAGCCAGGTCATAGAGATGACAAAAACTGCAGGGTGAGAAAAGTTACAGGGGCAATGGTTTTTCAAGCACCCGCCGCCCACCGAAGTCATTAATGACCTCGTAATGAACAGAGGCTTTGCGATAGGTCTGAGGAGCCCGTTCGGGTAATGGGAAAAACCCACTACTGAAAGGTGCGATCATTTCATCTTTAACTGCAACCCGTCGCCCATCCAGAGCAACTTCTATCTTGCCAAAAGAAACGTAATATGCAGTCGGATTAGTCACCTGAACTCCCAGGCGATTCTCGACTTTACCTTTTCCATCTGGATGCCTGGCCTGTTTGAATTGCCAATCGAGCTTGTTCGCCACCAAGTCCACATCCGACTTCAGGTTCTTGGGTCGAAAGAACACTTTGATTCGGGTTCTGAAGGTAAACTGCAAGACATTTTCATCGACTTCCTTGCGTGGAGGTGTTTCCAGTACATTGAGCCAGAACAAGGATTCCCGATCTTCTGCAAGTTTTTCACCCGTGAAGGAAACACGCAGTGAAGCTGAACTGTCCGAATCCAGGCGAATCACCGCCGGGGACACCAAAAATGGAACTTTCATTTCCTCGGGCCCCTTAGTTGAATCGCCATCATCAATCCAACTTTGGACCAATACAGCAGAGGCACCGGTATTGTTCACTTTTATTGTCACTTCACGAGCATCCGACGGATAAACCAACCGAGTACCCTGGATGACTACCGACGCCTGTACGATTCCAGAACATACGCCCAAGAACATGACGCCGAGAACGAAAGAAGAAAAAATACGCGCTTTCGGCGTCATGAATCACTCCTCGGGCGCTGGTCTTTACTTATACGACAGGGTGTATCGAACGAAGGAGTTACCCGAACCCGCGCCAACACTAGCCGCGGTCGCAACATAGTTCGCCTTGAACTTGAGGGTTGCAGTGTTGGCTGCAACGGTGGCGACCTGTGGCGTGGCTTCCGACTGACCGAGCGGGATTTTCGTGCCAGCAGCGACATTGTCGTTGAACACCTGGATCTGCACGCCGGTGGCAGGCGCTGCGCCGATCAGCTTGAGGTTTCCGGTCGCCGAGTCGACGTTGCCCACTTGGTCAAAATCAACGACGACCTTGGTTCCATTGGCACATTGCGCGCCGGACAGCACCAACGCGAACTTCTCGAACGGAGAAGCATCGCCAATGGCCTTGAAGATCGAAGGAGAGATGCGCCCCAGTTCCACGTTGGTGATGTTGTTTTCACCCGGTGCCTGGCCGTTGATATTGCAAGTCACGTCAGAGATGCTGCCAGAGAAGTTAACCACGCCATCAGTGGCATGAGATAACGAAGGAACAAGCGCAGCAAGCATCAAGCTGGAAGTTGCCAGGGACAGTAAAGATGTGCGTTTCATGTGATTTCCTTGTTCACGTTGATCGGCAAAAGAAGTGCAATCTATTTGATTGTTCTCCCGGTTCAGCCATGACCAAATCACACCGGCCATGGCAGCCCAAGCCTCTCTCACTCAAAGTCTAAGTCAATGGGTCGACAACAATAGCAAGCTCCTTTAGGTGCCCCATGAAGAACCCCTAAAGGAAGCCGTAGCTTACCGATCAGCCTTCGAATTTGAATTGAGAGACGGCCGAAGCACCCATCAGAAATATCTTAATAAACCGCTCATTGATTTCGTCTTTACTTATGAGACAAGACTGTGTACTTCTTCAACGCGCGCGTGTTAGCTGAACTCTACCAAGTGCTCGCGTCGCAGTAGCCTGAACCAGGCCAACTCGCTACTCAATAAAAAATTAAAGGAGTCTACCCGTAGGCCTGCGCAATGAGCGCCGACAAAAAGGCCCAACCTCAATGAGAAGAATTGAATATAGAGAGTAAGAATATAAAACCTACACGCATAACCAATATAGAGAGAGCACACTATGGGATCCATAGTCATAGTCGACGACCACCCCCTGGTCAGGATTGCATTGAAAGTCATACTTGAGCGTAACGGGCACCATATCGCCGCCGAGGCAGACAATGGCGTCGACGCCATTCAAGTTGTTCGTACCCATAAGCCGGACTTGGTAATACTTGACCTCGATCTACCGCAACTGGACGGGCTATCCGTACTTACTCACTTCAAGGCCAATAACTTCCTGGTAAAAACACTGATATTGACTTCCAGCGACTCAAAGAACTTTGCCGTACGTTGTTTGCATGGGGGCGCAGCAGGGTTCATCTGCAAGGACGAAGCGCTGGATGAGGTGGGAGATGCAGTAAAAGCATTGTTATCAGGACATACCTATTTTCCTGAAAGTTCTCTGCTCCTGTTGCAGGAAAGCATTCACACCAACCAGATGCAAAGCATTGCCGCCTCCCAGCTGACCAACAGGGAAATCACCACATTAAGGTTATTGGCACAGGGTCTTAACAACAGGGAGATTGCAGCGACTCTGCTTATCAGTCACAAAACGGTCAGTACTTACAAAGTAAGACTCTTGAAGAAGTTCAACACCACCAACCTTCTGGCCCTGATTGAAATAGCCAGGCAGAAAGGAATCATATAGGCCTCTTGCGAACCCCAGCAACGCATGGACATCTGTCTGTTCCAGAATCAGCGTCTTATCGGTTTTGCGACGGGACATCGAGCACTACTCCCTTGGAGCAGCAGAGGAATCAGCGCTCACGAGGCAGTTCTCTCAGATTGATTGGCCCATCATCCTGTATGGCTACAAGACAGATGTCCTTGAGGTTGAGCAGCGCCTGCTCGACCCACTGCGCCCTTTCCAGCAGCACTGGCCAGGTCCCTGCGATACTGATTTCCCTCAGGCGCTGGCAGCTGGAGATCAGCGGCTGGTACTTCAATACACAAGCCGCACCCGCCATCTTGTGGCACAGTCTGGCAATGGCTTGCCGATCTTTTTGTTCGCAGTACGCCCGCAACAGTTCAAGGTCTTTGATCTGGTAAGTCCGTACCTCCTCGATGAGCCGTCGGGCGACTTGCTCATTGTCGCCAGCAAGGTCCATGAGCCTGCCAAGCACCTCCAGCAACGACTCGGCGGAACCGACCCGAATAGCGTGAAACACCTCCTCATCCACGCTTCCTCCTGCGTTGAAGCTTGGTGTCTCCGGCGTTGCGCCGGCCTGTGCATCCTGCCTATTCATATCTGCCTCCTTGCTCACTTGAATATGCCGCAGCCCGTTCATCGAATACGGGTCAGGCTAGGCAAAACTCCTGGAGGCGAATATCAGACGTTTCTCAAAGCGCTGAATAGGGCGGCTTTACTGAGGGAGTCCCCAGACATTGAAGTCCGGAGAGCATGAAAAAACCCCGCCAGAAAAATGCTCTGCCGGTTTTTTTAATAACTGACGCTGCAACTTGCGGCCACCCAGCACTGGCATGAGTCAGCCAGCCCTTGCCGCATAAGGGTTTCAGCCAATTGAGCCGCATCAGTGCCGGGTACCTGCGAGCATTTCGCCAAAAACACATCGACACAATATTGACACCAAAACACCCGCCCGTCGGAATATTGGCACTTCGTACTGTTACTCCCGGTTAACACCTTTACAAGGCCTGACCCCACAACTAAACAACTATCCAACTGATATCAGGAAAGGCCGTACTCCTGAATCGGCACGACCCAGCTTCATCCAGCCATTACTTCAGGAGTCCCTTTCATATGGGTGCTCTCAGGCTATTGCGCACCCTGCGCAGCGCAGCTCCAGGCTTGGGCTCATGTTCGCCCAACCGCTCCTGCGACTCGCTTTTCAAGTACGGCGAACTTCTTCACCTGCACGCCACCTGCGTCCCTCTTCCGGCAGGCCCAGACGGCCGACGATGTCCGGGATCAGCTCGCACCGCTCCTTGACACCCTGAGCGGTACAAGCATGGGACTTCGTCCTGTCAGCAGGACCTGGCGATTCTAAAAAAAGCATTCTCGGGAGAAAGACATGGCTACCACTACAACGACCAGCGGCGGCACCACCACTTCGTTTTCCAATACACCGCAGGCGCAGGACGACATTTTCACTACAGGTGTCATTGGCACGAGCAGCGCAGCCATCACTGAAGACCTGCTGGGAATCGTGTATCTGGACGTCATGTCCAATGACCTGGGCGGCAATGCAAAGACACTCTGGTCACTCGATAACGCGACCAGCCTTTCTACTGCTACCAAGATTTATGCTCCGGCCGATCTCCTGGTCCAGGACACGAGCAGAGTCGAGGCGACGAGCTCCGACACCAGCTTCAATGGTGCAAAAATCTGGATTACGTCGGATGGAAAAGTCGGCTACGACGCCGCGACCTTATCGACGGCTTTCAAGGCGCAACTTCAAGCGCTTGCTGCCGGAGCGTCCCTGACAGACAGCTTTACGTACGCGATTCGTCTCGGCAATGGCACGCTCAGCTGGGCCACTGCGCAGGTGCAATTTGCCGGTGCGAATGACAGTGTGACGATGAGCCTCGGCACACAGGCCGGTACCGTGACCGAAGATGCGGCCACGACAGCGAGCCCGACCGACTTGCACAGCGCGACGGGCACGATTGCCTTTAGCGATGTCGATCTGAGCGACACGCATACCGCCTCGTTCGTGGCGGCACAAGGCAATGCCACAGCGCTGGGCAACTTCGCCCTCGCCTCTGTGACGGAAGCCGCCGATACGGCCAACGGCACCGTCAACTGGACTTACACCCTGGATAACGCGGCAGCCCAGTCCCTGGCCCAGGGTCAGACGGTCAGCGAAACTTATGTGGTCACCATCAGTGACGGGCATGGCTCGTCGACAACGCAGAATGTGACCATCACCATCACCGGTACCAACGACCAGGTGCAGATCACCAGCGGCGTACAGAGCGGAGATGCCAAGGAAGACAGCGGCGACTACGCTGCCAGCGGCAACATCACCTTTACCGACGCCGACCTGATCGACAGCCACAGCGTTACCGTCACGCCGGGCGCTTCGGGCTACCTGGGCAGCTTCACTACAGACCCGCTGAACGACAGCACCGGCACGGGCAGCGGCTCGCTGGACTGGCACTTCGCGGTAGACAACGCTGCCCTGCAGTTCCTCGGCGAAGGCCAGACCGTCACCCAGACCTATAACGTGGCGATCGGCGACGGCACGGTGCAGACCGTGACCATTACCCTCACCGGTACCAACGACCGACCGACGCTGACGATTGCCGACACTACCGGCGCCATGAGCGAAGGCAACGCTGCGGCCACACTGAGCGACAGCGGCGCCCTGAGCTTTGCCGACCTGGACAACATCGACGTGGTGACGGTGTCGCACACCGCCAACGGTGACATCGCCTGGAGCGGTGGCACTCTCAATGCGGACGTGGCTTCGGCACTGGTGGCCGGCTTCTCGGTCGATCAGAACAGCTGGGACTACAGCAGCAGCCAGAACCTCGACTTCCTCGGCGCGGGTGAAACCATCACCTTCTCGTACAGGGTGGTCGCCACCGACAACAGCGACGCGGCCAACGCTACATCGGCGACGCAGACCGTCAGCATCACCATTACCGGCAGCAACGACGCGCCGGTACTCAGCTTCGCCAGCGGCAACGATGCCGGCGCAGTGCAGGAAGACACCACCCTCAGCGTCAGCGGCCAATTCAGCTCGGCCGACATCGATCACGATGCCTCCGCTATCTGGAGCATCAATGGCTCGCCAACTGGAACCTACGGCTCGATTACCGTGGACGGCAGCGGCCAATGGACCTACACCTTGGCCAACGGCACCGATGGCGTTGCCGGTGCCGTGCAGTCATTGAAGGCCGGCGAGAGTCATGATGAGGTGTTCAGCGTGCAGATCAGCGATGGCCTGGGCGGTGTCGACACCCAACAGGTGACCATCACTGTTACCGGCAGCAACGATGCGCCGGTACTCAGCTTCGCCAGCGGCAACGATGCCGGCGCAGTGCAGGAAGACACCACCCTCAGCGTCAACGGCCAATTCAGCTCGGCCGATATCGATCATGCCGCCACCGCTACCTGGAGCATCGTCGGAGCAAACACCGGCTCCTTCGGTTCGATCGCCGTGGACGGCAGCGGCCAATGGACCTACACCTTGGCCAACGGCGCCGATGGCGTTGCCGGTGCGGTGCAATCGCTCAAGGCCGGCGAGAGTCATGATGAGGTGTTCAGCGTGCAGGTCAGCGATGGCCTGGGTGGCGTCGACACCCAGTTGGTGACCATTACCGTCACCGGCAGCAACGACGCGCCGGTACTCAGCTTCGCCAGCGGCAATGATGCCGGAGCAGTGCAGGAAGACACTACCCTCAGCGTCAGCGGTCAATTCAGCTCGGCCGACATCGATCACGATGCCTCCGCTATCTGGACCATCAATGGCTCGCCAATTGGCAGCTACGGCTCGATTGACGTGGACAGCACCGGCCAGTGGACCTACACCCTGGCCAACGGCACCGATGGCGTTGCCGGTGCGGTGCAATCGCTCAAGGCGGGCGAAAGTCATGACGAAGTGTTCAGCGTGCAGGTCAGCGATGGCCTGGGCGGTGTCGACACCCAGCTGGTGACGATCACTGTCACCGGTACCAACGACGCCGCCGTACTGTCCTCGGCCAGCGTCACGCTGAGCGAAACCAATGCTCCATTGACTACCGGCGGCAGCCTGACCGTCAGCGATATCGACAGCCCGGAAAGCTTCCAGGCGCAAATCGACACCGCCGGCAACTACGGCAAGTTCTCCATCGGCACCGGCGGTGCCTGGACCTACATCGCCGACTCCGCCCACAACGAGTTCGCCGCCGGCACCACCTACACCGACACCTTCGCCGTGAGCAGTGCCGACGGCACCCTCACCTCGGTTACCGTGCATATCGCCGGCAGCAATGACTTGCCGACCATCACCTCCAACGGTGGTGGTACGACGGCTTCGATCAACCTGGAGGAGAACACTGCAGCGGTCACGACCGTGGCGGCAACCGATGCCGATCTGCCGGCACAGATATTGAGCTACAGCATCGTCGGCGGAGCGGATGCCGCGAAGTTCTCAATCGTTACCAGCACAGGTGCATTGAGCTTTATCTCTGCCCCCAACTTTGAAGCACCGACCGATTCGGGAACGAACAATGTCTATGACGTGATTGTGCGGGCGTCGGACGGCACGCTGTTTGACGACCAGGCGATCGTGGTAACCGTGACGGGCGTCAACGACAACAGCCCGGTGATCACCTCCAACGGCGGGGGTGCGACGGCTTCGGTCAACGTGGCGGAGAACACCACGGCAGTCACGACGGTGGTGGCGAGCGATGCCGATCTACCCGCGCAGACACTGAGCTACTCGATCCTGAATACGGCCGGCACGGACTTCAGCAAATTCTCGATCAGTTCGAGCGGAGTGCTGACGTTCAATTCGGCCCCCGATTACGAAAATGCCCAGGATATCGGGGGTACCGACGGCGACAATGCCTACGTTGTGGACGTCCAGGTGGCCGACGGCAATGGCGGAACCGACACGCAGACCCTTACGGTAAACGTGCAGAACGTTGTCGAGACGCCAGTCGATAGCGTACCGCCAACGGTGACAGTGACGGGAACGGCCTTGGGCAGCTCGATCGGCTCTACGTCGACGGTCACATTCCAGTTCAGTGAGGCAGTGAGCGGTTTCAGCCTTTCGGATGTCTCGGTGACTAAGACGAGCGGAGCGCCCCGAGGAACCTTCAGTAACTTTACCCAGGTCGATGGCGATACCTACACCGCGACGCTGACCAGAACGCTGGGCGGTAGCGTGAAAGTCGACGTTGCCGCGAACAGCTACACCGACCTGGCGGGTAATGCTGGGGCTGCCGGGAGCAGTGCAAACCTTCCGGCAGGCGTTGCCGGCGAGCCCATCAACCTGGCCCTCGACATTCCACCGGCCGAGATTGACGGCCCCGTAACGGTGGCCATCAGCGGCGTTCCTTCGGGGTGGGTGTTCAATGCAGGAACCGACAATGGCGACGGCACCTGGACCGTGCAGACCAACGATCCCGGTGCCTTGACCGTGACAACCCCAAGCGACTTCGCGGGTGCGTTGGTGCTTGAGGTCAACCTGTACTGGAGCAACAGTGACGGCAGCAGCGCAAGCGCCTACGTGTTCAACAACGTCGAAGTCTATGCCCCGGGCTCGCCGATCTTCGCCTTGTCCGCTGACGATAACCTGAGCGGCTCGTCCGGTGCCGACACGTTCGTCTTCGCCCAGCCGATCGGCAACAACCAGATCTACAACTTCGACGTCGCGGCGGACAAGATCGACTTGATCGGCTTCACAAGCGCCACCGCCTTCGCTGACTTGAGCATCAGCAACGACGCAAACGGCAATGCCCTGGTCAGCATCGGCTCCGGCCAGACGGTCACCCTCAAAGGCGTCGATGCGGCGGACCTGGGCGAAGCGAACTTCCGGTTCGATACGGACCCACTCACCCACAACAGCGGTACCCTCACCATTGCCGACGGCGCGATCATGCCGTTCGGTGGCGGCCTCCATAACAGCGGCACCATCGAACTCGGCTCCGCCGGCAACGAGACCAGCCTGGAAATTCTGTTCCGTGGCGCGACCTTGACCGGTGGCGGCCAGGTACTGCTATCCGACAACGCGCAAAATATGATTTTCGGCGGCAGCGCCGACACCGTGCTGACCAATGTCGACAACCGCATTTCCGGCGCCGGCCAGTTGGGTGCCGGGCAAATGATACTGGCCAATGCGGGGCTGATCCTGGCCAGCGGCATGAACAGCCTGGTGCTCGACACCGGCACCCACACCATCAGCAACAGCGGTGTACTGGAGTCCACCGGCACAGGCGGTATGACAGTGGCCAGCGCGGTCGAAAACACCGGCCATCTGTGGGCCAACGGTGGCGACCTGCGCCTGCTGGCCGACGTGACCGGCAATGGCAACGCGACCATCGACGGCGACGCCAGCCTGACCTTCGCCGGTGCCGCACACACCTCCGTCGCCTTTCACGGCGCAGGTGCCGGCTCGCTGGTGATCGCCCAGGCTGAAGCGGCGGGCTCGCTGGTCGGCATCCTCGGCCTCGAGAGCGATGACTTGCTGACGTTCGGCGATCTCGCTTTCGGTGCCAATACCCAGCTCAGCTACACCGCCAACGCCTCTGGCGCCGGCGGCCTGCTGACGGTGGACGACGGCGCACATCGAGCCGAGGTGAACCTGCTGGGACACTACTCGGCGGAAGACTTCCAGGTCACCGATGGCGGCGAAGCCGGCACCCAGGTCAGTTACCACGGCCAATCCAGCGGCACACTGGTGGGCAGCATGCTCGCGGACACGCTCAGCGGCAGCGACGGCAACGACATCATCGTGGGTCGTGGCGGCGAGGACAGCCTCAGCGGCGGCGCGGGAGCCGACATGTTCGCCTACCTCAACGCGAATGAAGGCGGCGACCATATCCTCGACTACAACTTCGCCGAAGGTGACACCCTCGACCTCTCCACGCTGCTCAACGCCAACTTCGTCAGCGGCACCAGCCAGGTGGCCGACTTTGTCCAACTGGCGCAGTCCGGCAGCGACATCACGGTGCAGGTGGATCCCGATGGCGCCAATAATGGCAAGCACTTCGTCGATGTCGCGGTGCTCGACCACATTGGCACACCCAATCCCGATCTGGTGCGCACCTGGTTCGGAGAGGCCGACCAGACGCTGACCGCGTGATGCATTGGGCTGGAGCTGACTGGGAGGGTAAGTGTTCTCGATGTGGATCGAGCAGCCCCCTCAGTCAGCGTTTCTAAATCCAAAGGGGGGAACAAGCGGGAGAATAAAAACAGCCAGAAACGAAAAAGCCCCGTAAAAACGGGGCTTTTTCGTTAAATATGGCGGAGAGATAGGGATTCGAACCCCTTCCCAGGGCTAGCTAGACCGCTATAGACCTGTATTTAAAGATATTTCCATCAACCCAAACGGCCTGTATGAGGCAGAAGCGGCCTGCTGCTTGCCCTAAATCTGCCCTAATGTTAAGCAGCTTTCCTCCGCATGACCCTGACCGACTAAGCACCACCGCCCCAAGGCTGTCCCCAAGTGCATTCTTAGTGATAGAAGAAGCTGACGTGAACATGTCGTCAAAATGATTGAGAAACGTTTCTGTTAAGTGTCCATGGTAGTACCCGAATACAATAACAGGCATCACATCCTCCTTGGCGCCGAGGATGTTAAACAACACACCCAACACGTCTTACCAAGCAAACGCCAATTGTGCTGGGGGTGTATGGCGGCTTCGGCAGGATGGGCCCATGATTTGGGGCTGAAATGCCCATTCTTGCCTGATTGGATTAATGCATAGAGGGTATTGAATGACATGGTTTGGCATATGGCTCGCCCCATTTTTGCCCCATTCAAAACCGTTGAGGCTCTGGACTGCCATTTGAGTTCTTGGTCACGCCAAGCAACCTTAGCGATGGCCAATCTAAAATCCGCATGCAGAGGTGCGCTGAGTACCGTGATTCACTAACGGCCTGGCTGTTCACCCTATAGTGCAAATCTTTCGACACCTACGGCCAGGTAAAAATCCCCATGAAAAGGGTGACGCTCCACCCCCTCGCAGATTAATATGCCACTCCTTAGAATTGGTGAAGTAGTATTTCTGTGACTCTATCTACTCCTTCTACCCCACAAAACAAAAAGATCCACTATCATCTATAACTTTAATTACTCAATGAACATTTACCAGCACAAGGGAAAAGCACTTTGAAAAAAGTTGCAATACTTCAATCCAACTACATCCCTTGGAAAGGATATTTTGACATGATCGCATCAGTGGATGAGTTCATCCTCTATGACGACATGCAATATACACGGCGTGACTGGCGAAATCGTAATCAGATCAAAACCCCGCAAGGGGTACAATGGTTGACCGTGCCCGTCTTAGTTAAAGGAAAGTACCACCAGAAAATAAGAGAAACTGAAATCGACGGTGCCGAATGGGCCGCTGCACACTGGAAATCACTAGTTCAAAATTACAGTCGCGCACCGCACTTCCATGAAATCTCAAAATGGCTGGAACCCCTCTACCTGAACAACTCTTACACTCATATTTCAGAGCTTAATCAGCGCTTTATTCAAGCTATTTGCGATTATCTGGAAATAAAAACCATCATCAGTAATTCTTGGGACTATGTACAGGTAGATGGTAAAACGGAGCGCCTTGCCGGCCTCTGCGCGCAAGCGGGTGGTATGGAATATATCTCTGGTCCAGCCGCCAGGAATTACATAGATGAAAAAGTATTCGAAACGATGAATATCAAACTGACCTGGTTCGACTATGCAGGCTATCCGGAGTATCCGCAATTATGGGGCGAGTTTACCCATGGTGTCACGATCCTTGATCTGCTCTTCAACTGCGGAAAAGATTCTCATCGCCAAATGAGGCATATTACTCAATGAAACTATCCATTGTAGCGACTCTTTATCAGTCGGCACCTTATATAGAGGAGTTTCATTCGCGCGTGAGCGCTGCCGCAATGAAATATGCGGGAGACGACTACGAAGTTGTACTCGTGAACGACGGATCACCAGACAACAGCCTTGATATCGCCATCTCGCTCACTGAGCGAGATCATCATGTTGTATTGGTCGATCTCTCACGAAACTTCGGCCATCACAAGGCTATGATGACCGGCCTTTCCCACTCCAAAGGAGAAAAAGTATTCCTGATAGATACTGACCTTGAAGAGGACCCGGAGTACCTGCTCACCTTTGCCGAACAACTCCAAAAAAGAGCCTGCGATGTCGTCTATGGCGTGCAAGAGCAACGCAAAGGAGGTTGGTTTGAACGCTGGAGCGGCCGCTGGTTCTATCGTTTCTTTCAAGCTCTGACGGGGATAGCACTGCCGAAAAACGTCGTCACTGCCAGACTAATGACACGCCGTTATGTCGACTCCTTACTACGGCATGAGGAACGGGAAGTATTTATCGCCGGGCTCTGGCATATTACCGGATTTGATCAACAACCTCAAATAGTCAAGAAAAGCAACACCAGTCAAACAACCTATACCTTCAGAAAAAAAATGTCTGTATTGGTTAACTCTGTGACCTCGTTCAGCAATGCTCCTTTGGTCAGTATTTTCTACATTGGTATTTCGATTTCATTTTTCGCTGTACTTTACATTGCCTACTTGACAATACACTGGATGTTCCTCGCGAAGCCGATGAGTGGATGGACATCGGTCATGGCCTCTATCTGGCTTCTTGGCGGAATGATCATCTCGTTTATCGGCGTAGTGGGAATTTATCTTTCGAAAATATTTTCCGAGTCTAAACAACGCCCCTATACCATTGTGAGACAGATTTATGCACAGCGACAAGACGAAACTGCTTGACGAAGTAGCAAGCTATTACTCGAAAAAGCTCGCACTGCATGGTGAAACGCCAAACGGGGTCGACTGGAACGGTGAGCAGGGCCAGGCGCTGCGTTTCGAACAACTGTGCAAGGTCATCAACAACCAGCAAGAATTCTCTATCACTGACCTTGGCTGTGGCTACGGCGCGCTGGTAGATTACCTAAAAAATAAAAACCAGGCGTTTTCGTATCTCGGCGTAGATGTTTCAAAAGAAATGATCCAAGCCGCGACGCAACGCTACATAGGAGTGCCTGAAACTCGATTCATTTCTGCCTCCGAACCCGACTGTGTGACGGACTATGGCATTGCTAGCGGAATCTTCAACGTTCGCTTGGGCAGATCTGACGCCGAATGGCTGACCTATCTTAAAAACACCCTTGACGTTCTAGACCGAACAAGCCGCCTGGGGTTCGCCTTCAATTGCCTAACTTCTTACTCTGACGAAGATAAGAAACGGAGTGATCTGTACTACGCAGACCCTTGTTTTTTATTTGATCTATGCAAACAACGCTACTCCCGACAAGTTGCCCTTCTTCATGACTACGGCCTGTATGAATTCACAATACTTGTAAGGAAAATGCAATGAAAAAGAGATTAGTTATATTCGGATCTGGCGATATCGCGCAGCTGGCTTATTTCTACTTCAGCACAGACTCCGCTTATGAAATTGTGGCCTTCACCGTAGACGGTAGTTATATCGAGGCTCCCACCTTTTGTGGACTACCCGTCGTCGCATTTGAAAATATCGTCGACCACTATGCTACCAATAGCCACGATATGTTTATAGCCCTGAGCTATTCCAAACTCAATGCCGTACGAAAAGAAAAGTATCTCGCCGCAAAAAATCTCGGGTACACACTTGCCAATTACATCAGCAGTCATGCCACCGTGCTGAATGAAGGCCAGATAGGAGACAACTGCTTTATCCTTGAAAACAACACCATCCAACCCTTTGTGACTATTGGCAACAATATCACCTTGTGGAGTGGTAACCACATTGGCCATCATTCAACTATCCAGGACCATACTTTTATTGCATCTCAGGTCGTTATCTCTGGGGGTGTTCACATCGGCAAGCAGTGCTTTATCGGGGTCAATGCCACACTACGCGACCACATTAAAGTTGGTGACAAGTGTGTCATTGGAGCCGGAACATTGTTACTCACGGACGCCGAGTCGGAGGGAGTTTATGTTGGCGCAAGTACAAACCGCTCAAAGGTACCCAGCACAAAATTGAGGGGTATATGACAACTCAATGGAAGAAACTCGGCTTGGTTTTTTGCCCATCGGGCGAACAAGACTGGCTGCATTCCCATGCAGCTGTTCCTGTCGCAGAGTGTATTGGCGGTGATCTTTTCAAAATTTACTTCAGCTCAAGAGACAGAAACAATAGAAGCTTTACTGGCTATGTAATTATAGACATAAACACCCCAAATCAAGTTATTGAACTATCAACCACACCCATCCTTTCCCCCGGTTATCTTGGCGAATTTGACGACAGTGGAGCGATGGCGACATGGCTAACCGAACACAAAGATAAAAAACACCTCTACTATATAGGATGGAATCTAGGAAAAACTGTTCCATTTAGAAACTCCATAGGATTGGCTACCAGCCTAGATGGAAATAAATATTCTAGATATGCAAACGGCCCAATACTTGATCGCTCAATGAAGGAGCCTCACTTCTGTGCGAGCTGCTGTGTTCTTCCAGGAGAGGATATGTGGAAAATGTGGTATTTATCCTGCACTGGATGGCATATGAGAAACGGTAAGCCAGAACATCGCTACCACATTAAATACGCCGAGTCACAGGATGGGATTGAGTGGAAACGGGAAGGTATTATTTCCATAGACTATGCAAGCGATGATGAATATGCAATTTCAAGGCCTTCTGTGATTCGTGATAACGACTGTTGGCGGATGTGGTACTCGCATAGAGGAGACTCATATCGCATAGGATACGCGGAGTCGCATGACGGGCAAGATTGGAGTCGACTTGACACTAAAGCAGGCATTGACGTCTCTCCAGCCGGATGGGACTCTGAAATGATTGAATACCCGTTTGTTTTTGATCATAAAGGACAGCGATACATGCTCTATAACGGCAATGACTATGGCAGAACCGGGTTTGGTCTAGCCATTCTGGAGCAATTTCAATGACTCGTGCTGTTGACTATCTCTACATTTTCGCCACTATACTCTTTACTGTATATGGTCAGCTTATTCTTAAATGGAGAATTTCAAATTTTGGCTCACTCCCTGTAGATAGTATTGGGAAATTTAAGTTTCTCCTTTCACTTCTTTTCGACCCTGCAATTTTCTCGGGCTTTGCAGCTGCTTTTCTTGCCTCCCTGGCATGGATGGCTGCGATGACCAAGTTCGACCTAAGTCACGCCTATCCATTCATGAGCCTCAACTTCGTCATTGTCTTGCTGCTGAGTGGTTGGATATTAACTGAGCCTTTATCACCTCAAAAAGCGTTAGGAGTTATTTTGATTGTTGTTGGTACCATTGTTGCTGCTCGTGGATAGTAAAGCTATCGTCAAATCAAAGGATATTAGAAGATGAATCGACACATCCCCTTCAACTGGCCACACATGACAGGTAAAGAGCTTTATTACATCGCCGAGTCCCACTTCAATGGACGCTTAGCAGGTGATGGGCCGTTCACCAAGCACTGCCATAAGTGGCTAGAGGAGCGCACCGGCTGTAGCAAGGCGTTGCTTACACACTCATGTACCGCGGCTCTGGAAATGTCTGCGCTGCTGCTCGACATTGAACCAGGTGATGAAATCATCATGCCCTCCTATACCTTTGTTTCCACAGCCAATGCTTTTGTATTAAGAGGGGGAGTTCCGGTTTTTGTGGATATCCGTGAAGACACGCTAAACCTCAACGAAGAACTCATAGAGTCAGCAATCACCGATCGCACTAGGGCTATTGCACCAGTTCACTATGCGGGTGTCGCCTGCGAAATGGACAGCATCATAGCTCTCGCTAGGAATCACAACCTCAAAGTTGTGGAAGATGCTGCTCAAGGGGTCATGGCCACCTACAAAGGGCGAGAGCTAGGAAGCATTGGTGACTTGGGCGCCTATAGTTTCCATGAAACCAAAAATGTGATTTCCGGTGAAGGTGGTGCTCTTTTGGTCAATGATCCAGAACTGGCCCTGCGCGCTGAGATCATCCGAGAAAAGGGTACCGACCGCACTCGATTCTTCAAAGGCGAAGTTGATAAGTATACTTGGCAAGAAGTTGGCTCTTCTTTTCTTCCCGGAGAACTAATTGCTGCTTTTCTCTGGGCGCAACTGGAAGAAGCAGATCGAATCACTCAAGCGCGCCTAGCCAGTTGGGACCGATATCACAAACTGCTGGAGCCACTGGAGTCCCGCGGCATTCTTCGCCGCCCGATAATTCCTGAAGAATGCCAACACAACGCTCATATGTATTACGTGCTTCTAGCCCCTGATATCGAACGGCAAGTGGTTCTCAACAAATTCAAAAGTCAGGAAATCAGTTCGGTCTTTCACTACATTCCCCTGCACTCATCTCCTGCTGGCCAACGGTATGGTCGCACTCATGGTGATCTTGAAGTCACCAATTACCAGTCCAAGCGCCTAGTTCGCCTGCCACTATGGGCCGGTATTACCGAAGAGCAACAACGCAGAGTAGTTGAGACACTTTCATGCTGAACCGTTGGACTATACCAAGCCAGCAGGCACTCCAGTGGCTTGTGGTACTCGTAGCTATCGGGCTTCCTCGACTTACTGTTTTAGGCGCTTTGCCTTCGACCGACGAAGGTGTTTTTGCTTATTTTTCACAGATTATCTTTTCAAGCCTAGCAGCTGGACGTGGACTTCCCGACACCGGTACATTGATGCTTTATCCGATGCTTTTGTCTTGGGTTTTCGATCTATCATTCAACCACATGATGTTACTGCGGCTCATTGATCTGATCGTTGCTCTGGCGGCGGGCTTGCTTTTTTACAAACTTATCGAACAGGAATCGCGGAGTTGGATTGGGGCTGCTTTGATATCAGCCATATTTCTCTTCACAATGAATCAGCCGCTCTTCATCCAGTCCGGCTTCAAGAACAGTATATTTGCAGCGTACATCCCCCTTCTTATCGCAATGCTATGGGCCCGAAGCGCCGACAGAAACACACACTCTTGGTTCTGGATAGGCGTTTTGGGCGCGTTTTCCATTCTACTTCGAGAAACGTTCTTACCTTTTTTATTCATCGGGGCGATAGCTACTCTAGTAGCTCATGGATGGCGAACGTTTGTCAGGTTCTCCATCGGTGTCACACTAGGCGGTGCCGTTATCGTTGGTACAGTTTTGATTGCGCGCGGAGGAGTACAGTCATTCCTCGATGCTTATATAAATGCCGGCAATTTTTATGCATCAATGAAGGACCAAACGATCCCTCTTATGATTACAAACGGCACCCTTTCCGCCAATGAAGCTACTGTCGCCCTTTGCATTACAGGAATAGCCATTTTCGGACTAATTTCGCATTCTGTTTATTATCGCAAAACAAATTATTTAAAACGCTTCTTGTTTTGGACGAGCGTCGCTATCGTGCCGCTATTGGAGCCTCTTTCAAAGATAGGGTTCCCCTACCACTTCGCTGTCTGCCTGCCAGGACTTGCCGGTCTTTGCGCGTTGGCCTGGGAGCAACTAATTATCGCTCGGTTGCAGGCGGTGAAACTAGCTATAACGGCGACATTCATTGTAGTTTGTACACCATTACTTCTACCTAAGTTTGTCCCTCTTTCAAACAGTTGGATAGCTAACAAGGAAAATCTTGAAGGCATCACAAACAACGCGTGGCGCCCCGAGACCATCGCTCAGTCCAACTATTTATTGGCGGCCGATGCAATCCTCAAAGCGGCTCCGCCTCACGGAACGCTCAGCATCAGTGGGTTCATGTTCTCCCTTTTCCCTCTTACGGGTTTACTACCACCGGCCTACGAGTCGAATCACTTGAGTGCCATGGCAATAAAGTATGGGCTTGACGAACACGCCTTAAAACGTGCCCTGGAGTCCTGCCCTCCTGACGTCCTCATGACTACGTCCAGAACAGATTTACCAGGCTCAGACATCATTAAAAAAGCGGTTGAAAGCTCAAAACTCTACACCGCAGTCGCGACGATCCCAATTGCGCCGGAAAAATCATACGGAAACTTTGGCGGTACCATTTATAAGAGGACGGGGCATACCGATATGCATTGCGAATCACTAGTCCTGTAGAAAGTATGGGAAAACTAATTATCCAACGAGAGATCATTACAAATGATAAAGACCTCCAAAAAACGAAAACACAGCCCTATTTCATCAACTTGAAGAGAATGCGGCCGCTATTCTTCAACACCCTGGTCCTAGCTTATCCAAAGGCTGAACCCCACGAGGGGAAGGCTTTGATTGTTGGCCTGCTGGATGTTGACGCATCTAACAGGCTGCTTTTTACTTCGGTACCGAGACTTCTTTAGGCATAGACCTAACAGGCCGCCAAGACGATCAGCCCTTGGTCGCCAGCATCGGTGATGGTGATAAATCCTTGAGCATGCACTGGAGCAGTCAGGCTCGTGTTCCGCCATGAAACACGCCGCCGGCTGCGGTACCGGCTGGCACTGAGCAGCAACTGGATAGATCCTCGGCGAGGAAGACTGACAGCCACAGATCAGAAGTGGCAAGACGATCACGCAAGCATCCCCCAGCTCCTTGTAGTGGGTTTGTTCGCCGGTCGACAACCGCAGCTCAAGGGTTAAGCGATTGCCCTATACCGTGCGCAACTGGTCAGTAGTGACACTGCTGATGACTATCAGATCGTCCTTGTGCGGGCTGGCCAGTTCGGCGAGTTGTTGGTCTTAGCGTCAACCCTGAACCTTCCAGACCAACGCGACAGATCCGCCGACCAATGAGGTCAACTGCCGGCAAGGGCTGAGCTCAGGTCGACGATACGCATAACACTGCCCTCGCCCACCTCCACAGCTGTAGTCGATCTTCTAGACCGTTGAGACCACCATGATCTTGCAGGTGATTGCTTCGAACTCATCCCGATCCACCAAGGAGTTCAGCATGAACTAAATGGACCTGCGCCGATGACCGGCATCAGCTCCACAACATCACTCCATCATTGCTGGGTGCCGGCAAATCCGGTAGCTCGATCACGATGCAGGCACGATAGGATTACGGCTCATCGGCCAGCCCCTGATTGGCATCCAGTACCTCCTCGACGGTGCCTTCCAGATCCCCATAGGCGTGGTACAGCAGATCCCCGTCAGACACTCTGTAGATCGTAGCCATAGCCAAGATGAACGCCTGCCTGCGCAGAACCCCGCTCTCCAGCAGCACGCTCTGTTCTTCGACGCTCTTCAGGCACCAGGCGCCAAGCACGTCGTTATATCCAGGCGTCAGGGATCTCAACCGGGCACCGATACTGCGCAGGGTGTCGAAGTGTTTGATCCCACCCTTGAAGCCTGGGAAGATTGTTCCCTTGAGGGTGATTTTTTCCTCACCCATACCCACTGCTTGCTGTGCCGACCTTCGGGCCAAGCATTCCTGCGAAGCCCAGCAGAATTCCGTTGAGCGCCGAAGTTCGTCAAAGACCGCTGGGTCCAGACTGAAGTAGTACAGCTGTGCGTTGAGATCCAGCGGCCGCACAATCAGCAAGTGCGGGAACGACTGAACCACTTCCGGTAACAGCGTGGCATCGCCGACCAGAGAAGTGCTCGAAACGATGTTGGCCTGCGATGGGCTGACCTTGCCAGTGATCTTATTGATCGCGGTGGACACCCACGCCGCCCGTTCCTTCAACTACCCTATGCACTCATCGATTTGCGGCACGGCGCGAGTGGTCTTGTTGCAGGTGGCGTCGAAGAAAAAGTCAGTTTTTTGCAGCCCCACCAGCGGCTTACTCTGAAGCGGCAAGACACTGAACAATTGGTTTACCGCACACCTGAAAAGGCCGAAGTCTGCCATCGAGGTGATGCTCCAGTAAAACCGAGAGATGTGGGCGGTTCGCAACGTTATCTTTTGCCCTAAAGATGCCCAGATCAAATCTACGGAAACGAAAAAGCCCCTGTAATCTCTAATGATTACAGGGGCTTAGACGTTATGAATAATGGCGGAGAGATAGGGATTCGAACCCTAGGTACCCGCGAAGGTACAACGGATTTCGAATCCGTCCCATTCGGCCACTCTGGCATCTCTCCAACGGCGCGCATCCTCGGCGGTCTGCGCCTGCACCTGCGCCGGCGTCATGCCGTCATGGTCCAGCAGCCAGATCGCCGGGAACGCATTGCGCTCGGGTGCCATCGCGGGCAACCCCGCCTCCATGGCCTGCAGCGCCCGGCGTTCCTCGGCCGGCACCGGCAGCAACCACGACACCAGCAGCACCAGGCCGAGCAGCCCACCCACACCCACCACGGTCACACCCACCCACTTCAATCCCTTCAACACAGCATTCCCTCCATGCGCCGCTCCCTGCAGCGGCAGGCAGGGTAATCCGGGCGGCCGCACCGCTACAATGCGTCATGTCGCCCGAAGCCCCCCAACTCGTTCCGCGCCCCTCCCTGCAGCGCCTGTTCCTGACCGGCCTGCTGACCCTGCTGCCGATCTGGCTGACCTGGGTGGTGGTCAAATTCGTGTTCGTGCTGTTGTCGGGCATTTCCAGCCCGGTGGTGGTGCCCCTGTCCGAGCAGATCGCCGCCTCGTTCCCGCACTACCTGGGGTGGGTCAAGGTGGAATGGATGCAGAACGTGATCGGCCTGGCCGCCACCCTGCTGGTGATCCTCAGCGTGGGCGTGCTCAGCCGCCGGGTGATCGGCCAGCGGCTGCTGCGCTGGTTCGGCGCGGTGATCAAGCGCATCCCGCTGGCCAGCATCATCTACGACAGCGCCAAGAAGCTGCTGGACATGCTGCAGACCGAACCGGGCAGCACCCAGCGCGTGGTACTGATCGACTTCCCGCACCGTGACATGAAGTCGGTGGGCCTGGTCACGCGGGTGATCCGCGAACAGGGCACCGACCGTGAGCTGGCCGCGGTGTACGTGCCGACCACGCCCAACCCCACCTCCGGCTACCTGGAAATCGTGCCGGTGGAACTGCTGACCCCTACCGACTGGACCGTTGACCAGGCGATGAGCTTCATCATCTCCGGCGGTGCTGTCGCGCCGGAAAGCGTGCCATTCACCCGCGCCGGCGACCGCTGAGGTGAGCGCGCGGCCGCTGCAGGACCGCGCGGTGCTGTTGTTCATCGCGCTGTCGGCGTTCTTCTGCGCCAACGCGGTGCTGGCCGAATTGATCGGGGTGAAGATCTTCGCGCTCGAAGACACCCTCGGGGTGGCACCGTTCAACTGGAACCTGTTCGGCCAGACCGGCTCGCTCAGTTTCACCGCCGGCACGTTGCTGTGGCCGGTGGTGTTCATCATGACCGACACCATCAACGAGTTTTTTGGCCGCCGCGGGGTGAAGTTCATCTCGTGGCTGGCAGCGGTGTTGATCAGCTACGGCTTCCTGTTCGCCTTCGCCGCGATCTCGCTGGTGCCGGCCAGCTGGTGGGTTACCTCGATGAGCGCCCACGGCGTGCCCGACTACCAGGCGGCGTTCGCGGCGGTGTTCGGCCAGGGCATGTGGACCATCGCCGGGTCGCTGGTGGCGTTCCTGGTCGGGCAGCTGATCGATGTCTCCATCTTCCATCGCATCCGCCGGGCCACCGGCGAACGCCACGTCTGGTTGCGCGCCACCGGCTCCACGGCGGTGTCGCAGCTGGTGGACAGCTTCGTGGTGATCTGGATCGCGTTCGTGCTGGGCCCGCAGCAGTGGCCCACCGCGCTGTTCCTGGCGGTCAGCAGTGTCAACTACGTCTACAAGATGGGCTTTGCCATCGCCCTGATTCCCTTGCTGTACCTGATGCGGCGCGCCATCACCCGCTACCTGGGCGCCGAGCGCGCCGCGCAGCTGCGGGCCGATGCCGCAGCTGACTGAGGCCCGTACCGCACGAAACTGACCAGGGGCCGGCGCTGGCCGTATGCGCACGGATCGGGCAAGCTCCCGGGTCTGTGTGTTTTACGGATACCGCCGATGCCCCATCCCGCCCGCGCCCTGGCGCTCGCCATCGCCGCCCTGCTGCTGTTCGGCAGCGCCGCACCGGCTGAAGCTGCCAAGAAGAAGGCCAACCGGCCGGCTGCCGCGCAGACCCGCTCTGCCGCCAAGCCCAAGGCCAAGCCGCGCGCACGTCCGGCCGCCGCGCCCACGCGCCAGCCGCTGGTCCGCCAGCAGAGCAAGGCCGCCCAGCTCAACCGCATCTACGATGAATACTGGGATGCCTCGATGCGGCTCAACCCGCTGCAGGCCACCTTCCAGGGCGATGCCCGCCACAACGACCAGCTGCCCAACATCCTGTCGGCCGCCTACCGCCAGCAGTCGCATGATTTCACCGTGGAATGGCTGGGCAAGGTCGAAAAGATCGGCACCGATGGCCTGACCGGGCAGGACCTGCTCAGCTACGAAATCTTCGTGCGCGATGCGCGCATGTCGCTGGCCGCCGAGAAGTACCCCAATTGGATGCTGCCGGTCAGCCAGTACTACAACCTGGGCAGCATCATGGCCATCCTGGGCTCCGGCTCGGGCGCGCAGCCCTTCAATACCGTGGCCGACTATGACAGCTGGTCCAAGCGCTCGCTGGGCATCGCGCCGCTGTTCGACCAGGCCGTGGCCAACATGCGCGACGGCATGAAGGCCGGCGTGGTGCAGCCGCGCGACCTGATGGAAAAGGTGCTGCCGCAGCTGGATGCCGTGATCAAGCCGACCGCCGAGGAGAGCATCTTCTGGGCCCCGGTACGCAACATGCCCGAGGATTTCCCCGAGGCGGACAAGGCGCGCATCACCGCCGAATACAAGCGCATGATCGAGTACCGCATCATGCCGGCCTACCGCGCCCTGCGCGGCTTCATCGCCACCGAATACCTGCCCGCCACGCGCACCAGCGATGGCCTGGGCGCGCTGCCCAACGGCCAGGCCTGGTACACCCAGAACATCGTGCAGAGCACCGCCGCCACCCTGGACGCCAAGCAGATCCACGCCGTCGCCGAACAGCGCGTGGCCAGCCTGCAGGCGCAGATCACCGCGACCCTCAAGGACAACAAGATCCGCGGGTCGCAGCAGAAAGTGCTGCGCAACATGCGCACCGACCGCAGCTTCCAGTACGCCAACAGCGAGGCCTTGCTGACCCGCTACAAGCAGTTGCAGGCCCAGGTGGGCAGCCGCCTGCCGGCCCTGTTGGGCACCCTGCCGAAGGCGCCGCTGGAGGTGCGTGCGGTGGAACCCGAACGTGCGGCCAGCGCGTCGGCGGTGGCCTACCAGCCGCCCCTGCCCGATGGCATGCGCCCGGGCATCCTGTACGTCAACACCGCCAACCTGCCCACCCGCCGCCGCTGGTCGGCACCGATGCAGTTCCTGCACGAAGGCATTCCCGGTCACCACGTGCAGTTGGGCCTGCAGCAGGAGCTGGACAAGCTGCCGCGCTTCCGTCGCCTCGGCGGTGATATCGCCTTCATCGAGGGCTGGGGCCTGTATGCCGAATCGCTGGGCGAGCAGCTGGGCGTGTACCAGGACCCGTATGAGCGCATCGGCTACCTGCAGGCCGCGCTGACCCGCGCCGCCCGCATGGCCGCCGACACCGGCGTGCATGCGCAGGGCTGGAGCAAGCGCCAGGCGGTGGACTACCTGGTCAAGACCGCCGACATGCCCACCGAAGATGCCACCGCCGAAGTCGAGCGCTTCATGGCCCTGCCGGGGCAGACCCTGCCCAATGGCCTGGGCGAACTGAAGATGGTGGAGCTGCGCGAGCGCGCCAAGGCCGCACTGGGCCCGCGCTTCGACCTGCGCCGTTTCCACGAGGAAATCCTGCGCGACGGCTCGATGCCGCTGGATATCCTGGACGCCAAGATGACCCGCTGGATCGCGGCCGAGACCGCCGGCACCCCGGCGCCCGCGGCGACCCCCTGACCCATGCACGGAGCCGGCCATGCAACCGCCTGATCGCCGGCGTTACCGCAGCAGGCTGATGGCCGGCAGCCTGGTCTGGCTGGGCCTGCTGGCGACGGGCGGCGCGACGGC
>LNAP01000360.1_pt1 | contig 72637 bp, 61 predicted proteins | sample 602601 | NCBI WGS metagenome assembly LNAP01 (sample SAMN02440304, study PRJNA202911) | soil metagenome | biome: Subtropical and temperate rainforests or woodlands; isolation source: soil samples (1 kg each in a 20% v/v slurry with milli Q water) were... ...
TGGATCGTGACGCGCTCTGTGGCGCTGAGTTCGTGATAGGACATGGGGCAACACCTTACCGAAATGGTCGGGTGTTGCACTCAGTTTTTGCGGCCGCCAGGAGAAATGCCAGCGAGGCTGATCGGTATCTGCTGGCGCCTTGACCAAGGAGCCTCTAAAAACACATACCAGGGCAGAGCTCAGGTGCGCGAATCGCAGCCCTGTTGTCCGGGGGGCGTGCTCAGAGAGCCCAAATTGACGGTCGCGATACGCAACCGGCGGTTTGGCTCAAGCCATTTCTAGCAGACTCGATCTCCGCTTGAGGTTGTAGACCGCTGACTTGACTATCAGGCCGCACCAAAAGCCCGACATTAATTATTATCCTCCTCATCAATCCTCGCGATCATCATTTGCAGCTCTGCAATCAGCTCATCCGCGTCTACCTCATGAAACGCGTTCTCCGCGCTAGCCTTGAGGATTTCGGTCTTGATTTCTTCCCTGTCAGCTTCGGAGCCAAACCATGATAGACAATAAAGCACGCCCTCGATAACTTTTCCCAGGTCCGGCAAACCGAGATCAATCACTTTTGGACAGAAACCAGGCTCCATCCTGATTTTTGAATTTATGCGCAGAGGATAGTTCACCAGCTCTCTGGGTGGGCAAAACATTAAGGCCCAGTCCTGCCGCGCGCCGGCAGGAAAATCTCCATAGTCGGTCTGCAACGGCTCCCGCAACGCATAGCCAATGCCATCCATTGACATTTTTCGCCAGATCGTAAAAACATCCCCCCCGCCGGGGGACCACCCCCAGTTCAACTCCAAGTACTCCATTTTTTCGACGCCATATCCAGGAACCTCAACAGCCGGCCCTGCAAAGGCATCTTCAAGTATTTCCACAGCGCGGCGCCGCCCGAATACCTGAAACAGGATGGGATTTCTCTTCAGGATCAAGAGGATATCCTTCAGCGTTACCTCCTGATCAAGTTCTACGCTCTCGAACAGATATTCGATTGCTTGGCCAGATATATCCTCATCGGGATCGTCGTGGCTCGTGCGGACGATCCTGCCGCCACGCGAAATCTTCAGAATCATGATTAATCCCCCACTCTGTGCCTCTAACTACCCTGCAATCCTTCAATCAATGACGTGCGCCTAAGTCGTACCCAATCATGAACAGCGCGGCTTCCAGGCGACGCAGTGGGGCGATGTGGGAGAGCTGGGCAAACTGGCTGGTCGTGTTCCTCCGCAGTACCTCGGCGAGAATCCAGCTCGCTTGCAGGTTCCATTGCGCATGGAAGCGGCCGGATCTCAGGCGCGGAAAGCTCAATCCATGCTGGCCAGGGTTGCGGTTCTTGGGGGCTGCTGCTTTGGGGGCCTCTTTCGAAGGTGCCCAGGGGAATGCCAGTCCTTCCGGTACACGCGTCAGGCCATTCTCCTGGCAGTACTTCACAGCGATCCAGCCCAGTGCTGCGGCAACACGGCTGTCATAGATGATGAAATCCCTGGCCAGCAGCGAATAGACCTTGGTCATGCCGGCATTGAAACGCAGGTTTTCGTCCTGCCGGGCCAGGTTGCCGCTGTTCAAGGCTGCCGCAGTCGAAGACAGCAATTCGGCAAGCCCGTTGGTATTGGCCTGGAGCCAGAGGGAGTTGCCGGCCTGGACCCCGCCCCACTTCATGACAGCACAAGCGGCCGCACAGGCCGCAGCGTCATCTGCATGGGCGAGGCTATGCTGCAACGCATCGCGCAGGGCATTCAGGGCGGAGGCGTTAGTGGAAAGCGTGTCTCCCGGTGGAACCCCGAGAACCCCCTGATGCTTCCACTGGTATTGTGCACAGGCATCTTCCAGACCATTGAACTGCCACTTCCTGCCGCTGCGCCGATCGACGTAGTTATGCTCAAACAGCGTCTTGCTGCTCAGGTTATGGGCCAGCCAGTCGATAAAATCACGGACTGCATGAGGATCCGTGTTGGGGGTGTCGGTGCCAAGATACTGACTGCGGTACATGTCCCTGCTCCTTGCCGGGTTCGAATCGGGCGAAGTCATCATGCATGCCCGAGCGACAGGCTCTGGCACGCGTTGTGTGTAACCAACTGCCGTCTCATGTTAAGGCGCGAAGAAAGCCAGCTGCACATCACACCATTTGGCTCGATCTGTAATGGATACTGTTGCTATCAGGCGACACAGTGGTGGCAGGTTCTCCTCTACAGCGCTGCAAACGTCGACGTAATCCCCTAGAGAAAAGTCGCCATTGGCGTCTATATGCAGAAGAGCCAGTGTCGCTCTTTCGGATGGAAGGGCTGCTACCCGGTCCAGGATTCCGGAAATGACTGTGTCGAGGTCCTCTGCGCCGCACTGCAAGCCTTGTGCAAAGGAAGAGTCCGGCAACAGATCAATGTAATCCTCCCAGGTAAGTCCGATGATTCCTGGACGTGCCAGCATGGAAAACAGCCCGCCGCAGAAGGCTATGCCGGCCTCCGGGCTGTTCCAGCGGTACTGGATTGCACCGTGGATATCAGCCTCCGCAGCCACTCCGATGTGATGGAGAAACACTCGCCTGGCCTGGGTGCTGAAATCTCGCCACTGAATGCCTGATGGTTCTGTATTGATGATGATATGAGCCTCATGGATGCCGTTGGCAGGCAGAGGCTGGTCGTATGCACAGGCCAAGAATTGAAAGCGTCCGTAATTGGCTCCACCCGCATCGACTCCTGGCTTGCAATGGTGCAGAGTTTGCGTGATCCATGACTGGGCCACAGCCTTATTTTCGGCAATCACGACAATATTCACCGGGGCTTGGCTGGACTCATCATTTATCATGCCTGGGTCGCATGCGCTGAAGTCAGAGTACCGAGGTGCAACCTGATCGAGAGGGCCGGCGTGCTTCATGGCTATCGAACCTGCACCGGAGCGCCACAGCACTTGTACCCCGGGTACTGGGCTTCGGCAGTGATCTTGGCCATCTGCGAGTCGGTCGCCTGCACGGTGATCCGGAAATTGGCCCGGGGGCCGGCGTTAGGGGTAACTCGTTGCAGCAGAGTCGAGTAGGTTTTCAGCATGACGACGCTCCTGATTGTCATGGGACGGATCGAGTATCCACCCCCTTCACGACACTCTGCGTCGCAATGCGTTTATCGGTTGATTCAGCCTTGGTACAGCGCAGCCATGCGCTGAGCCTTCTGGCCGATTTCATCACGCAACGCTTGCGGTGCCAGGACTTCGACACTGTCCCCTTGGGCCAGTATCCATAGCTTCAGCCCCTGGCTTTCGGTTATCGAGCATTCCAGTGTGCCGCCGCCACCAGTTCCAGGCTCCAGCACCTGCTCTTTGCTGAGGGCATTCTCCGACAGACGCTCGAACATGGACTTGTCCAAGCGTAACCGTAGCGTGACTGGCGGTGCATCCTCCGAGGTGATGAACGACTTCCCCTTCACCACCGTGCGCATGTCGAAGCCAACCGGAGTGTCGGCATACTCTGCTCCTCGGGGGGGATCGACACGCTTGAAGCGTTGCAGAGGCAAGGCGCGAACCACCCGTTTGGCATCACCATCGAAGGTGCAGGCCAGATAAAGGTTACCGTCCTGGAATGACATACCCAGCGGGTTGATCACCACCTCCTGATCCCTATTTGAGCTGCGTGAGTGGTAGAGCACCCTGGCCTTTCTGTTGGTCACCACCGCATCCTTCAGATTGGTGAGCACTTCAGGTGCAACCTGGGCAGGAAGCAATTGCTGGAATCGCGAGTTGCTGACGAACTTCTTCGCCCAGTCACCAACACTGTCCTTGTAGCCTTTCTCGACGATGAGCTTGGCATGCTGATAAAGGTGCTCCAAGTCCTCCAGGAGGATTTTCGCGCAGAGCGGTCTGGCATGATCAATCAACATCATCAGGGACAGCGCCGTCTCATGGGGCAGCATCAGCTCCGACATAGGCTTGTCCAGCCACCATCTGTTGGTCTTGCCATCCGTTGCACAGTTCAGGTGCTTGAACTCCGGAAGGTCATGCAGCTTTTGCAGGTGGCGCTCCAGCGTACGCTTCTCTATGGTGAAGCCGGCATCCGTGATCCTCTTGAACAGATCGGGCGTACTGATGGCATCTTTCTGCGTTCTGGGCAGCAGGTTCAAAATGCCGACCATTCGAGCCGCGATACTGCCTGGCGGCTTGCCTTGTGAAGTCATCTTTTCTGACATAGAGAGCGCTCCCTGCTGGCGTGGATTGCGACGCAAACTGTCGCATTGCTGCGGCAGAATACCTGCCTCATCTGATGAGGGAAAGGGAACATGCCTGGCAAGGGAAAGATCAGCCGTCTGCCGTCGATGCGATTGCCAACGCTTGAGCAACTCAAGATTAGGCCCATGAGCCAGACCCAGCGCTACTGGACTGGCATGGGCCTGTCGACCTCTCTTCTCATTGAACAGGTGCACGAGTTCGAGAAAGTCGAAGAATTTCATGAGTATTACCAGCTACTGCGTCAAGAGGCTCAGGCTGGTGAAGCCAACGCCTGGAACGAACTGGGCTGGCTATGGATGAACGGCTTCTTTCTTGCTTGTAACCACGAGCAGGCCATCAGGGCACTGCGGATCGCGGCACAACTTGGGTGCCCGGAAGCCTACCTGAACCTGGGGCTATTGTATGGATATGCGGCCGACAAGCACCTCAACCAGCCAGAAGCCGTGGTCCACCTAAAGCAAGCCTATGAGCGGGGCGTTTTGCTAGCCGCGTACTCTCTCGGCGAACTCTACGACGGCGCTTGGAAGCCGGATGAAGGCGTGTCCGGGATCCTCATAGAAGCTGATCCTGACAAGGCCTGGGAATGGTTCCTGCGAGCTGCGCGGGAAGGGCACCTCTGGGCGTCATTGAAAGTGGCTCTCCCACAACTGGAAGGTACTGGCTTGTCTGGCAGCGTGGCGGATGGTCTGACCTATCTAAAGAAAGCAGCAGAGTACGCACTCAGCGCCGAGCCGGCGGAAGCATTGATGGAGTTCTACCTGGTAACCCTGCCCGGCAGCGACGACTACTACTACTGGTGCGACAAGGCTATTGCCATGGATAGCCGCCAAGCCAAGAAATACCAGGCCTACGAGGCATGGCGACAGGACAGCGAGAAGGAGAAATGGAGATGAATGCCTGTAGTTGGGACTTTCCGGAGTTGCTTGGGCCGGTGATTGCCTTGGTCGAGGGTGCCGGAGAGCTGCTGATCAAGGAGTGGGAGCGCGAGGGTGGCCCCCGTGGTCACTGGGACAAGGCAGAAGTCGATACCGAAATCGAGCGTCTGCTCCAGGACGGCCTGCTTGGCCTGTGGGGTGCCGACTTCTGGGGAGAGGAGACCGGGCAGCACATGACCGGCCATCCGTACTGCTGGGTGGTCGACCCGCATGATGGCACCTCGGACTTCCTGCGCGGGCTGCCGGGCAGTTCGGTTTCCGTAGCCCTGCTGCATGAGAAAAAACCCGTGCTCGGTGTGGTCTATGCGCCGATCAGCCCCGACCGTGGCCGCGACTGCATCGCCTGGGCCGAGGGGCTGCCCCATCTGATCCGCAACGGCCAGCCGTGGGCAGTTAATCTGTCGCAACGCAAGATGACCAAGGATAGCCTGGTGTGGCTCAGCGCTGCGGCTGCAAGCAAGCCTCTGCACAATATCGAGTTGTGCCAGCCTGCACGCTTCATCGCAATGCCGAGCATTGCCTATCGCCTGGCGCGTGCCGCCGCTGGAGATGGCGACTGCGCGGTCTCGTTGGTCGAGCTGTCTGCGCATGATGTTGCCGGAGGGCACGCGTTATTGCGCGGCGCTCAGGGTTGTCTGCTGAACCAGGATGGACTGGAGCTGGGCTACGAGGATATGTGGCAGGTTTCGCAGCGCTGTTTCGGGGGCGCGCCTGAGGTATGCCAGGCGCTGATACAGCGGCCGTGGTCTGACGTGCTGGATGCGCCACGCCATCCGCTGCGGCGCAAGCCTGGCAATCAGTACTTTCCCTCGATTGCCCGCATGCAGCGGGCCGCAGGCTGTCTGACTGGTCTGCTGGCTGGTGACAACCTCGGCGCCCAGGTTGAGTTCATGGACGCCAGGGAAATTACCGAGCGCTACCGCGATCAGCCCATCCAGATGAACGACGGCGGTGTCTGGAATATCCTCAAGGGACAACCGACCGATGACGGCGAGCTGGCCCTGGCTCTGGCACGCAGCCTGAGCGAGGCCGCCAGATACGATCATGAAGGCACGGCCGAGGCCTTCGCTGGCTGGTTGGCATCCGAGCCGTTCGATGTCGGCATGGCCACTGACCAGGCGCTGAGCGGTCCGCATCGCTATCCGAACATGAGCAAGGCTCAGGCCTGCGCCATTTCTGCCAATGGGGACAGCCAGGCCAACGGCGCCCTGATGCGCGTTGCCCCCATCGGTATTGCGGCCCACGGCAACCCTCAGCAGGCCGCGTCCTGGGCACGCCAGAATGCAGCGCTGACCCACCCGCACGAGGTTTGCCAGGAGGCGAATGCCGCGTTTGCAGCGGCGATTGCCACCGCCATCGGTGGCGGCTCCCGCAAGGCAATGAGCGAGGCGGCGCTGAGCGTACTCGCTCATGATGAGCGGTGTGAATCCGCTGCAATCGTCGAGCAGCGCATCCTCTCCGGGCTGCAAGGTTCCCGGCCCGACGACTATCAGGCGAAGATGGGCTGGGTCCTGATTGCCTTGCAGAATGCCTTCTACCACCTAGCGGTCGGTCACGATGTCGAGCGAGCCATCATCGACACTATCAGGCAGGGTGGAGACACCGACACTAACGCCTGCATCGTCGGCGCGTTGATCGGAGCAGTTGAAGGCGTCCAGGCACTGCCAGCGTCCTGGACGCTCGCCATACAGTCGGCGCGTCCTCATGCCGGTCGACGCGCTCGGCCGGTAACCTACTGGCCGGACGACGCCATCTGGTTGGCTCAGGCATTGCTAGCGGCCTCGGCTCCGGAGCCATCTCACGGCATCTCGTGAGCGAGGGTGCGGCAGGGCTTTCAGAAAACGACGGCATCGGGAAAGGTTAGGCAGGGGGAAACATGGAAATCGACAACACCGAGCGTTTGAGCGGCTCGGACGCAATGAGGGAGTCTCCCTGCTTCAAAATGGCGATCCTGGCGGAGGACCTCGAGCGCGCCGAGCGCTGGTGCCGGCAACTGAATACGGTTCTCCAGGCCCGCGCTCGCTGTTGCGATGATGTACCTCCCCTGGAAATTGCCGCACGGACTCCTGATCAGGGGCTGCCTGAGGCAAAGCACTATCACTGGGTGCACCTCCTTGACGATCTGGGCCTGAGCCCTGAGCGGGTTCGCTCGCTGAAAACGCAGGCTGACTGCATCACTGTTCACCAGCCGGCTGGCTCCGGCAGAGCGATCCCCGAAATCCAGTCGCTTGCATGGTCCGACGAAGATGAGGCCATAGACTTCCTTGCCAGGATGCTATCCGGGGTCATGCAGATGTCTGGCGTGATGCATAACCTGGATTGGGCGGACTATCTGGAAGTCTTCTCAGCAGGTGGCCATTGCCAAGTGCGCACTACCCAGCACGAGGATCTTGAATCGGCAATCGCTCAGTTGCTGGAAAACCCAGAGGTCCTCTGCAATGGCGGAAATAGCGCGCTACTCCTGATGGATGACCGCACCCCACCGTCGTTGCATCAGTATGCAGGGCACGTCAATCAACTGGAGCTGGCATTCGGGCATGACAGGTTCATCAAGGCTCATCTTGATTGGCAGCCAGATAGTCGGTGGTCGCAGGCATGGCTGGTCATTGGACATCGAGCCGAGTCAAGAACCCAAGTAAACCGCATCCCTGCTGAGTCTTGCCCGATTGACGAAATTGAGGTTCCTGAATTCGTCAAGGCTCTCGCTAAAAAACTAGAAAGGAAAATCTAAATGCCTCTAACAATCCAGCAGGTGGATAGTCTTCAGCGATCCATCACGGACTATGCATTTCCTCCTGTTTGTTACGACTTTGCTACCAATCGCCAGATGGACGCTGGCAGCATGGTTGAAGTCGAAAAATATATCCGGAGTCTACTGGCCTCCAGCAGCATTCAAGATGTTGAGCATGGTCTTGCCAACGTGGTTTACTGGGGTAATGCGAATGCCGGCTACCAAATGCATCGGGTTGATAAATTCAGGAGTGGCGTGACGGAGACGCAATTGCGAGAGTTTCAGAGGTTGGTTTCTGATGAGCGCGTCCTGACCTTGACCGATGTTGCTAGGCTGAAAATGCCTCAATATTCTGGTGTTTCCTTTGTATCTAAGGTGGTTGCCTTTCTTGATCCAGTAAATCACTGTGTTCTTGATTTGTTGCTTTCCAGGCTTAATGGTGTTGTTCATGGCAAGGCGTTGCAGTCTTTAAAAGTTTCTACTCAGATCGGCGTTACGAAAGGGAATAGTCAGGTTTATTACGCCTGGTGCAAGGAGTGTGTCGATATTAGTGGTCGATATTTTGATGGCGCCTATAGAGCCGTTGACGTAGAGCGGGGGTTCTTCAATATGATCCGGGGCGGTCACCTGAAGTCTGCTCAGGAAATATATGCCGACGCATAGTGGGTTGTTCCGGACTGCATCTCCAGCGCCGGTCTTGTTTGTGTAGGGGGCAGAGTCCACATTGAGACTTGAAATCAAGAAGATACTTTAAAATAATTGGTTGGCCGGGGCCTGAATTAGTATGGGCTGATGGGTGTGATAGGGTGCCTGTATTCAAAAAGCGGAGATTTTTATGCTTGCCCCTTTGTTCCGTAGCAGCTGGATGCAACTGATGGCTGGCTGTAATCTTCAGGGTTGAGCGTGCTGAGTCGAGCTTGATTGCGAGCCGCGCCCTCATTGGATGCGTTGAGACGAAGCCTGGGGACTCTGCTGATCTCGTACCCTAGCCGACTCCAGTGGTCGGCCATACATGCTCTTCAGTACATCGAGTATGGCCGGGCCTGATCCGCTCTGTGCCATGAGCCAGGCTGCAACGAGTTCCATGTCCAGGGCGCGGTTATGATCGATAAACACCACCTGCGCATGGATCCGCTTGCGCTGGCCGTACCAGTAACTAACCAGCGCCGTACAGCCGTCATGTTCTTCCAGTGCCCATGCGTGCAGCCGATCTTTGATGAGTACATGATGGCGCCTGGCCATTTCGAGAACTTCCCGGTGATCGCGGCTCGCCATGTCTTAACCTCCCATCGTCCAGAGCCGGTTGGCAGTTCCGCCTGCCATGGCAGCCAGCATCACCCACAGGAGCCAGGATGTCTGCCTGGCACCAAGGGTATGCAGGCGTTGTTGGACTGGCTGAATGCACAAGGCGGCCAATCCCAGCCATACCAATTCGGTTGGCAACCCAAGGTGACCAGCTATCGCGGTAGCCGGTCACAACGTTGCTGGAATGCTGCATAGCCAGAGTAAGGCTGCGCGGCTTGCAGAGCATGAGTTCAATATCACGTGCTCCCGGTTAAGGATGCAAAGGAGGAGGGCAGGATATCGACCGCTTTGTGTGCCACCAGCCCCGGTCATTCAGAATTCCATGCTGGGGCTGAACACGGGGTCGTGCAGCAAGATGGATATCGGCAGGGACCTATCCTTCTCCAGCTCATGCAGACATTGCTCAATGCGCCCCACCCGCATGACCTGATCCGCGCTGGGGTAATGCCGCAACAGCCGTTTGGCCTCAAGGCGCAGTTCTTCTGGAAGATCGATGTTCCTAGAGAGCTCAACTAGGAACGACTCGGTCTGGATCACGCTGCGGGTGCGTTCATGTGGAAGTGTCATTTCATTGCCATCCGAGGATAATTATTGAGGTACTGCTCATGCACCTGAAGCTACGCTTGCCATCCACCAGTGACAAGGTGCCCGGGTCGGCGAACAGCCAGACCTCGAGTTCATGCGCCATGACGTGCGGGATCTGCTGTAGTTGGCGACTCGTGAAGTCCGGCTGTTACGCTTTCCCCTGAACGACCTTGATCGTGAGCAGTTTTTACAATCGGTTCTGTCCACAGCCCCCCCCTCGAAAAGCCGCCAAAGCGGACTCTTCCCACGCAGCTCACCAAACAGGGCGACTCCCAGTAATGCCTGCTCGATATGACACTGGGCCGTACTGGGAAATCTGGTAGCGATGTTGTCTGGTAATGTTGAAGGCTTGGAGATCACCCTCAGTGCCTAGAGTGGATGATGCAGTTGATCCAGTCGTGATGGGTACTAGGGAAGAAGATCTTTCCGGAGCAACGAGTAATGGCGGTGTAGAGCAGCGCTAGTTTTTTTGACATTTCGCGTTTGCCGCGCAAGTCGTCGAAGTAGTAAATATCTTCGGAGATGGCCACCCTAGGGAGCTCGAAATTCTTCGCTCCAGCCACCGTGACGATCAAGTGGCGGCTCGGAATGCCCCGCCCCAGTTCATGCTCTTTGGCGCCGTTGTACAGGCCGGAAACCCCAAACTTCGTGCCTACCTTTTCCAGCCAGGCCTCGACTCGCAGGAAGGCATGGTTCCAGACCAGCCCGGCGCGCAATTCGCCCCAGGACCGATAGCTTGCCAGTTTGGTGTGCTGAATACCCGTCTGCCCGGTATAGAGACTGAGGCAGTCTTCCAGGAAGGTCCCGAGCTCCACGCTGTAAGCCACCGCGGCGCCCTTGCCCTGATATCGGTTGCGGATCAGCCAGTCGAACACGCCCCATTCGTCCGCCACCAGAATGGCGGTGGGCTCCGGCGGAAACTGCTCGGCCCGATACTCGGCGATCACCGTTTCCTTCTCGACATTACCGATAAAGGGCTCGACCCGTGCGTCTGGGAAGGCGTCGATCAGCGGGTTCAGGTAGTCGTGAAGCTGCGGACCGGCGCGCAACGAGAGTGTCATCTCGCGGTGGCGAATGCTGGCAGCATGGGAAATGGGGCGGCCCTGAAGATTCTGGAGCTGATCACCCAGGGTGATCACCACCTGTGGCGAGCGATCGAGGATTTCAACCATCGGCCTGATCAGGTCGTGCCCTTCGTCGATGATCACCACTTGGAATGACGTCGGAATGTGCAGGCCCATGAGGGCGATCTGCTTCAGTCTGTGCCAGCCGTAAACCGGGATGGCGATGTCCTGGCGGTCGAGATCGATCATCGCCGCCCACAGTTGATTGGCGAGCGCAACCAGCAACTGTTGCTGAGCGGGAGAGAGTGATGCCAGCAGGCTGATGGACAGGTGTTTGGCGGTGATGTCCTTGTCGGTAGAAAGGCAGAACTTGTTGATCGCTGGGCGCAGCACACGGACGATCTGTTGGCCAGTCAGGTTGCCCAGGGAAGAGATATTCAGCCGCTCCGCAACGCTTTCATCAGAGAGGCGGCGGTTGGCGGCCGCCTTGATCTTGGCCTTCAGAGCCGAATTACCACGGGACAGGATGAGGCTGGCGAGATCAAAGAATGTAAATGTCCGGATCCTCTGCTGAGAGAACTGATTTTTGACCGGCCACAGCTTGCTCTCAACATCAGCCAGGAACAGGCACTTGCTGCCGTGCAGGATGCTGAAAATTTCCTTCAGGACAAAAGTTTTTCCCGTGCCCGCATAAGCCTGGGCGTCGATGGAGTCACCGGGGTTCGCGCGGATGGTCTCGATCAAGCGGTGCTGCGGATCACTCAAACGGATGATCCGTCCGCCGGGCAGCGAGTGATCGTATTTGATCACTCGAGAGGGGCGGTCATACGACCTGGTGAAGTCAAAGTTCCACGAACCGTCAGGGTGGACATACTGGCGCAGCGTCACCGCACTTTGGTCGATAAGGCCGATGCCCATAGCGGGCGCGATCAGCAAACCGGCTGCGAATTCCGATTGGCTGTATGATTCGGTCAGCGCCGTCTCCAATAGGTCGCTAGGGTGCGTCAGCAGCCTAGCAAAAATGCGCTCCATCTCCAGCTGTGGCTTGGGTTGCTCCGCCAGTTTTGGCAACTGGAGGAGGTAGAGAATCGCGGCTACTTCATAACGACAAGGTTTCACCGAGTCGAGCGGCGTACCGCTGGCCAGAGCGGTACCGAGTTCTTCACTGAGGGGTAAATACCAGGCGGGTGGCGTCAGATTGAGCATGGGTGGGAATCCGGTGCGTTAGGGGGCGTTGAGTTTCCAGGGCGGGGTAGGTTTTTATAAGTGCCTATATTGGCCAGCATCTAAATCGTTTGTGCGCAGGTTTGTCTAGCCGGCGCGCGCTGGGAGGGCGAGTAAGGTTTTCCTGTCATCTGTCGTTTGCTGCCCCGGCGACGGTCAGTCCGTGAACTCGCTGATATCGAGGTCCGGGGTAACTTCGACCCAGTCGATATCCTCATGGTCGCGCAGGTAGTTGCGGGTCATATCGGGGGTGGCATGGCCGGCAATCTTCTGCGCGTCCTTGCCGGCGCGCTTGTACATCTTGAGGGAGGTTCCGCGAATTTCGTGAAATCCGGGCATTTCCTCTTTGCTGTAATGGGGGTAGCAGTTCGCTTCTTCACGCGCCTCTTTGAACGCTCTGGACAGAAAGCGCCCGTCGATTTGGGTGAAGTGCTCCTTGGCCGAGTTCTGGAAGACCTTTTCAGGCATTCTGTGAATGACAAACGGTGAATCGATGTCGTCCTTGCAGCGCTCGATGATTTCCATAAGCTCCGGGGTTACATTGAATTTCAGCCAGCCGGCGTCCGATTTGTTCTTCGTTTTTTTCTGCACGACATAGAGATACCCGTCGCGGACATCCTCGAACTTCATGTCGAGGATGTCGCAGCGTCGCTGGGAAATGATCAGAGCCAAGTCGATGGCATTTTTCAGCCATTGCGGCGAATGCTCACGGATGGCTTTGAGCCCCTCGGCGGTATGGCGCTTTCTGGTTTTCTTTTCAATCCGTGCCATGGTCTGCTCAGCTGGATTTTCTTTGACAAGGCCCTTGGCGCGCGCGCTTTTGAAAATATTGCTCAGCAATGCACGCGTCTGGTTGCTGGAGCGAGATGGCATGTCGTCCAGAAAATCGGCGACCTCCTTAAGCTCGATTCGGTTGATCGCCTTGTGCCCCAGGGCGGTGTTGATTTGCCGGAAGCGCGTTTTGTACAGCTCCAGCGTCGAAGCCTCGAGTTCGCGCTCGGGCAGGATTTCGGTTCTGTAGCGCTCGATGAAATCACTCAACGTGATGGCGTCGGCATCCAGGACCATGGCCACCAAATCCTTGGTTTGCATGAACTCCAGATTGAGGTGATGAGCGGCATCGACAGCCGCCTCGCGGTTACTGCCGAACGGATACCACTTGCCATCTTTGGGCGAGCGATAGCGATACGTTCCCCGCCGCGGGTCGAGGTAGAGGTTCTTCGGCAGGGTGTTCCTCGAGTTCTTGCGCGGCCGGCTCATCGGGCGCCTCGCACCTTGTCGATCAGCGGGTTGCTGTTCAGACGCTGGTAGGTCGTCCAATCGACATACCAAGTCCGGAACACCCGCTTGCCCGGCAGCCGCCGTGTGTGCAGGTAATTACGGATAGCTTGCGCAGTCAGCGGCGTTCCGTTCTCGCCCCAGACCCGGCGCCGAAACTCACTGATTTTGATCAGTTCGGCCTGTTCCGGTTGCGCTTGCTGCTGTTTGCTCATGTGTGCACTCCAGTTTTGCAGTGATCCACCGCTCGATTTCCCAGCTATCCCAGCCCACGGCGCGGGAGCCCAGTGAACGTGACTTGGGAAAACGACCGTCTTTCATCCATTCGTAGATAGTGCTGCGGCTAATCCCGCAGCGCCTGATCACCTCGGGCAGGCGCAGGATCATCCTTATCGGCGAGGGGCGTGGGGCATGTGGGGGTATGCATTCCATGGCATCTCCTTCGGGGGGAACTTGTCGATAATGATAAATTTATTTGAGTAATTATTTGTTAGTCGATATTGTGGGGCGCAGTGAATCCCTCCCCGTACTGGCAAGCTTCAGCGCTGTGTGTTGAGGCGTGCGGTGATGACGCCGATGATTTGGCACGCGTGAGTGATCGGGAAGACTGTGCGCTCCTGTGGGGGCGCCGACAGGGCCACCAGGGCCCAGCGCTTGCCGTATGATTCCAGGCGACCCAGATTCGGCTGGCCATCGGCGTGCAGCACGACGACATTGCGGCCGTGTGTGGCCTCAACCTCGGGGTCGACCAGGATGAGATCGTCCTCTTGGAAAGCCGGGAAGATCAGGTCCGAAGGCACGCGCATATAGAACGCCTGCGTACTGTGCTCGAACGGGCAGGGCATGGGCTTGGGGCGCTCCCAGTCACGACTGCTGAACTCCTTCGGCTTGGTCAGGTGAGGCGAGCGCCATGAGATGACCGGCAGCTCCTGCTGGGGTGGTGTCTTTACGGGCGAGCGTTTGCGGATGAGCTCAACGTCTTCGCCGAACTGCATCTGACGCAGCAGGTTGTTGAGCGTTTTTTCGGTTTCCGGGGCATCCCAGGCGGGTTTGGGGAACAGAATGTCCTGAATGACGATGCCGGACTCCTCCCCTTTGAGCAGCCATTCCGGCGGGACATCCATGGCCATGGCAATCTCGACCAATTTGCGGGATGTCTCGATACGTCCGGCTTCCAGCGTGGCCAAGGTGGACTGAGCCATCTGCGCTTTCGCCGCCAGTTCGTGCTGAGTCATCCCGCGCACTTTGCGAACGTACGACACGCGCTTGCCGACGCCTTTGATGTGAGAAGTCATGATCGAGAGGTCCTGTCACCGATGAGCTGATCATACGCAGCATTGCCTTCGAGTCAATAGTCCTGGTCAAAAATATCGAAAAAAATTATAGATACTCTATCTGTGGCGGCCCATCGAAGGCTTGCCCGGCGCTGCATTAGGGTTCAAAACCCGAAGACAGCATCCCCTGAGTGTTGCGTAAAGCCTTGATTTAGCTGGCTAATTTTAGATGGTGCCGACCTTGGGGCAAATCCGGACGCGGTGTGGGGCAAATAGCCGCGGGCGTCAGATCGCTGGGCATCTCCGCGGGCCAGCCCTGCGCCATGGCCTGGGTGACCTGGTCGATGCACAGCGGCGCGTGCGTGTCCGGCAGCCAGCTGGCGTAGTGCTCATGGAGCATCTGTGCATCACGGTGGCCCAACTGGCGGATCACCCAGGCCTGCGGCGCGTAGCTCGACAGAGCGCGGCTGGCGAAGCTGTGCCGACACTGGTTGGCTCCGCGGGGTCTGACTCCGGCGCGCTCTTGGTGCTGGTGGAACCATCGGTTAAGCGTTGAGGTTGACCAGGGCTGACCGGTGTCCGGGTGGCGCACCAGTGGGCGTACCCGGTGGGTGCTCAGGCTGAGGTTGTCGCGCTCGGTGACATCCAGCTCGCAGGGCGATGCCTTGGCGGCGGTCGGGAGCAGCACGTGCAGAATCTGCCGGGCGGGCTCGAGCAGGTCGATAGTCCGCTCGCGCGTCACTTCTTTAGGTACTCGGTATTCGCCCATCACCCAGGCACGCCGGACATGCAGTTTGCGCTGGGACAGGTCGACATCCTCAACGGCCAGGGCCAGCAGCTCCGACACGGACAGACCCATCCAGCAGTTGGCGATCAGCAGCCGCACCATGGTTGGCCGGTCGGTATCAGCCAACAACAGCCGCTGCATCTCCGCGAGGCTGAACGGATCGGCCTGGCTACGTTTCCTGAGTCGGTGATTGCTCACCCCGGTGGCGCGGCTGGCGCCGGTGATGTCGTTGCTGGCGGCATCGCCCCAGACCCCGCGCACGATGGTCAGGATGTCGTTGACGGTTTTTGGCGAGAGGCCCTCGGGGGTGTGCCGGCTGCGTACCCAGCGGCTGCGCAGTTGCTGGAGCTCCTGGGTCGTGACGTCGCGCAGGCGACGATCTCCGAGCGCCTCGAGCAGGTGCCGGGCTTTGCTGACGTAGTTCACGTACGTCGAGCGTGCTGTGGACAGCCGTTTAGTTTCCAGCCAGGCAGCGACTCCCTCGCGAACGGTCATGTCCTCCAGAGGCTTGCTGCGCAGCGGGTCAGATTCCTGTGGTGCCTGATCGACCGGGTTGGCCGCCAGCGCCTGCGCAGTATTGGAGTCGGGGAAGTGCCGCCGGTAGTCGAATTTGCCTGAGCGGATCTCCGCGACCACCTGCTGGCGCAAGCGCGCGGCGTCTTGGATGGCCTGCTCGTCAATGACTGCCGTATCGATCACTTCCCGGTAGCGTTTGCCTCGGAGCATGAACCAGATGCGCAGGCGTTTGCCGTGAATTTCCACGCCGGGTGGAAGCGAGTGGCTCATGGTGCACCGTCCAGCCACGGGCGACGGTTGACTCGGGGAAGTAGGGCTCGATGGCGATGATCGCCGAGCCCAGAAGCATCATGACGGCACCTCCCACCGCGGTCACCGGCCGCCACGCGATCTATCCCTGAACCACACATCACGGGGCGAGCCCAGGTAGCGAAGGCGAGCGGACAGGTGGGCGTGGCGTTTGTCATGACAGTGACTCCATGCAAGAGGAGGGCTGGCCAAGGGGCGACGACCTCGCCCTTCGGGATGGTGAAGGAGGCCGACTAGGGGCTGGGCTCGATGGCTGATTACTCAGGTATGGCGACTAAGCGATATTCTGAGGGTGGTTGACTAAAAGTAATTAATGTGAAAGCATCGGTCAAACGATTTTCAGGGGCGTGGACAGCCCGCGCATTACAGCCTCCTCCGGCCTAGTCGGCGGTTTGGCTTGTAGGGGTGGCCAGTAGCCCCTGGGGTGGTCGTTGCAGCGAGTGTTCATGCAAACAAGCGAGGTTCAGCGGATGAATAAAGTGACCCACATCGTCAGCGGCGATGAAATGCAGATTCGCATCCCATTTGCCCTCAAGGATGCTTTCCGTGACGTGTTCAAGACAGCGAGCTGGGACCCTACGAAGAAGCATTGGGTCGTCAAGAACACCACGGCCAATCTCAACAAGCTGAAGCGCTTCATCGAGTCAACGCAGGAGGCGCTCAGCGCGCTGGATCACCTGGAGACGCTGGAGGCCACAGTGAGTGACATCCAGCAGTTGGAGAAGCGAGTGGATGAAGTGAAAAGCAAGATTTGCGCGGAAGTTGAGAAACAAGCGCAGGCAGTCAGTGCGATGTCCTCGGCCACGCTGCTTAGTGAGAAGCTCAATGAAATGAAACAGCAATATGCCGTTGAGCGGGCTGCGGCAGAGGAGGCCCGGCGCGCCGCGAGTGAGGAAAGGCAGAGGGTTAAGCGGGAACTGGATGAAATCATGCGGCCATTCGGGATCCCGGAGCTGGTGTCCCAGCTGTACAGAATTCGAGCCCGCGGTATTGGCAGCAGGAATCGAGAAGCGTTTGATGAGGTGCAGCTTGAAATCGAGCAGGCCTATACAGCAATTCGTGAAACTACGGGCGTTTCGATCAACAGCCTGAAGAGGTTTTCCAGGGTGAATTTCAATCGGCCGGATCGTGACCGGCTCGACGATATTCACAAGCGACTGTATGACGACGTTGATGTGTTGCCGAAAGCATCTTGATGGTGTTGCGCGAGTAGCATGATGCTCTGCCAATGACTCAGAGAGTGTGAGACGGAGCGGGCTTTAATTTTTATATATCAGAGGGTTTTCGGCATGAACGACCATACGGATGATGCTTGCCGCGAGGCATTCAAACGGGCGCAACAGCTGTGCGAGAGTGCTCAGGCCTCTGGCCATGCGGTGATCAATGAAGGGAGCGTGTGGATAAGCACGCGCCGTCATCTTGAAGAGAATGGCGGGATTTACCGGCGCAAGGATTATTCGCAGGCGGAGCTCTGGATCGAGCTGTGTGAGAGTGAGCCGATCCCCGTACAAGGGCCTGATGACCCTGAGCTGCTGAATCTTCTGGTGGACTGAGGGCGGGCTTCATCTGGAGTGAGGGGCTGACGATTCGCCGCACTCGACAGCCCCCTGAAGTGTTCGAAACAAAGGCATAGAGGCCATTCTCGTCATTGCACGTCGACGGCAGGGCAGGCAAGCCTGCCCTGTTGCTGATGAATGAGCGACGGATTGGCTCTGGCAGATCAGAAAGTCCGCCAACACTCAGACAATAAAAATCTGCGGTCGATCCTATTATGCCGGGTATACCCAGTGTCCTGGTCGGTTCGTGTTCGAGCTGAACAGGGTTTGTTGAGGGGTTTTCTATTTTTTTCGATGGCTGGGTAAGTGGCTATCCCTGAATGGGGGTGATGTTCAAGGTAACTGTTCGAAATTCAACGAATCATGATGATTCAGAGCGCGCTGCAAGGAGTGATACGAATGCTGACTGATATGCACCATTACAACTCTAATGCTTTTCAGGGAACGATGGCCGATGTGTATTCCCAGGCTTTCAGAGCTGCTTTCAAGGATGCTTTTGCCGGAAATGGAGAGTGGGTGACGTGCGACAGCCTAAAGCGCTATGAAAAGCAGCTGAAGCGTTTCAAGCTTGACTGTGACATGGGGCTGGTTCATGTGTCTATTCGCAAAACCTTTCCGGGGGAGTATTGGGCTGTTCCGGTCGCTGAGGGCTTTCTGGAGTATTTGTCCAGGCAGACCACGGTCAGTTTGATGGAGTACGGGATTGATGTGAGTTGCATCATCAGTGATGTGGCAAAAATTGCTGTGAGTAGCGACTCTGCCATTGTGAAATTCCTGCCTGAGGCTATTTTTACCGAGGATTGGTTGCTGTACGTGATTCCTTATGCACCGAGCATTGTTGATCACATTGCCGTGGATGAAGGGATCTTGCTACGCCTGGTGGAAGAAAACCCAGATGATCCTTTCCTTATCAATGAGCATAATTTCACCAGGAATATTGCTCTGGCGTATTTGCGTTTGGATATTGAAAATATTCGCCATGTTCCTGCTGATATTAGGTTGGAGGCTTGTGAGGCTTTCTGTAGGGAGCTGTGGGCGGAAAACGCTGAGCTTAAAAAACATATGAAAATTTAGTGCGTGCTGGCGGTTCCGCGTAGGCCGAGCACAGTCTCGGCCAGGTTTCGATATCGGGCGTCAGCCTAAATCTGGGCTGTCTTCTTTGTAAATTCTGCGCCTGTGCTCCTTTGGCATTTCTTCGTAGACATCTATTGCATTCTCTGTGGCGAACAGTTGCCTATGGTTTTCGGTAAGGCAACCGCCTTCTTTTTCTCGCCCCAGCCATGCGCAAACGGCCGCCTGCTTTCCAAGCTTTGAGAATCGCTGGATTTCCTGTGCGCTCAGGTCGTTGGCGATTTTTTTCAAAATCGCTTTGATTTCTTCCGTTGATGCCGTGCGCAAGGTATTTTCTGTGTAAGTTTTTGTGGTTTGATTTTGACGTAAAGACACGGCTTTATGGTGGATCTGAATGGCGCCTCTGGCAATTTTCTCAAGCGCCTCTCGCTCGCGCTGTGCAAGTATGCCCCGATCTGCATATAGCAGGGGTAGGGCGTCCCAGCGAATCATGTCGATCAGTGTGAGGAGATGACTTCTGGCTGAAATTAAGATTTTCCGGCTGTTTTCGCTTAAGTTTTGCGCAGGGATGCGCCTGAGAAAGTCACTCAGAATGTAAGATGGGATGAACAGTGAACCGGGTTGTGATCTGTCCGCGTTCGGCTCGGTGTGCAGGTATGGCTTGAAGTCCCCGATAATAAACTCAAGATCAATGGGGTGTAGTTGCAAAATGTGGCAGATGATGTCAACCGAGATCAACGTGTCATACTTACCATCCAAGATGATGGTTAGGTTTTCTGAAGGTGTGGGGGTTTTTGGTTTTTTCATGGTTGATCTCCTTTATTATTATTGTTTCATGGGTGATCTGGTTTTGTAATCTTTCTTTTTGGCGATTATTGGTTATATTTCTTGGTGAAAGGCAGCAGGTTGTTTGCAATTGGCTTGCGAGGCTTTATCTGAATGGACTTAGATGGGGCTGGTTCTTGTTGAAATAATCACCGGCGAGTGAGTGCCAAGTGGGCGTCGCAAGAAGGTAGTCATCGGTTGGAAGCAAACAGGAAGGGTAGTTCCCGTAGGGACTGATTGTCGTCTGGATAGGGAGGAGGGCTGTCCCCTGGGAGCGGGTGATCTGCTGGAAGCAGGTCAGAAAGGCGGGAGGCAGTTGGGGCTGGTTGTCGGCTGGATCACAGTACGAAGGACTGTTCCAGCCATGTGTATTACACCTCAGTACGTGAGGTTGGTGAGTCTCACGGAGCTGCCAACGTAAAGGTTTTCGCGTTTTTTAGTGCCCCTCTAAAATCGATGGTCCTGTAGTGAGGCTGTGCAAAACCTCTTGGGAAAAATTGCTCTCGAAAACTTTTCCCACGCATTGGCTGGCTGAGCAGGCTCATAGGCAGACCATCTTAATAAATTGCTGCGGATTTTTACTTTCCGAATTATTGCGATTCCTGGTGTGTCTCTACGTATAGTTCGGCAAGTTCGCGAGCGACAACTGGAAGAACCTCGGCTCGCGCCTGTGCTACTAGTGCTCTAAACATAAAATCCTCAAGCTCGAAATCCAGTTCATTATATATTTTTCCGTCAATCAGAAACTCATGGATAAGTTCGGAAAACCATTTTGGAGCTATGTAGTACCGCTCGCATATAATTTCAATCTTATCGTCAATCGACCAGTCTTTAATGCAATCGAACAACTCATAGTCATCTCCGCGAACCACGTGCCAGGCAGCGCACAGTGCACGTTCTTGGCTTCCAGTCAACTTGGATCTTAAGAATTGGAGGACGCTAGATCCAGTCAAATGGAGGGGCTTATTAGCCAGCGCCTCCAGCGCCATGAGGGCGGTTTTTGGACAGCATCGGCGACCTTTATTCCAGTTTTTCAGAGTTGCATGACTAATGCCCAGGTCGTACGCAAGATTTTCCTGTGATATCTGGTGTCGCTCACAGATTCGATGAATCGCTGCTTTTATCTCAGATGTGCGAGTGATGGTCATGGTTCATTCCCTGTTGCTGTTGTTGGATATTGATTAATAATGTAAATTCTGGTTGCTACTCCAGTTGTGATGCAGTTGGCTATTGTGAGATGTGGCGATTCGATGTGTGGGTTTTCAATTTGATTGTTTAAGTGGATAGATGGGTTGGTGAGATTCCTGACTCAGGTCCGGTCGTGTAGGCAGGCCTTTATAAAGGGCTGCGGCTTTTAGCTGATGTGGTTCTAAAGTGCAGTGAAACGACTCGTGGGTGTGGTGGTGGTGCAGCGAAGAGAGAGGCTGGAGAAGTTTGTTGTCGTTTGATTATTTTTGAGTGTTACTTTTTTCTTGAATTTTGGTTGCCCTTATAAATATTTTGTGTTTCACAAAATATTTATAAGGGCAAATTTTTTTAAATTTAAGCTTTATTGTTTTGATGCCAAACTCTTAGCCGCAGCCTAGCGGCTGCGAAAAAGCGATTAGTAGAACCCCAAGGGGGGCTGTTCGGGGCGCTATCCTGCTATCAACCTTGCTTCAGACCTGATCTGGCAGCGAAGACAGTGAAAATAGCCTGTGGTGGCGCTTTTTTGTTGCTCTCAAATATAGAGATCCGTCTCCAGAAAAAAATTTTAAGGGGGGGATTTCTTGCTTTCCGACGAACGGTAGATATTGACATCATGTCAATAAATGGTGAGGTGGCTGGAAGCCAGGCGCTGTGCGGCTTTCAGCCGTATTGAGCCGGTCAGGGCTGGGGGGAGGAATTTTGGATGGCGTGGCGACGAATGGCGGGGCAGTACCGACAGTGCAGCATGGAGGTGCGGCGGTCCAGGTGCGACACACACTGTCGCAGTCATCCATGCGCTGTGGTTAAGCCTCGCCTCGCTGCTAGGCAGTCTGATCCCCGTTGAAAGGGAGATTCCCATGTCTGCCTGAACAACCTCGCCTCATACGTCCTCATCCAACCGCCTTGGCGGGGTGATGCGCGTCGTGCCCTGCGCCTTCGACAACACTGCATTATCGGCGCCCGCCCACGGTCATCCGAGTGGCATCTGGCGTTCAGGCTGTTTGGCCGCATCTTGGCTAGCGAGTGGTATTGCGGGCTCCTGCTGCTGGAAGCGCTCAGGAGCGGCCCGGAGGTGCGGGGCTATAGGGGTGGCCATGGTAGAGGCATAAAAATGCGTTAAGCGGGCTCTCAGGCTGTTTGAAGGTTGGTTTCGGTCCGCGTCCGAGGTATCGAGCGGCTGGTTGAGTGGTGGAAGAGGCGTTGGCCATCGGTGGACAGCCTGGAGGAGGGGGATCTCTACGGTGAATTACCGCGGCGACAGTGACGGCACCGGCCGGATCGCAGGGTTGTTCCTCGGTCTGAGCAATGGTCCAGAGCCTGTTCCTGTCCAGCTCCGTGTTCGTACCTGCCGCCGGCTGCGATCTGGACAACGATGGGCAGTGGGATCAATAAACGAGTAGGGAGGAAAGTGGGCACCACAAGCTGTTGTGATCAGATGCCTTACTTGAGGGTAAGTGCATCCAAGATTTCTGCCCCAAATCAGCGCATCACCCCTTATGATTCAGTAATTTGCCAGTCGAACGACGAGATGCCATCCATGATCAAGGACGCCCAGACCATTGCCGAGCTGCGAGTGCTCGTCGGTTACCTCGGTGAACAGCAGCCAGCCTGGTGGCCGAGCCAGTTCTTCAGTCCCACCGCAGCGGCTTTCCTGGGGCCCGTGTTTAGCCGTACCACCGCTCTGGCGCAGTACCAGGGCGTGACCGCCGCTGCCGCTCGCAAGCACGAGGAGCACATCGGAGAGGGCCGTACCTTCCACCTGTTCAGGCTCCCCGAGATCCTTGAGCAGTCAGCCGCTGCTGTATTCGCCGACAAGGACTTCGAGGCGAGCATCCGCGCCTCGGTAGCCAGTCGCGATCAGGTGCTGGCACGCCTGGCTGAGCTGGCAGGAAGCACTGCCAGTGCCAGTGAAGGGCCAGTAGTCGTGGGTGATCTGACGGATGAGCTGGGGCATGCCCTGAAGTCCTGCGCCGCGCTGTACCTGGATGCGTTCAACAAGGGCATCCAGTGCTTCCCCTACCTGCGGGAGGCGCAGTGAGCGCTGTACGCTTCTACACCACCCAGCTTCAGGCGGGGTTGGGGCTCATCGAGGAGACGCGGCTGTTGCTCGGCTTGTACGAGCCCGGCATGCGCCCCAGCGAGCTGTCAGACAAGGCTTTGGCCTCCGGCCTTTTCCCCCTGGTCTCTGCTCGCCGCCTGCACAATATCGTCAGCGAGTGCTTTGCCCCGCGCTACCTGCGTACGCCGGGAGCGGCCGCTGCCCTCAAGCGCCTGGCCGGCAGCTTGACGCGCCAGGAGTTCAGCCAGCTGCTGTTCCTGCACACCGCGCGGGCCAACCTGATACTGGATGCGTTCGTCCGCGAGCAGTACTGGCCGCACTACAGCGCCGGACGTGACAGCCTGTCCCTGGATGAGGCGCGCGAATTCGTGCTGACCGGCGTGCGCGAAGGCAAGACCCAGAAGTCCTGGTCGGACACCACCATCAAGCGCATCTCGTCATACCTGATCGGCTGCTGCGCCGATTACGAGCTGCTGTCTGCCAATGCGCGTGGCCCACGGCGGATTCTGCCTTTCCGCATCCTGCCCAAGGTGGCCGCCTACCTGGCCTACGACCTCAAGTTCCAGGGGCTGGGTGACAACCAGATTGTTGGCCACAGTGATTGGCAGCTGTTCGGCCTGGAGCGCGAAGACGTGCGCGAAGAGTTCAAGCGCCTGTCGCTGCAAGGCTTCCTGATCATGCAGTCCGCTGCCGAGGTCACTCACATCAGCTGGACGCACAAGCACATGGACGAGGTGATCGATGTCCTCACTCAAGGCTGACTTCAACGAGCTGATCGAACGTATCCGCCAGGGGCGCGAGTTCGGTCACGCCAGTTTCGAGCCGATTTTCTATCTGGTGTTCCATCCGGAGCAGATCCTGGAGGTGAAGCGCCTACAGCCCGCCTGGGAGGCTCGTCTGCGCAACGATGGCTGGGATGTGCACACCTTCTCCATCGCTGAAGAAATCGCCGGCATCCTCGGCAAAGCCCCGCTGCGCAAGATCTGGCTGGCAGCAGACCAGCGTGCTCCGCAGTCCTGGGAGAAGACCAATGCCTCCCTGGCCAACGCTATAGAGAATGGTGCGCTCCAGGATCGCCTAGAGGCGAAGCTCAGCACACTGGAAGGCAAGCCCAAGGCCATCCTGCTGGTCTCCGATCTGGAGGCCCTGCACCCCTTCATGCGGATTGGCGTTATCGAAGGGAAGCTGCAAGGCAAATTCCACGTGCCCACCGTGTTCTTCTACCCCGGCGTGCGCACTGGCAAGACCCGTCTGAAGTTCCTCGGTTTCTACCCCGAGGACGGCAACTACCGCTCGGTGCATGTCGGCGGCTAAGGAATAGAGATTCGTATGGAAATCAAACAGCTTTTCGACCCCAGCAAAGACATCTACCGCAGCATCGAGAAGGTCATCACCTACGGCGTTTCCCAGGAAGCACGGCTCAAGGCGGAGATCGCCGAGTACGTGGTGACCGACAGCATCGACGAGCAGTTCAACAAGCTACTGCTGAAGATGCAGGCTGCCATGGATGCCGGCGGTGAGAACGAAGTGGGCGTCTGGGTCTCGGGCTTCTACGGCTCGGGCAAGAGCTCGTTGACCAAATACCTCGGCCTGGCCTTCGACGACAGCATCAAGATCGATGGCGTCCCGTTCATTCAGCACCTGCAAGACCGCCTGAAGAAGACCACCACCCGGCAACTGCTGAGTACCGTCGCCAAGCGCTTCCCGGCCGCGGTAGTGATGCTTGACCTGGCCAGCGAGCAGGTGGCCGGTGCGACAATGAAAGAGGTTTCCACCGTCCTCTACTACAAGGTGCTGCAATGGGCCGGCTATTCGCGCAACCTCAAGGTCGCGGCGTTGGAGCGCAGGCTGAAGAAAGAAGGCCGCTACCAGGAATTTCTCGACCTGTTCAAGGACATGGCGGGGGGTGAGGAGTGGCACAACTACCGCAACGACGAACTGGTCGTCGATAGCCTGATTCCTGTCCTGGCTCACCAGCTTTACCCGAACCTGTTCAAGACCGAGAACTCCTTCAGCACCGAGGCCAGCGAGGTCATCCGCTTCGAGAACGACCGTGTCCAGGAGATGCTGGAAGTCGCCCGCGAGGCCTCTGGCAAGGACTACATCATCTTTATCGTGGATGAGGTGGGACAGTACGTCGGCTCTAGCCCCAATCTCATCCTCAACCTCGATGGCCTGGCCAAGAACCTCAAGGCACTCGGCGATGGCAAGATCTGGATCATCGGCACGGCGCAGCAGACCCTGACCGAGGACGATCCGCGCGCCTCTCTCAACTCGCCGCAGCTGTTCAAGCTCAAAGACCGCTTCCCGATCCAGATCGATCTGGAAGCCAACGACATCAAGGAAATCTGCTACACCCGCCTGCTGGGCAAGTCGCCGCAAGGGGCTGTCGAGCTGGGTGCACTTTTCGATCAGCATGGCCAGGCGCTGCGTCACCACACCAAGCTGGAAGATGCCCGCGCCTACGGCACAGATTTCGACAAGACCACCTTCGTCAACCTGTATCCCTTCCTGCCAGCGCACTTCGACATCCTGTTGCACCTGCTGGGCGCCCTGGCGCGCTCCACCGGTGGCATCGGCCTGCGCTCGGCGATCAAGGTGATCCAGGATGTGTTGGTCGAGCCAGGCGAGGGCAAGACCCCAATTGCCGATCAGCCGGTGGGCTGGCTGGCCACCACCGTGACCCTGTATGACGCCCTGGAGAAGGACATCCAGCGCGCCTTCGCCAGCATCCACAAGGCCGTCGACAGTGTCTGCAAGATCCGCTTCAGCCACTCGCCGATCCACCAGAACATCGCCAAGACCGTGGGCGTGCTGCAAATCCTCGGCAACCTGCCGATCACTCGGCAGAACGTCAGCGGCCTGATGCATGGCAGCATCGCCTCGCCCAGCCAGGCAGAAGCGATCAAGCAGGCGGTCGAGGAGCTGATCACCGACCCCATCGTGCCGTTTGGCGAGCAGGATGGCTTCCTGCGCTTCTTCAGCGAGAAGCTCAACGACATCGAGCAGGAGCGCAGCCAGATTCCGCTGCGTACCGTAGAACTCAAGCGTATTGCCAACAACGCCCTGACTGCGGCCTACAACCCGTTGCCGAGCACCCAGCTGCACGGCTCCCTGGCCGTGCAAACCGGTCTCAAGGCGCAGAGCCAGGGTGGCCTGCCGGTTGCTCTGGCTGGAGATCGCAACACCATCCAGACCATCGTCGAGCTGGTCGATCCGAAGGACTATGACGCCACCCGCACCCGTCTGGTAGATGAGTCGCGCCACAAGCAGGCGCAGTACCAGATCCTCCTGGTCGGGCGTACCACGCCGGAAATCGATGACCTGACGGCCGAGATCTATCGCTGCAAGGAAATCGCCAACAAATACCGCACCGATCCCGACCAGGAGGTCAAGGAGTACTGCAATGGCCAGTCGGATCGCGCCAACCGCCTGACCGCCGAACTGGAGCGCCTGATCAAGCGCAGCCTGCTGCAAGGCTCCTTCATCTTCCGCGGCCAACCCAATGCCGTGGAGAACCTGGGCAGCGAGCTGGCGGATGCTGCGCGCAAGCACCTGGCGGAGGTCGCCGAGCAGGTCTTCGACCGATACAGCGAGGCCCCTGTTCGAGCGGCCACCGAGTTGGCCGAGAAGTTCCTGCGGGCTGGCAGCCTCACCGGCATCTCGACGCCTATCGATCCGCTTGGCCTGGTACAGGTAAACGCCGGCAAGGCCAGCATCCGTACCGACCACAAGGCGCTGGTCAGCATTCGCGACCATATCGACCGCCTGGGGGTCGTCGAGGGCAAGAGTCTCAGCGACAGGTTTGCCGATGCGCCGTTCGGCTGGTCGCCGGACACCCTGCGCTATCTGCTCGCCGCCTTGCTGATGGCGGGCGAAATCAAGCTGAAGGTGGGCGGGCGTGAAGTGACCGTCAATGGCCAGCAGGCCATCGATGCACTGAAGACCAACAACAGCTTCAAGAGCGTTGGCGTCTCCCTGCGCGAGGACAAACCCTCGATGGAGATGCTCGCCCTGGCCTCGGCTCGCCTGACCGAGCTGAGTGGCGATCTGGTCGTGCCCCTTGAGGACTCGATCAGCAAGGCCACCACCAAGCTGTTCCCCAACCTGCAACAGCGCTATGCGCCGCTGGCGGAAAAGCTCAAAGGTTTGGGCCTGCCGGGCGTGGACCGTCTGGACAGCCTCAGTCGGGACATCGCCGATGTGCTGCTGACCGATGCCTCCGATGCGCCGCAACGACTGGGCAAGCAGGACTCGACACTCTACGAGAACCTGAAATGGGCTGCCGAGGTGCGCAGCAGCCTGGAGCAGGGGCTTGAGCAGACCCTGCGTGATCTCCAGCAGCATCGTCGGGCCATCGAGGGGCTGCCGCACACCGATATTCCTGCCCGGCTCAAAGAGGACCTGGCTGAGCCCTTCGCCCAGTTGGAGCAGCGTTTGCAGCAGCTGGACTTCCATTGCCACTCAGCCGACTTCAACACCCGCCTGACGCACCTGCGTGCCCAGGTCAGCAGTGCCGCCGAGTCCATGCAGGCGGCTCAGGCCGAGCGCCTGAAAGAGGCCGAAGTCGACTTGCAGCGCGTGCCCGAGTGGGTAGAGCTGACCCTGCAAGAGCAGCAGGAGCTGCTCGGCAAGCTGGAGGGGCTGATCCTTCAGGTGCAGCCGGATATCGCCGGCCTGCAAGCGCTGGTCAACCGCGACTACGAGATCCACAGCCAGGTGCAGCAGCTCAAGCTGCGCATCGAGCGCCTGGGCCGCGAGCGCCTGCAAGAGCGGATCAAGTCCGAGCAGCAGGAACAGGTGCAGGAAGGGGTGCAGGAAGCCAAGACCATCAGCCGCAGCTTCAAGGCCCGCGCCCGCATCACTTCGCTGTCCGATCTGGACGCCATGATCCAGGCGCTGCAAAAGCTCAAGAGCGAACTGAAATACGCCCACGCCTTCGAGCTGGATGTGCAGGTGGAGGAGTAAACCGTGGCTTTCGATCAAAGCACCCGCAACCGCCTGCAAAAGCTGGTCAGTGACTGCCGCAGGCTGCTCAGTGACGAGTTCGGCATCCAGTTGCAGCAGACCTACGGCATCGACCCCAACAGTGGTGAGGTGTCCAGCCTGGAGCGGCTGACTCACCTGAGCGACCGGGATCGGCAAACTGCCCAGCTGCTGCGCGACACCCTCGCGCACTACCTGGCCGTGGATGAGGACGACAAGGCCCATCGTATCGCTGCCATCGACCGCATCATCCGCGAGCAGGCCTTCACTGTGCTCAACCGCCTGGCCGCCCTGCTGATGATGGAGGCGCGTGGCCTGCTGGTAGCTGCGGTAGTCAGCCAAGGCCAGCAGTCCCAGGCCTTCGAGCTGTACAAGATGGTCGCCGGAAGCGCCCTGGGTGAGACCGGCGAGGCCTATCGCACTTTCCTGTTCAGTCTGTTCGACGAGTTCGCCATCGACCTGCCGGGGCTGTTCGACCGCCATGCCGCCCAGGGCCGCCTGTTCCCCCGCGAGCCGGCCTTGCTGGCAGTGCTGGAGGCGCTGAACCACCACGAAATCCAGCCGCTGTGGGCCGAGGACGAAACCATCGGTTGGATCTACCAGTATTTCAACTCCAAGGAAGAACGCAAAGCCATGCGCGATGCCAGCCAGGCGCCGCGCAACAGCCGCGAACTGGCGGTGCGCAACCAGTTCTTCACTCCGCGCTATGTGGTGGAATTCCTGGTCGACAACACCCTGGGCCGCTTGTGGTTCAACGCCACTGGCGGGCAAACCGAGCTGCGGGAGAGTTGCCAGTACCTGCTGGTCAAGCCGGACGAACAGCCGCTGGCCAGCGTCCGCCTGCGCGATCCGCGTACCCTCAAGCTGCTCGATCCAGCCTGTGGGTCGATGCACTTCGGTCTGTATGCTTTCGACCTGTTCTTGCAGCTTTACCAGGAAGCCTGGGACTGGGAGCAGGCCCATGGCCCCGGTTCGCTGGATGTGTCCACCCAGCCGAATGCCAATCTGCGGCCGCTCTGCCAGTCCTACCCGGACTGCGAGGCCTACCTGTGCGATGTGCCGCGGCTGATCGTCGAACACAACATCTATGGGGTGGACATCGACCCGCGCGCCGCGCAGATCGCCTCCCTGGCGCTGTGGCTGCGGGCGCAGCGCGCCTGGCACGATGCCGGGGTCAAGGCCCAGCAGCGCCCGGATGTGGGACGCGGCCATGTAGTGGCTGCCGTGGCTCCACCGGCCGAGCGCGAGTTGCGTCAGCAGTTCGCTGCCAATCTCGACAAGCGCGACGCCGAGCTGTTCGGGAAGACCCTGCAACTGCTCAAAGGCCTGCCGGAACTCGGCGTGCTGCTGCAAGTGGAGCGTGAACTGCCCAGCCTGATTCGCCAGGTCTATGTCGGCACCGGCACTGGCCTGTTTGCTGCGGAGGAGCAGGAAAGTTGGGAGCAGGCTGAAGCTCGCCTGAGTACGGCGCTGGTCGAGTTTGCCCAGGCGGCCAAATCGACCTATCAGGGGCAGCTGTTCGCGCAGGATGCCTTGGAGGGGCTGCGCCTGATCGACCTGTGCCGCGAGGTCTTCGATGTGGTGGTGATGAACCCGCCGTTTGGAGCGCTGACTTCAGATACCAAAGATCAACTTTCGAAGGCATATCCATGCAGCAAAAACGATCTACTGGCAATCTTTGTTGAGCGTGGTCTAGAACTGCTGCGTGCTGGTGGGCGGATTGGTGCAATTACCTCTAGGACATGCTTTTTTCTCTCCGACTTTAAGAAGTGGCGTGAACAGATATTGCTAGGCTTAGCCATGCCAGAAGCGTTTGCTGACCTCGGTGTTGGTGTTATGGATGATGCAGCTGTTGAGGCGGCGGCCTATGTTTTGGAGAAGACAGCATGACAGTTTTTCTGCGTTTAATGAAAGAGCAGGAAAAACAAAACGCCCTTTTTTCGGCTGTTGGCGCGATTCGTGCTGGTTTGCCTGATGTGCGAATTTTTCAGGATAACCCTGATGATTTTAAGGTGGTCCCGGGAGCTCCTTTTGCTTATTGGGTCAGCCGCTCAGTTCGTTCAGCCTTTACAAGGCACCCTCGATTCGAGTCAGATGGAAGAACAGCAAAGCAGGGGTTGGCGACTGCCGACGATAACCGATTTCTCCGAGTCTGGTGGGAGGTGGCAGCTGATGCCGTCGGGTGGTATTCCTTTGCGAAGGGAGGCTCGCACTCGCAGCACTATGCCGATGTGTATTTACTAGTTAACTGGGCTAATGATGGCTTTGAGATAAAGAATAATTTAAACGAGAAAGGTGGGATTAGATCGAATGTTTGGATGTTGAAAGACACTGCACCGAAATTCTTTTTCCGGCCTGGGCTGACATGGCCGCTTCGCACTAATGGTCTAAGTTTTAGAGCTATTCCATCGCAATGCATTTTTGGCCATAAAGGGCCTGTAGGGTTTGTTGGGTCAGATGATGGTTCGTCATTGTTGGGTCTGTCAGCAATCCTGAACTCAAAGCCTTTCGGTTATCTAGTTTCACTCCAGCTGGCGAGAACTGAGTTAGCTCAATCTTATGAGGTTGGCTTGATTCAACAAACTCCAGTTCCCGATACCCCAGAGGCTCAGCACTCAAATCTCTCCGCACTGGTCCGTCGAGCCTGGTCGCTAAAGCGTACCCTCGACACCATTACTGAAACCTCGCATGCCTTCCTGCTTCCTGCGGCGCTACGCGCACGCTTGGGCGATTACGATGTGCCTGCCATAGAAGCCGAATTGGCAAGCATCCAGGCCGAGATCGACGATATTGCCTTCGACCTATACGGTTTTTCCGACGCCGACCGTGCCGCAGCACTTGGTGATACTGGTGCCGAAGCTGCTGCGGATGACCCCAGCGATGACGACGAGGGCGACGAAGACGAGGCGGTGGATGATGCGCCGAGCAGCGACGCGCTGCTGTCCTGGGCCCTCGGCGTTGCCTTCGGCCGCTTCGACTGGCGCCTGGCCACCGGTGAGCGTGCTGCACCGCCTGAGCCAGAACCCTTCGACCCGCTGCCGGCGAAAAGCCCCGGCATGTTGCCGGACGGCGCCACGCCTTTCCATCAGCACGCTGGCATTCTGGTCGATGACCAGGGCCATCCCCATGACCTGGCCCGTCTGGTCGAACAGGTGCTGGAAACCGTCGATGCACCAGTAGCTAAGGACGTGCGCCGTTGGCTGCAAAAGGACTTCTTCGCCTTCCACCTCAAGCGCTACTCCAAGAGCCGCCGCAAGGCACCGATCTACTGGCCGCTGGCGAACACCTCCGGCAGCTACACGCTGTGGCTTTATTACCCCAGCTTGAGCGACCAGACGCTGTTCACCGCCGTCAACGACTTCGTCGATCCCAAGCTGGACGATGTGCGTAAGGAGCTGCAATCCCTGCGCGACAAGGGCGCCGGCCGCAGCAAGCAGGACGAAAAGTGCCTGGAGGCGCTGGCCAGCCTGGAGCACGAGCTGGCCGACCTGCGCGACAGCCTGCTGGAAATCGCCCCTAACTACCGCCCCAACCACGACGACGGCGTACAGATCAGCGCCGCCCCGCTGTGGAAACTGTTCCGCCTCAAACCCTGGCAGAAGGTGCTGAAAGACACCTGGGCCAAGCTGGAAAAGGGCGACTACGACTGGGCGCACCTGGCCATGAACTACTGGCCGCAGCGGGTGCGCGACAAATGCGTGACCGACAAGTCGCTGGCCATCGCTCACAACCTGGAACACCTCTATATCGAGCCCGAAGTAGCGCCCAAGAAGGCGCGTGGTCGGGCCAAGAAACAGGACGTCTGAATGACAACCCAAGGATTTGGCGCTCAGCTGCTGGATTTGCCGACGATTTTTTCCGGCAACTTCTTCACCATCCCGGATTATCAACGTGGGTATTCTTGGGAGAAGAAGCAGGTAGAAGAGCTACTCAAGGATGTCGAGCATCTGATGAGTGACGGTGCGGCGCTGCGTCATTACACCGGCACTCTTGTCCTTGGCCGCCCGCAAGGGGTTGCTGGGGGCGAGTTTCATGTTGTGGATGGTCAGCAACGGCTGACTACGCTCTCCATCTTCCTGCACCAGCTTTGCGAGCGCTTGCCGGATGACCAGAAAGCCTCTTTTGCGGAGCGGTATCTGCGGCGCGGGGAGCTGGGTAACGAGCGTCCGGTGCTGCGCCTGAACTCGGATACCCGCACGTTCTTTGAGCGCGTAGTCCTGGTTGATGGCAACACCGAGCATTGCCCAATCAGCCTGGAGGCTCATCAGCGCCTTCTGGATGCCCGCAACCTGATTGGCAAGTGGCTGGATGCTCAGCTGGAGTCTGGCGTTGATTTAAGCGTAGTCCAGGCTACCCTGGAGACCCGCTTCGGCTTCCTGGTTTACGCCCCGAAAGAGGATGCCGAAACAGGCATAATGTTCGAGGTGATCAACAACCGCGGCAAGCCGCTCAGCGAGCTGGAGAAGGTCAAGAACTACCTGATCTATTGCTGTGTGAAGCTATCGGCAAACACCCTGCGGGAGTCGATTGACCAAGACTGGTCGGACATCCTCAAGGCGCTCAACGTAGCCAAGAAAACCTCTTCAGGGGATGAAGGTGCATTCCTGCGCTACTGCCTGGTTGTGCATTTCAAGCTCAACAAGACGGATAGCCAGTACGGCTATGACGAGCTGAAGAAGCGAATCAGTCTCGACAAGTCACTCGCTGAGTCTGAGTCGAAGAAGCAAGCGATCAAGCGCATAGCCGGCTTCGTAGCGTTCATGAAAACGGCAGCACTTTGGTACCAGCGTCTCTATGGGCCAGATCATAATGGCCTTGAGTCAGGTGTTATCGAGGTACTTGATCAGATTCGTGCTCAAGGACGTCACGCATCGATCATGCCGCTTTTCCTGGCCTTGGTGATCAAGCTCAATGGCAAGGGCGAGCGCTTGCAGAAGCTTTTGCGTCTGCTGGAGGTCCTGAATTTTCGGGTCTACATGGCGCGCAACATGACTGCACGCAACGATACTGGTCAGGGTGATCTGTACTGGTACGCTGCTCGCTATTATCACGGGGGCTTGCTGAATGAGGTCTCTCCTGAATACAGGAAGATGGGCAAGGAAACCATTGAGAGCGACGAGGATGCACTGGAGTTTTTCTTGGTGCATTTCGTTCATGGCTATGCGGCTGAGGGGCGCTTCAAAGCGTCGTTCGTTCTGGATGCTGAAAGCCCGGATGATTTCTATAAGTGGGGTGGTCTGCGCTATTTCCTCATGAACTATGAGGCCAAGCTACAGCCCAAGAAAACGATTAATATTGACAAGATCCTTCTCGCCGTTAAAGACAAGAAAACGGCTGACTACCTCTCAGTCGAGCATCTGTGGGCTAGCCAAAACAGGGTAGGTGAAGGAGAGAACAATCGTAAGCAGGACAAATTTCAGCGTCGCCGCTTGGGGAATTTTGTGCTACTTGAACTGCGCCTGAATATCCAGGGTTGTAATGACGATCTGGAGGACAAGCTTTCCAGATACCTGGACAAGGTGGGGGATGAGCCGCCTACTGATCTTCATCAAGTCCGTAAGATGGGCAGTGATGCTGCGGCTGTCTTGAAAGGATTGGAGGGGCGCCAAAGGCGCATCAACTTCTATCACGACCTCCACGACGAGCTAAATGACCGTCAGGAGCAGCGCTATATTGCCTTTGCTGAGTCACGCTGGTCGCTAAAGCCTTTCTTGGGATACAAGAGGATTCTCAAGGAGTCGGCTGAACTGGTTGCAGAGGAGGCCTAATGAGCATTCAGACCTTCATTCAGCAGCAAGTCTTTACGGCGCGCCTGTCTAAGACCGGTGGCAGTGGCGTGCTGGTGGTCTACGACCCGGACAAGCGCTACCGCGAAACCTGTCTGGCGCTGGCTGACGAGCGTTGCGAGGTGGTGGACGCCTCCGAGAGCAGCATTCTCAGCCGCGAGCAGGCGAGCAAGGCGCTGCTGGCTTTGGGCAAGGGCCAGCTGGACAAGCTGCTGGTCTATGTTCCTGCCGTTCAGCCGTTGACCGAGGAGGCCAAGCAGGCTGATCCTTTCGCGGCCTATGGGGCCTGTGGCGAAGTATTCCCCGCTGGTGACAGCGACAGTTTCCTCAGTCTGTGCCTGAAGGCCAAGCCCGATCAGACCATGGCCATACGGCAGATCTTCGAGGCCGATCCCAACCCGAGTTTTGCGGTGATCGATGCCGTGGGCGGAGGTCTAGGCTGGCCGAACCTGCGTTCATTGCTCAAGGCGGAGTCCAGCAGAGACATTCTGTTCGCCCTGCTGGCACCGAGTGCCCAGCAAGAGGCTGCACTCAAGGACAGTGATACTTGGGTAGGCGAAGCTCGCGACCTACTGAAGAACAGCATTGGTCTGTCGTTGAAGACTAAGGGCAAGACCTGGTCGTCGATTGCCAACGAGCTGTGGCGCTTCGTCCTGTTCAGCGAGTTCGTCTTCGATCTGCCCGAGCAGTTGCCTGCTGCATTGGCAGATATTCCGCGGGCGGACAGCATCGCCAGGCCGGTGATCGAGGGCCTCTGCGATGACCTGCGCAATGATCGCCGCACCCAGGGCTTGTACATCGACAGAGCCGAGGAAATCGAGGCTGAGTTGAGCCTTGTCGAGCACTGCGCCCAGTTGGTCGATCTGGGCCAGCGGGATACCTTCCCCTTCGAGGAGCGTACCTTTCTCAATCGCGCCATCGCCGCGATCCTGAGCGACGACACTGACCAGGTGCGGCGGATTCTGGAGCAGCACCAGCGTTCGGTGTGGACGGGCAAGGGCGAGAGCTATGGCCAGTGGGATCTGCTGCGCTCGGCTTTGGAGCTCATGCAGAGCTGTGAAGACCTGGATCGTCAGTTGGGTGATCACACGCGCAGCCTGGAAAACTTGCTGGAATTCTACGTGGGCTCGCTGCGCGAGGTTGATCGTCTGCATCGCGAGTTCGAGCAGGCGGTCAGTGACTTCGAATGGCAGGACGCCGATGGCGTGATGACGCCCGTGAAGCAGCAGGCCCGCAAGCAGTACGGCAAATTGGCCGAGAAGGTGCAGCTGGTCTTTACCCGCCACTTGCAGATCAGCGGCTGGCCGCTGCCGGGCTATCTCGCCAACGCGGATGTATTCGACCGCCTGGTCGCGCCCAAGCTGCAACAGAACGGCCGCAAGATCGCCTACCTGATGATCGATGCCCTGCGCTATGAACTGGGCGTCGCACTGGAACGGCAGCTGGCAGGGGATGGGGTTGTCGAGCTGAAGACTGCTCTGGCGCAGTTGCCCAGCGTGACTCCAGTCGGTATGGCCAGCCTGTTGCCGGGAGCGGGCCAGCAGCTGTTCCTGCGCAATGCCGAGCAGAGCATTCAGCCCATGCTGGGCGATCAGGTGGTCAACACCGTGGCGCAGCGCATGGAAGTGTTCAGAAAGCGGTATGGCCAGCGGTTTGCCGAAGGCAGGCTGGAAGACTTCGTGCGGGATCGGGTCGATTTTGGTGCCGACATCGATCTGCTTGTGCTGCGTGCAGTGGAGATCGATAGCCACTTCGAGAACCATCCGGATACTGCACCTGCGGAAATCACCAACGCGCTCAAGCGCATCCGTGTGGCCGTCCATAAGCTGACCCAACGTGGCTTCCATGAGGTCGTGATTGCCACTGACCATGGGTTCTTCATGAACAACCATGCGGGGGCAGGGGACGTGTGCAGCAAGCCAACTGGTAACTGGCTGGTCGTGCATGACCGCTGCGCCCTGGGTGATGGCAGCGCAGACAGCAATCACCTGTTGATGAGCGCCGAAAAGCTGGGTATCCGTGGTGACTTCGCCAAGTTCGCTGGGCCGCAGACGCTCGCCGCGTATCGCAGTGGTCTGCTGTATTACCACGGTGGTGCTTCACTGCAAGAGTGTGTGGTGCCAGTCATCACCATGCAGCTGAAAGCCCAGGAGCAGCCGAGCCTCAACAAGGCGGCAATCAACATCTCCTACAAGCACGGCGCCAAGCGCATCACCACTCGGGTGCCGGTGATTGACGTTGCTGTCGAGTCAGCAGACATGTTCTCGACCGAAAGTGACTTCGAGATTCTGCTGGAGGCTCACAACAGCAAGGGCGAGGTGGTGGGTGAAGCCAAGGCCGGTGGTGCTGTGAACCCGGCAACCGGTACGCTGACGCTCAAGGCCGGGGATAAGGTGCAGGTCACCCTGAAGATGCAGATGGAGTTCGAGGGCAAATTCAAGGTGAAGGCACTGAACCCGAAAACCAACGCCATTTACAGCCAGATCGAGCTGGAAACGGACTACGCGGTGTAAGCCATGGATACCCTGGATCAGAAGCTCACGTCGACGTTCGACGGCAAGGTGGTGCGCAAGGATCTGTTGCATCGGATCAAGAAGGGCACCAACGTGCCCACCTTCGTACTGGAGTTCCTCCTGGCGCGTTTCTGCGCCAGTGATGACGACGCTGAGATCCAGGCTGGTCTGGAGGCAGTGCTCGACACGCTCAACGAGAACTACGTGCGGCCCAACGAGGCAAACGCAGCCCAGTCGAAGGTGGCCACGAAGGGCAAGCATCGCTTCATCGACAAGGTGCACGTCAACTACGTCGAGAAGGATCGCCGCCACTGGGCTGCCCTGGAGAACTTCGACTCGCGCAAGGTGGCGATCAGCGAGAAGTACTACCGCGACCACGACCGTCTGCTGCAAGGCGGTCTGTGGGCCGAGGTGACCTTGGCCTTCAATGAGATCGAAGACGACGACTACGCCTTCTACGTCGAGGATTTGCGCCCGATCCAGATGAGCCGCTTCGACTTCGCGCGTTACTGCGAGGGGCGAGAGCAGTTCACTCGGGACGAGTGGCTGGATGTGGTGCTGCGCTCGGTAGGCCTGGAGCCGAGCAAGCTGTCGCAGCGGGTGAAGCTGCACTTCATTTCCCGTCTGGCCCCGTTGATCGAGCCCAACTACAACTTCATCGAGCTGGGGCCGCGTGGCACTGGCAAGTCCTACTTCTTCAGCGAGTTCTCGCCGTACTCGACGCTGATCAGCGGTGGCCAAGCCACCAAGGCGACCCTGTTCTACAACAATCAGCGCCACAAGATCGGCCTGGTAGGTTACTGGGACACGGTGGCATTCGATGAGGTGGGCGGGATCAAGGTCAAGGATCAGGACACCATCCAGATCATGAAAGACTTCATGGCCAACGGGCGTTTCTCCCGAGGGGTGGAAGTCATTGCCGATGCGTCCATGGCCTTCGTGGGTAACCTCGATCTTTCGGTCGAGCAGGTCGTCAACTCGGAAGTCCATGACCTGTTCCAGCCGCTGCCCAAGGAGTTCGACCTGGCGGTACAGGATCGTTTCGCCTGCTACCTGCCAGGCTGGGAAATGCCGAAGAACAGCAGCGAGTTCCTGACCAGTCACTACGGTTTCATCACCGACTACCTGGCTGAAGCCTTCCACTACCAGTTGAAGCAGACCAACCGTTACGAGGAGGTCAGCAAGCGCATCAAGCTGGGGAGGGCGGTTGAGGGTCGTGACGAGAAGGGGATCAAGAAGACCGTTTGTGCCTTCCTGAAGATCCTGCACCCCAATGGCCCGCCGACCGATCAGGAGTTTGCTGAGTACGTGGCCTACGCGGTCGAAGGCCGCCGCCGCGTCAAGGAGCAGATGAACAAGCGCAAGACCGATGATGAGTATGCGCGGATCAATCTGTCCTACCTCGATGCTTCAGGCAACGAGGTGGTGGTCTACTGCCCTGAGTCGCGCAATGCGCCGGCCACTCAAGAGCCGACCCGCAAGAGCATTCATGCCAATGCAGGGGAGGAGGGGCGTGCTGTCCCTGTGCCATTGGATCAGCCGGATGTGGCAGCTATCGCCACGGTTGATCAGCCGCCTGTAGTCGCAGCCTCCGGGTGCGAGGCAGAGCTGCAAGAGCAGCACTACACCATCCACTACGGTGATACCGGCTACAGCTACGAGTCGATAGTGCTTCCCTACCTGAAGGGAGCGAAGACCGTGGAAATCGAAGATCCCTATATTCGAGCCAACCACCAGATCCACAACTTCGTGCGCTTCTGCGAGGCGGTGATCAAGTCGCCTACGGTCAGAACCATCAAGCTGACCACCAGCTATGACCAGGAAACCGATCTCAAGGAAGTCTCGGAGCGCCTGGAAGAGCTCAAGCAGAGCCTGCTCGAGATGGACATCGCGCTGGAAATCAAGATCAACGAGAACCTGCACGACCGTGAGATCCGCATCGACAACGGCTGGGTGATCAAGATCGGACGTGGCCTCGATTTCTTCCAGAAGCCCGACAGCTGGTTTGGCATCGGCGCGAACGACCTGACTCTGCGGCGCTGCCTGGAGACCAAGGTCGATATCTTCAAGGCGAAGGGGTAATCGCGGGCTGTCCGAGCGGAGCTCTCGTTGAGAGCTTTACTCGGGCAGTCACAGCCAGTGCTCAGGCACCTCAATCCCGTAGTTCTTCGCCACGGTCTTCAGCGTAGAGAGGATCTCAGCATGCCGAGCCTGGTCGGCCGGCTGCCAACTGGCTCGGCGCTCCAGCAGGCTCTTCAGCTCACCGAGGTTGTACATCCCCAGACGGTGGAAATTGCCCCAGCTGGGGATGCCAAACAGGTTGTAGATGACCACAGTAGCGTCGCGCTCGCTGGCCAGGCGCTTGTCGCCAGTCAGCTTCTCGGCAGCCTCTTCGGCTTCGTCACGGTCGTCGTAGGTGTTGAGCAGTTTCATGCGGTACTTGATGCAATAGGAGCGGGGAAGGGGATTTTGCCCGAGCCGCTGATGTGTTGGATAGGAAATGGAATCAATAGATATGAAAAGAACCCTGATCTCCACTGCGCTGGCCACCCTGATGTCTGGCACGGTTACAGCCGGCACCTACGAGTGGACGTCTGGCTGGGGCATGGGCGTCAATGAGCACCTGGTCGACGATGCGCTCAGGTGGTGAAGCCTGTCGGCAGCCAGGAGAACAGCTGCCGTTCCGAGTGGTGATGCTCACTGTTCACCAGCGAGCCAGGAGGTCTGAGTACGGAGGGGGAGCCGGTCACTCGGTTCCCCCCTGCTGAAACTTCTGGTGGTTCGATACCGCTGGATGCCCCTCGCTAGCGGCAGCCGGTCCCTCTCAGGTGCGTTCCCGTAACGCAGCCGGCAGAGGTGGGCCGATGTACGTGCCCGCCTGATGACTGCGGTCGAAGCTGAAGACGTGGTAATGCGGGCTTTCCTGGCAGCGGCCTACTAGTGGCTGCTGCTGATCAGGCTTTCCCTTGGCCAGTTCGACGGTGCCACCGCACAGCGGGCAGTCGGCAGTGAAGCGCACCAGGCGGATCCACTTTTCGCTATCACGTCGGTACATCTCGAGTTGGCAAGGATCCTCCAAAAGTGCAGCGGCGCCACTGGGGGCGAGGATCACGCGGTGATCGATCAGCTGCCACCATGGGTGGTAAACGTAACGCCAGACGAAGATGAAGCAGAGGCTGACGAAGACCAGCCTGGTCAGCTGGGCGATAGTGGTTGGCTCGTGCGACAGGTACAGACCCAGTACGCTCGCGGCGTACATCAGAATCCAGGTGCCGCTGAGCAGAAACAGTGCGCCGAGAAACATGATCCCTTTCCGGCTTCGAGTGCGCAGCGCTCCATCGCGAAACATCCAGCGCAGCCATACCGAGGGCTTGACCTCACCATCGGCTGTTTGGCGGTAGCTCATATCCAAGTCGACTGACTGGGGGCCTATGGCCTGCGGTTTGGCCAATGCGTCCATCATGGTTAGCCAGTACTGGTTGGTCTTGCCGCGCCCACCGCCAATCTGCTTCTGCTCATGCAATCCGAGGCGCGGTCCTGGTGGGAGGTCGCGTTGGAGAAGCTGCAAGGCGGCTTCCATAGCTGGGGTTTTCGGAGCCCACTTGTTGGGGTCTTGCAGCCTGGACTCTGGGTTCATTTCGCACGCAGCGATGAAGTTTTCCCTGGTGAAGGCGACTGGTGTGCTGGTTCCGCCTTGAAGCTGTTCCAGTGTTTTTTCGACCATGTAGACAATGACATCGTATGCCCTGCTTTGCGGGGTATGGGGGCCGAACGTTTTTTTCAGGCGCTCCAGCTGATCCAGCATCTTTCGTCCTTAATGGCTCTATTCCGGGCTTTACGGCCTTGAAGAGAAACCCCGAAAACCCCTTTCTCGGGGTTCGGGGGAGGTTTCTCGCCGGGCTGCGGGCGAGTCTTGAGTCCTTCTTTGTGACCGGGGGACTCCAAATGACGATGTATGTTGCCATGAACGGCCAACAGCAGCTGTTGACTGTGCATGAGGTCGAGCGGGGGCTAGCCTGCGGCTGTGCCTGTATCGAATGCGGAGAGATGCTGATCGCTCGCAAGGGCGAGCAGAAGGAGCACCATTTCGCTCATTACTCGAATAAGGAAAGCTGCGAGGTTCGGCGGGAGAGCCTGCTGCATCTGTTTGCCAAGCAAGTAATCCGTGAAGCCATGGGGCTTCAGATGCCTCATCTGCCCGGCCAACCTCCCGAGTTCGGTGATCCGTCGAGCTGGTGGGATTTCGAGCATGTCGAGGAGGAGCTCTGGCTGGATGGGATACGTCCCGATCTGTTTGCCCACCTGCGCGATGGCCGCAAGTTGCTGATCGAAATTGCGGTCACCTCATTCGTCGATGAGATCAAGCTCGAGCGCATCAGGGAGTCCGATCTCTGGACGTTGGAGATCGACCTGAGCGATCTCCACGACGCTGAGATCGTTATCCCCTCGGAGGCGGTTCGACAGGTGATCCTCCATCGCGTTGATTGCAGATACTGGATGTATCCCGAGCCTGCTGCCATTCCGGTGGTCGAGTTCCCGGAGTTTCCACCACCGTTCGAGCCGGCATTCAGGCTGCCGATGCAGGAACATCGCTTCACCATCGATGGCATGTGGGTGTCCGCCAGAGAGCTACCGTCGGGATCGCTGGCTGTCCGCTCCATTTCCTTCAGCCCGCATATGCGCGATCTGCTCAAGCGGCTGGCGCGGGAGATGGGGGGCTATTACAAGCCGGCCTACAGGAACTGGGTGTTTCCACCGGCCGTTGCGGTCATGCTGCTGGCCAGGTTGACCGAAATGGCTGAGTGATACTCGGGAAGTCAGGCTTTGGGGGCGATCTATCGATGCCGGGGCTGCCGAACACCCTGCGGAGGCTGACCTTGCGTTATCCAGCAGTCGGTTTATATTTTTCTCATTAGAGGCCCCATTAGTGCCATTTATTTGATGAAAATAAACCAACTGCTCGCAGTTTGGCCTTCTGGCGTAGTCTCCACCCAAGCTTGGCCCCACCAGCACGGTGTCGGCAGCAGCATGACCGGGGGAGGCTGATCCGTTCCTTCACGGCCCAGCTCTCATATCGAGGTGGTGCAGGGGGCGATGAGTTGAGCACCTTCGCTTTTCACATTTCCCACCTCATATCCGACTGGGTACCACACGAAAGCTGCTGCTGGCAGGCTGCCATATAGGGCTATGTCCTCAGCCTGGGCCGGAGGTAGCTCAGGATCGAGCCATGCTCGGGCCCTATCCGGGGCCAGCACCAGCGGGCGGCGGTCGTGGATCTCAACCATACCGCCGTCGCTTGCCGTCGTAATTGTCGCGAAGCCATCTCCATCCTGGATCACCCTGCCATGGCGGGGGAGATGGCCGATGGCCGGGAAGAACAGAGGCTCGCCGCTGCGCAGACGGAAGTAGTAGGGCTGCTTAAGCTTCGGGTTAGCTGGGTCTGGCTTCCATTCGTACGAGCCGTCGGCCGGCACCAACGCACGGCCAGCCTTCCATGCATCCCGCCAGAATCTGCTGGTGGCCACCGTCTCCCCCCTGGCGTTAATTGCCGGTGGGCGTGTGCCGCTCGCCCAAGACGGCGCGTAGCCCCACGGCACCGGCTCGATCCGTAGCCCTTCCTCATCCTGATGCATCAGCAGCACCCTGGTGTGCGGTGCCACGTTGTAGCGGCCGATGGGCTCCGGGTTGAACGCCCCCACTACCGGCACCTCGATACGCAGCGCCGTCAGATATTCGACTGCTGTAACCGACTGAACGAACCTGCCGCACATGGCCACCTCCAACTGCTATTGCGACAAGCGTAGTCCGCTAGGGGGAACGGCAACCCGCGCGAAGATGAGCTGTTTCGCGGACTGGCTCGCGGGGATTGCGATAGCTTCAGGAGCGCGCGACCAGGCTCCTGTGCGGCGCGGTAATGCTGCCTTGCTGTAATGAAGCCACTTGTCCCCCATCCCGAAGACCTGTCCCGGTGGCTCCGTTCCACCCAGGGCTTTTCTTCCCCGGGGCATTGGGGGAGGGTTTCGGTGTCTAGGTGCCCATTCGTCATCCCCTCTTGCGATCAGCGGCGCGCATAAGTACTGTTTGTATATACAGTATTTGAGTCGCTGCCATGCTTACCCCAACCAAAATCCGTCTCGCCCCCGGCAGTCAGTCGCTGCCGCTGTACGGCTTCCGCGTCCCGGCCGGCTTCCCCAGTCCCGCACAGGATCATCTGGAGCGGGAGATTTCGCTGGATGAGATCCTCGATATCCGCGCCCCGCAGACCTACCTGGTGCGCGCCGCCGGCGACAGCATGGAAGGCGCCGGCATCTTCGACGGCGACCTGATGGTGGTCGACCGTTCGCGCGAGGGGCAGCCGGGCGACATCGTGATCGCCGCGCTGAACAGTGAGCCGTTAGTCAAGCGGCTCACCTACGACGGTAAGCAGGTGGTGCTGCGCGCCGAGAATCCGCGCTATGCGCCGCGCTACATCCTAGAGGGCGACGAGCTGAGCATTTGGGGTGTGGTGCGTTTCAGCGTGCGTTGCCATGAGCCGCGCTGAGCCGGCCTTTGCGCTGATCGACTGCAACTCGTTCTACGCGAGTTGCGAGCGGGTTTTCCGACCCGATCTGGCGCGCACGCCCATCGTGGTGCTGAGCAACAACGATGGCTGCGTGATCGCGCGCAGCGCCGAGGCCAAGCCCTTCGTGAAGATGGGCGAGCCGTACTTCCAGATCCGCAACACCCTACGCCGACACGGCATCGTGGCGTTCTCCAGCAACTACGCGCTGTACGGCGACATGAGCCAGCGGGTGATGACCCTGCTCGAAGGAATGGTGCCGGCGCTGGAGGTGTACAGCATCGACGAAGGGTTCGCTGATCTATCGGGGATGCCCGGCAGCTTGGAAGCGCTGGGCCGGCAGATGCGCACCACCGTACTGCGCTGCACTGGCATTCCGGTGGGAGTGGGCATCGCTAGCACCAAGACGCTGGCGAAGCTGGCTAACCATGCAGCCAAGCGCTGGATGCGGCAGACGGGGGGGGTAGTGGACATCCGCGACCCGGTACGCCGAGACAAGCTGCTGCGTGCCGTGAAGGTTAGCGAGGTGTGGGGCATCGGCCACAGACTGACCGTGAACCTGGCCGAGATGGGCATTCTCACAGCATGGGATTTGTCCCAGGCTGACGCCTCTACAATCCGTAAGCGCTTCTCGGTGGTGGTCGAAAAGACCGCCCGCGAGCTGCGCGGCACCGCCTGCCTGGAGCTAGAGGACGAGCCGGCCCCGAAACAGGAGATATGTTGTAGCCGCATGTTCGGAAAGCGCCTGCACGAGATCGCGCCGATCCGCGAGGCAGTGGCCACGTACGCTGCTCGGGCGTGCGAGAAGTTGCGCGCGCAGGGCTCGCTGTGCAGGAAGGTGCGGGTGAGCATCCGCACCGGCATGTTCAACCCGGCCGAGCCGAAGTTTGCAAAGGGCGTGATCTGCGAGCTGCCGTACCCGAGCGACGATAGCCGGATGATCATCCGCGCGGTCACCGAGGGGCTGGAGATGGTCTACCGGGAGGGCTTCGCTTTCAGCAAGGCCGAGGTGCTGCTGCTCGAGCTGTGCCGGCGCGGCGAGTACACCCTAGACCTGTTCGCTGCCGAGCAGTCCGTCGCTGCCGAGCGGGTGATGAAAGTGATAGACCGGATCAACGCCCGTTGGGGCCGTGGCACCCTGCGGCCGGCCAGCATCCCGACCGCGCCCGATTGGGGTATGCGGCGGGAGCTGATGAGCCAGAGCTTTACTACGCGGCTAAACGAATTGTGGAGGGTGGGGACGAGTCGATAGAGCTCTTAGCCAGCGCGGAGATGCCGCGTTCGGGTAGTGACTCGCAGCAAACCGCTCACAGGGCTTCCCCCCCCCCTTGACTCAGACCAGGCGCCATCCTTCGACGACATCTGCGCCGTGTTCGGCCTTCCAGGCTTTGAGCAGGGCATGATTTCCCCCCTTGGTTTCAAGGCGTTCGCCGGTGAAAGGATTCAGGTACACCTTAGCTTGACGAGGTTTGCGCTGCGGGATCACCGCTGTTTCAATGTTTTTGCTGTTGTAGTTCGGATCGAGAATCTCGACCAGGGCGCTGAGTTCAACGCCATAGTCAGTCATAAGTGCTTTGAGTCTGTCTTCAAACTCGATATCACGTTTGAGGCCACTGTCGGCCTGAAGCTTCTCCAGCAGAGCCAGTTGTTCTTTCAGTGCCTGCTCTGCGCGGCGAAATTCAGCAAGTTTGGACATTTCATCTCCTACTCTGGTTTGTAAAACACCTGGTGAGGCGATCTGCGCCGACATGACGGCAGAGTGTCGTCCGCGAACGCCATAGTGGTTGTATATGATTTTTTAGTGGAGGTTACGTTATTTCGCGACGCACTGAGCAAGGAGTGCTTGCATCTCGTATACGTCCGCGCCCCGGCTGAACTTTTTGATGATCGGATCAGTAATGCCTGAAACCCAAATTTTAAGGTCTGCATCTAAGTCGAAGTGACCAGCCGTTTCCACAGAAAAACTGGTGATGGACTTGTACGGGACGGATCGATACTCAACTTTTCTGCCCGTGATCCCTTGCTTGTCCACAAGCAGCAGACGCCGGTCAGTCATCACCACCAAGTCGCGCACGAGCTTGTAGCCGCGCAGCACCTGTTCGCTTTCCCCTATGAGCTTGTCCAGCTCATTTCTGACGTCTGCTTCGCTGATGGGGCTTGCGTTGCCGATAAGCCCGCCAAGAATTGCCATTTTAGTTTCCTCGATTAGCGACAGAGCGACTCGCACGGAACCCCGTCAGAGTTGCCGTCAAGCCGGCCATTTCCACACTGCTTCAGCTGGTACTTGGCTTCATCGCAGCTGCTCATCTGCCCGCATGTTTTGCGCGTTTCGCAGCTGTAGCTGGATCCGCCTGCGCCGCCACCGGTGACGCGTCCTCCAGCTGAGCGATCAATGATGGCAGCAGACACACTCGTCGTGTGGTGCTGATCACGGCCAGCCTTACGCCACTCCCACGGCGGCATGCGCTCGGACTCGGGCAGCGACCACAGGCCGCGCTTGGCTGCGCGCGCCTGGTTCTCGATGGCGATCAGGCTGCGGTCCTTGTTGTACTGGCGGTAGACCCACGCTGCGCCCTGTCTGACCAGCTGCGCGTTGACGTCGGTACCGCCGACATAGGCACGGGCCACGGTGCGTCCGTAGCGGTCGGTGTCCTGCACCTGGAGGGTAACCCGTTTGCCGAACACCAGGGAACTGAGCGCCTGCTGTGAGCGGGTGCCATAGGGCTGCTTTGACTCAGGAGTATCGATCTCTGCCATGCGTACTTTCACCTGCTTTTTGGCGTCGGTCAGACAGGTGAAGGTATCGCCGTCGTATACACCTACTGCCTTGCAAGAAATGTCGGCGGCTAGGCTCAGAGTGGGGAGGAGGGCGAGGAGCAGATAGACTGCGAAAAGCCTGGGGTGCATTGGGCTTCCATGCGAAAGGTTGGACAGGGTGAGTTATTTTGCCTGAAACAGGCGAAGCTTGGCCGTGATGGCCGAGCAGGACCCTCAGGCGAGGTTCTGGGTAGTTGCAGGTTTTGATTGCATCGCTACTAGGTGCGATCCATTCGGTGCCCCGGCCTCGCCTCTAGGTGCGAGAGGGCTGGCAGATGAATCGAGCCAGTCTGGCTTTCAGTGCAAGGTGTGTGGGGGACACGGTAAGCTTGGCGCGACTGAGTCCACCTGAAACAGGTACCTGCATCCTCATTGGCGCTACCGGTTTTCGGTTTTTGGATGCATTTTGATGAAAATCTCATGGGTGAGCGGCAATGCTCATGGTGATCCTTGCAGAGAGTTGAGGAAATGGATATTTCGACGCTGATTGGGCTGTGGGCAGACGCTAATTCCGAGCAGCTTTTAGCCCCTACCTTTGTTGTGGTTTTGGTGTTTGTTTTTTGTGGCTGGTTTTTTATTCGTTATGTTATTCCATCCTTTTTGGTAAGTAATCAGCTCAAAACCGTCCGAAAGCGGCTTGAGGCGGCGAGAGAGCTGCCGCCTTCGCAGCGACGTGGGGCATTGGATGAGGCCTTCAGGGGCGGAAACCTTGCGCATGCTTGGAAAGAGTATTCCGAAACCCTGCATGACCAGTACGAAGTACGTGATGGGGAGCAGCGCCTGGTTCGCTCCCGTGCTACCACGGCAGCCGCCAACTTCTTTTCCGCGCAGAGCGCAGTGGAAACCCCTCTGGGGACTGAGTTTTACAAGCACCTGCCGGGGATCCTGACCGGCCTCGGCATTGTAGGCACCTTTTTCGGACTGATGCTGGGGTTGCAACACTTCGACCCCAGCTCGCCGGAGCAGGTCAGCAACAGTGTTGACCAGCTACTCAAGGACGTACTTTTTGCGTTTTTGGGGTCATTCGCTTCGATTCTCGCCTCAATTGCAGTCACCCTCACGGAAAAGTGGCGCCTGGGGCGTTGCTACAAGCACCTGGAAACCCTGACAGAGACACTTGATAGTCTGTTTGATGGCGGCGTTGGGGAGGAATATCTAGCGGCTTTGGTGAAGTCCAGTAACGAAAGCTCAATCCAGACTCGCCAACTCAAAGACAGCTTGGTCACCGACCTGCGTGAGATGCTGCAAAACCTAGTGGACACACAGGTACGCGAGAATCTCAAGTTGGCGGAAACGCTTTCGAGCTCCTACCGTGATTCCGGTCAGTTGCTGGCCGATCAGGTCAGCGGCGCTATCGAGAGCAGTCTCAAGTCCCCGCTGGAAGCCATTGCCGGTGCAGTAAAAACTGCAAGTAGTGATCAAAGTGGACAGGTGCAAGGTCTGCTACAGGATGTACTGGTTGCATTCATGAGCAAGCTGGAGTCCAGTTTTGGCCAGCAGTTCAATGGTCTGCACGAGATGATGGGGCAGTCGGTGGTCGCTATGCAGTCTATGCAACAGGGCTTCGCCAGCCTGATTCAGGACATGCGGACGGCCAGTGAGTCTTCTAATCAGAACAGTGCCAGCATGATTGCGCAGCTGCTGGCAGACATGCAGGCCGGTCAGAACTCCATGCAGGCCGGGATGAACGAAATGTTGACCCATTTGCAGGCTTCGATTGCCCGCATGGGCAACGAAGGCGAAAACGCAGGCGCGCGTATGGCCCAGCAGTTAGAGAAGCTATTTTCCGATAGCGAGGCTCGCCAGCAGGCTATGGCTGAAAACCTGCAAGCCGTTGTCGATTCGATCAAGCAAAGCATTGGCCAAGGTCAGCAGGAGACTATGGCCAAAATTGCTGGTGCAGTGGATAGCCTAGGCGAGCAACTTGGGGCGATGTTCGACCAGTTGAATAAGGGACGTGAGCAAATGGATCGTGTGTCTCGTCTCGCCCAGACTGAATTGCACCAAGGTACCCACAACTTGCTCAGTGGGCTGGACGAGCAGGTGAAGACACTCTTGCAGTCGGTATCTGAGCAACAGTTGGCTACTCAGGAAACCCTCAAGTCGCTCAGTACGCAGACAGAGCAGCATCTGCTGAGCATGCAGCAAGGCGCTGACAAGATGCGGGTGGCAGCGGAGCGTTTCGAAAACGCCGGAAATAGCGTTAGCAAGGCTAGTGAGGCGACGGCAGGCGTGCTGGTGGCAGTGCAAGGCGCTGGAGGCGAACTGACCAGCGCAGTGCGCGAGTTGGGTAGTGTAGTGGCGGATTACCGTAACAATCGTGAAGCGCTCAATAACACCCTTGCGGTTATCGAAGGTGTGGTTACTCGAGCCCAATCCGAAGCCACAACGCGCAGCCAGTTTATTCAGGATCTCAAGCAGCAGAGCGAGCGCATGCAGTCACTCAATCGTGAGGCCAGCGAGTATCTGGAGCACATTAGTGGCGTGCTGGGTAAAGGCTTCAGCGAGTTTACCGATGGCATGGATCGTAGCCTGCGGCAAACACTGGGTAGCTTGGATAAAGAGCTGGACAAGGCGATTACCAGCTTGGCTGGTGGTGTCGAGCAGGTCAAAGATAGCCTGGAGGACTTCAGTGACATCATGGAGCGAGTACCGGTCAAAGGCTGAAGGAGGGCTAAGCCATGTTTGGAAAACAAATGTCACCGGCAACACGCTCCCGAGATGAAGGAGAGAAGCCCTTCTGGATTTCTTTTGCCGATTTGATGACGGCCATGATGATCCTGTTTCTGGTGGTTATGGTTGCCTCCCTCAGTTCTGTGACGCAGCGGATCCAACAAGCTGAGCAGGGTGAGAAGCAGCGAGCCAAGGATATCGGTCGGCTATGCAAGCAGTTGGAGTTGCATGCGAAAAGCTTGAATAAGACCATCGTGGTCGACTGTCGCGATAACCGCATCAGCTTCGGTGAGGCTGGCCGTTTCGGCCACAACCAGTATTTCCTTGATGAGCAAGGGCAGAAGGCGCTGCAAGATGTAGTGCCCATAATTTTGGATGCGGCTGACAGCCCTGAGGGTCGCAAGTGGTTCAAGCAGATAGTTATCGAGGGCTTCACCGATACTGACGGCTCCTACCTGTACAACCTGCATCTTTCATTGCAGCGCTCCGAATGGGTGATGTGCAGCCTGTTGGATAGTCGTAGCCCGGTTCAACAGGGATTGTCGGCTGAGCGTCAGCAACAGATCCGCTCGATGTTTCTTGCTGGTGGAGTTTCGTTCAACAATGCCAAGGAAAGCAAAGAAGCCAGCCGCCGCGTCGAGTTGCGTATGCAGTTCTACGGGCTGAAGGAGGATGGTCAATCAGCTGAAGTACCTGTCTTCACTGATACCACTGTAGAAAAGTGCCAGCTGGTGATGCCTTCATGACCAGTGTGTTGAGCAGGCTGTCTTTAGCCATCGAGCAAGGCCTGTCCAAGCAACGTGCTGCTGTAGCGGTTGAGGAGCTGGCGCCTTTCAGGCACTTGCGTCGCGCAAGTGCCGACTTGGAGCAGCGTTTCGAGCAAGCGGGCCCTGCGCCTGCGCCGCCCCGTGAGAAACGGCGTCTGGCGTTGCATAGATTCAGGGCATCGTGTCAGTTGAACAACACGGAGTGGCGCTTAGTATTCGCCGGCCTTGCTGACAAGGAAGAGTCATTGGCGCCGCTGCTTGAGGACGACCTGCTATTTGGACGGATACATGAGGAAGTCAGGGGACGCATCCAACGTCAGAGGCTGAATCGGCGAGACTGGCTGGCCTTGTGCTTCAGCTATTTCGGTTACGAAGCGGCTCAGCCGGAGACCAACCCCAACTGGCGCTTGCTACGCGAAGATATTGATCAAGGTTTTGGTGCGGTCAGGAAACTCATCGGCCGGGAAAAGGAGTGGATGCACATAGTTGAGCGTTATCGGGAGCTGTTCACCGACAAGGCAGGGCAGAGACTTGGTGAGCAGATGTTTGATGGCGAAATCCGCGATCTGTCCTCCTTGCAAACCATTGCGCAGATTCCAGAAAGCAGCTGGCTGTGGAGGCGTATCTTTACCGTGCTTTTGTCGCGGATCTTCAACCTAGATGACGATGAGTTTGTGCGTCGCCTTCCAAGCTTGGTTAGCCTTGGGCGAGAGCATCCACGGTATCTGAACGATATTCTGAGCGCGTGCCTGACGCGCTATCACCAGTCGAAGTATCGTCAACAGTCCTCAACGCTACTCAAACAGGCAGCCCTAGATAGCTGGGGTAGTCCGCAACTCCGCTCTAAACAGAACAGCTGGCTGCAATATGTCGAAACATCGGTTTGCGCGATGGTGGTGGCTTGGTTCGCTAAGGATGACATTGAGCATTTCTTCAGCCTGCTCAAGGGTGAGGCTGAGGTTGACCAGGCGCGACTTTACTACTGGCTGCGCTTCGCCGATCAGATGAGTTACACCCGAATCGTGATGGGGGGAGATGCCTGGAATGATCGGGGGCATGATTTTGTCGAGTTCAGGCAGAAGAACAAAGGGCGCCTGAGCCAGTTGGTCGGTGGGCCAAGCCATAACAATGCGGTCATCATGCAGATCGGGAGTTACTTCTTCGTTGAGTTTTCCGGTACCGGCAATGCCTGCTATGTCTACAAGGCAGAACAGGCTCCGTTCAACCCAGACAAGGCACAATTGAGCCTAAGTCTTGAGCTGAAGCAGCCCGGTAGGGCCATAGCGCGCATGTCGCACTCGCCCGCGCCTAGGCTACCTACTCGTATGGAGGGATGGTTGTGCAAGTTTGATGACGAACTGCGCCGCTTGGGTGTTGTGCCGCAGCAGGCTGTTCCTACGAGCACCCCCAGATTTGAAGGTTCGAGCGGTACTGGCATTGCACAACCACTACGCAAAAGCCCTGCACCTGGTGTTGCTTCCGATGCATTGGCCTTCCAGGTTCAGTCCGCCTTGGGCAGCGCCGATTTCCACATCTATGACCATCGCCAGAAGGGTGGAGTTTTTCAGGTCAAGTTGGGACACGACGATGCGAAGGCAAAGGCTGCGCTATTGCGCCTTGGCTTCAAGCCGGTGAATCAAAATCCATTGATGTTCTGGAGAGCCTGATGCTCAAGCGTTTACTAGCTGCTGCAAAGGGTGCACGGACGCCCGCCGAAAACATCACTGGTACGCCTGCTTACCAAGTCGAAGAGCTTGGGCTTGCCTATCCCTTCGCGCTGGCTGAAGGGAAAGGCTCATGGGCATTGGCCGCGTATCTGGATCAGTTGGTTGAAGAAGATTTTGCCTCCCAGCTCAGCAATCGTTGGTTATTGCCTTGGGACGAGCTTTATCGGCTGTTTGATGACACCGACCATGCGGACAGCATCCATTTGTTGGGCTTGCCGGAACTCTGCGCGCTTCAGCCACAGCTGTGTAGCCAGGGAAGCTTAGCGTCGACTGATTTCGAGGTTTTCGTCAGCGCCTGGACCAATCCTCACACTCGCAGCAATGTACAGTTCGAGCGTACGGGGGCCATTGTCCGATACGCAGGTAAGATGGAGCTGCTGCCCAAAGCTGTCTGGCAGTTGCTCAAAGCCGTGCGCCAATTGCACTCATCGCAGCAGGAGAGCCCTGGGGAGGCGACTAACCAGATCGGCTGGTCGAATATCCGTAAGACGGCTAGCCGCGCAGGTGCCGGAATGGACGGGTTTCTCGATAAAACCGTGGTGGTCAAGCCCGAGAGCCTGCAACTTAAAATTCGCAAGTCCCGGTTGGAAAGCTCACCTGTGATCGAGCTAGAGCCTTCGTTCGAGGGGCAACCGGAGAACTGGCTTGAGAGCTTCGATGCTCAGGGGCAGGTGCAGAACCATTATCGTGTTGCTAGTCCAGATGGAACCTTGACCCATGTTCTGATTGAGCCTGAGGTGAAGGCGGTACTGGAGTCTGTTCGGGCCATGCCGGGACGGCGCGTGGCGGGTGACGATGCGTTGTCTTTCGTACGAAACCCCTACACCTTCCTGGGAGATGATGCGCAGAAGGTTCTGGATGCGGACAGCTATGAGACTGAACTGGCTGAGGCTGGCATCTTTTTTCATCGCTTCAGTTTGGACCCCGAACTCGGCGCAGGTGGGGAGAGGATTCAAGCGATAAGCTTGGTACTTGATCCCATTTCGCCGATGCCACAGCCCTCGGTAGAGCTTCGGTTTGGTGCGGCGCATGAGTTTGCTCCCTTTGTCCATGAACTTCGTCTGAAGCTGGCTGCGGAGCTTCCAGCAGGTTTCTGGCAGGGATATGAACTGGAACTGAGTGATTTTGACCTCCGGCAACTGGAGGGCATAGAGGCCTTGCTGCTCCGGTGGCAGCGAGAGGAGGCCGGTTCTGAGTTTGACTCTGTTCTGGATCTTTCGCTGTATGGGGATCGGGTAACGGGGATAGGGGAGGCTGAGCGAGTTACTTCGCCGTTTCTGATCAAGGAAGCTACCGAGAACTGGTTACCTACTGAAGCTTCCGAGTTTGGGCTTGATGTCGAGTCACTATCCCGCTGGGATCCCTCCAACCGGGAGCATTTCGAGCAATTTCAGCAGCGCTTGGACGAGGCTCGGGCTGCCGGTGACGACAATGTTTTTCTGCCGGGAGCGGAAACAGCTCTTCCATTGCACATCGGGGAGCGTTTGCTAGATGATTGGGCGCGCAAGCTACAGGTGCCTGGCGAAAAGCAGCTAGCGAAAGAGCCGAAACAAGCCCGTGCAGTGCTTCAGATTGAGCACAACATCGAAGAGGCAACCTACGCAGAGCGTCGGGAATCCGCACTGCGAGCAGGGCATTATGCCCACGCCGACTTGCCTGAGCTCCTACGTCCCGAGGTTCAGCTTCGGGAGCATCAGCTTAAGGGCGTCGCGTGGATGCAGCACTTGTTTGGCCTTTCACCGACTCACGTGTCAGGCTGCCTGCTGGCTGATGACATGGGCTTGGGAAAAACTATTCAGCTGCTCACCTTCCTCGTATGGTATCTGGAGCAGCATCCACAGGGCGAGCCTGCCTTGATTGTCGCGCCGGTCTCCCTGTTGGATAACTGGGAGCGGGAGTTGTCCCGCTTCTTCTACTCGGACGCGCTGTCAGTTTTGAAACTCTATGGCAGTGCATTGAGCGCTGTGAAGTTCAAGAAGGAAGAAATTCCTGACGCCTTAAGGGTAAAAGGCATCAGAAACCTGCTCCGGCCAGGCTGGCGAGGTGAGGCACGTATTGTACTGACGACCTATGAGACCTTGCGTGACCAAGAGTTCTCCCTGGCTCGTCAGCAGTGGGCCGTCGTGGTTTGCGATGAGGCGCAGAAGATCAAAAACCCAGCAGCGTTGATCACTCAGGCAGCCAAGGCAATACCAGCGCGGTTCCGGGTAGCCTGTACTGGTACGCCTGTCGAAAATACCCTGATTGACCTATGGTGCTTGTTCGACTTCATTCAGCCGGGTTTCTTGGGCGGGCTCAATCAGTTTGGCCGGGAGTATCAGCGCCCCATTGAGTCGGGCACGGATCGGGATACCGAGGCGTTGGAAAGACTCCGGCAGCTGATTGATCCTCAGACTCTGCGCAGAACCAAGCAAGACGTTGCGAAGGACTTACCGGCCAAAATCGAGGATCAGGCCTGTCGGGTTCTGCCGATGAATGCACTTCAGCGCAACCTTTATCTTTCAGAAATAGCTGCCTACAGTCAAAAGCGACTGCTACAGGAACAGCTTGAGCAGAAGGAAAGTGGCATGCTTGGGCTGTTGCATAAGCTAAAGCTGGTGTGTGCCCATCCGTTCAGCGTTCAGTCTGACCCTAGACTGCGCGAAAACTCCCCAAAGATGCAATGGCTGTTACGGACGCTGGAGGGAATCAAGGGGGCAGGCAAGGGTGACAAGGTTATCATTTTCACTGAGTTGCGCGATATCCAACGTGAATTGCAACACTCCATCGAGCAGCAATTTGGCATTCGTCCCATTGTCATTAACGGGGACACTAGTACCAGTAGCCAGAGCGCTCAGAGCCGGCAGCGACTGATTGACCGATTTCAGGAGTCACCCGGCTTCGGCGTGATCATCCTGTCCACTGTAGCAGTAGGCTTTGGCGTTAATGTCCAGGCAGCGAATCATGTCATTCACTTCACTCGCTGCTGGAATCCTGCGAAAGAGGATCAGGCAACGGACCGCGCTTATCGTATCGGTCAGGAAAAGGACGTTTTTGTTTACTATCCGACTGTTCGTGATCCAAACATACCTACTTTTGAGGCGACCCTGGATGAACTGCTTGACAAACGTCGCTCCTTGGCAAGAGATATGCTGAATGGTTCGGCAGAGATCCAAGTTTCGGAATTTGGTGAATTGCTGAGAGCGCACTAATTTTGTCAGTGGAAGGTTTTTGTCCATTGCGGGGCGGCGCTGGTTGATATGGGGCTGGTACTGTTGGAATATGTGATGGATGGCAGAGAGCCTTTAATCGGTAACCGTTGTTTCAAGCTCCGGGCTATTGCCTGAATCTGCTGCTGAGGTGTGAGTTGAGGGGACTGAGCTAGGGTGGAATCCACCGATGGGGATGCCAGAGTATCGCTGCATTGCAGAGCCAGGTTCCAGTGCCCTCGCTGTGATTTGTAGGGTTTTCCAGGCTTGAAACGCGAGTCATCTGGTTGATCCAGCAACGCTGTCACTAGGTATCCCCTAGACTGGGCAAGCCACTGCTCGGACATCGCTGTACCTATCAAAATGATGTTTGGCGATACTGCTGGGTGTGGACCGAGATCGCCTGGGTACATAAAATGAACACCGGCTTTCTCCAGCAAGACCTTCGTTTCAGGTTGATTTGTCCTGATTGCGGTTTCCCTCGGCCGGATGAGGGAGCTCTGCGTTCGGTCTTTCGTCGCTTGATCTGCATCCAGGGCTGTGAGCTTTTCCCTGAAGGTACTCGTTCGTTCGGCGAAGCCGGCTGCGGATTCGGGGGCAAGGTAAATCGGACAGGCTTCCTTGCTTCTGGTGAAGGCAACGTATGCGGAGCGCCGGTCTGTCGATTCACTAGCGAGATAGAAAGCTCGCTCAACCGTTAGCCCTTGAGACTTGTGAACTGTCATTGCATATGAATGATCCAGCCGATCATAGTCACCGAGGCTCCATTTGATTTCGGTTCCGGTACGATCCAAGCGTGCTTTTAAAATCGTATCGTAGACAGCGCTTCCTGACTCATTGCCACCAACTATGCGCCGTTCAAGGTCAATCAGGGTGGCACGGTCACCATTGAAAATGGGCATGCCGCCCAGTTTTTCGTTCTTGCGCAGCATAATCCTGTCTCCAGCACAAAGGCTGATAAGTCGGGTATGGCCCCGCTCACTGCTCACCTGAATAACCTGCTCGGCCTTTACATCCAGCTCGCCATCCTCAAGCCGCAATGAGCGTACTCGCTCGTTGAGTTCCCGCACCTGAACATTTCGATCTGCCAGCAAAAGAATCTGATCCCAGTCTGTGCCTGACGTATGGGCGGAAGCAGCGTCCGCTATCAGCTGATCGATGGCGGATGGGGTGTCGGTATTGGCGTGTCGGAGCAGTCCTCGGGACTGCATAAGGTTGAGGGCATCAATATCATCAGAAAACCATGCCTGGCTGATCTCTCTGTCAGCATGACTCCTCTGCCGTGCGATCTGCTCAAGGCGGCCGGCCCCAAGGTGCTGAGTCAGCATGTGCAGAGTTGAGGCGGAGCCAACCGCCTCCAGTTGCTTGGAGTCGCCAACCAGTACCAGTTTTGCACCGGCCATTTCAATGAAGCACATCAGCTTGTGTAATGTTCGCGTATCGACCATTCCAGCCTCATCGACGACTATGATGTCCTTCTGGCTGAGGCAGAATCTCTGTTGTGGGCTGTCGTTTTCAAGGCGAATCAGCAGTGAGTGAATAGTTCTCGAAGCAATGCCAGAACTCTTCTGTAGCTCAGCTGCTGCGGCGCCGGATGGGGCAAGTCCAAGGACACGATGACCAGCTGAGGTGTAGGCAAGATTTAAGGCTGCAAGTGAGGCCGATTTCCCTGTTCCTGCTGCACCTTGAATGATACTCAGCTGACAACCATTGGCGGCATGTCGCATTGCTTGAACCTGTTCATCGCGTAACCTGAATCCTCTTTCCTGTTCGCACTCTGCCAGCGCTATGTCAATCTGCTGGTCGGTCAGAGAGAAGCGGGACAGCGGATGGCGTGATTTGCAGGCAAAGCGCAGCAGGTCTATCTCGAGCTGCCGGAAGATCTCTGTTGTATAGAGTGGCTCTCCACTGACCTCAGAGGGCAACTGAATGATGCCGAGTTGCCGATGGAGAGCTGCTTTGATTTCAGTAATTGCGTCGGGTCCGCCGTGCATGACACTTAGCTGTGCCGCTGCACGATCAAGGTCATGAGCACGAAAGACACTGGCATTTTTGAAAAGTAGAGATTCAACTGCCAGCAATGTCGCTGGTGTAAGGTCGCCAGCAGTGGGCGATAGCCCCGCAAGACTTGTTTTCCACTCTTGGCGCAGCGATAAACCATCGATGGCCTGCTTGGATTGTCGTGTACGCTTTGCTGCTCCCCGTGCCGCCTCGGCACCCTCCGCCCCGATGTCAGCCAAGGCTTTCTGAATTTCTCGCCTGCGGCTGGAGAACCGCATGACGGTATCATGTGTGATACCCGCAACGACCAGGCCGCTTCGGTCGATATCACTCTCAAGGTGGCTGGCTATACTTGGTAGATCACGGTGGAGCGCGCTGGCCAGGTAGGAATCGAACAAGGCCGCGATTTCTACCTGCCGGCGATAGAGTTCTCGAGCATCCATGGTTCGCCACTGTCCATCTGCGCCAAGGATTAAATTCGGAATTTCGGCATGTACGTGAAGATGTGGCTCCTGGTTGCGATTCGTGAAGTGTAGGTATGTTGCAGCAATAGCCTCTCCGGAGTGGCTCGTGGTGCCCTGGGAGCCTGTGCGGTAGGAAAACATACCCCTTTTCTCTAGGTTGCCGATTGTGCGTCGCGCAGCTTCTGTGACGGCATATTCGAAAGTCGCTTGCTGGTCATGGGGTAGGGTGGCGTAAAGCAATGACAGAGACTTATCTAGGTTGAAGGAGGTTGAGAAGCCTGCAAGGGCGTTTTTGTCTGTTTTAAGCTGGGTTTCACGAGCCTTTCCGCAAAATGGGGTTTCCGTTCGAGGGTTGATGCCCCGCATAAGTGCCGCATAGTCACCCGCCTGCGGACGCTGGCCAAGCAAAAGCTGAGCAGCACCATTACCTACAAATTCCGCCAGAACGGTCTCTGATCCGGTTTGTAAATAGTAGTCCTCTGAGCCACTGCGGTTAACAAGGTGAGATTCATCGCCGGATTCGTGATAGTCAGCCCTAGCATTGATTTCATTTGCGCTGAATTTATCTATTGTGAAAATACTCATGCCTGCTCTCCTGAATTGATGGATTCACAAGCTTCAACTATCCCAGCCCGCGCTCCATCGTGTGCGGCATGAAAGGCGCGGTCAGCCAAGTTGGATATGCACTGAGATATTTCATTTCGTATAGCCTCAACTGCTAGGCAGTCAAGCTTTACGATGTTGCTTTCCTTCAGCGTGTTTTTCCCTGTAACGACGGCGGCGAGAACGTCTGTCTCTATGGCCTCAAGGATGGCTTCAAGGACACGGCTTTGTGCTACGCCAATGCTATTGGCAAGCTTGGCTAGGGATAGCTGGTTTTTGGAGCTCGTGATGGCTTGACTGAATATCTTTCGCATGGCTAAGAGTCTCTTGTTTTTGGTCTCTACTACGCATTTAGTAGTTGCATGGGAGTGAGGGTGTTGGCAAGAGGCTATGTCACGCTAGGGGTTTACACTGTGCATCCTCAGAATGAGGTGCAGCAGTGTTATTCTGACTTCGCTTGTTTTTCTATGCTTTAGTTTGTTTTAGCGTTTTTTGACCTCTTTCAGGATGCGTAAGCATGGTTGGTCAAGCTTTGGCGTGTTGAATGGTAGGTGTTTTTTTTGAAGCGTATTTTAGGGTTGTTTGCTTGTCATTGAAAAAGCTTTAGTTATATTCATTGAATAGGGGTTGTGCGGGGCTGTGTATCGTGATTTCATGAATTAAAGCATGTTGTGGCTGCACCGCACGCAGATGCGGCTCCGCGACACACAATAAGAATAAAAGGTGCTTTATGGTTGACGCCGGCTTCGGCTTAGATAGTTTGGACAAATACTCCGCCGATGAGCTCTCAGAAATTGCCCAGCGAAATAGAAAGCCAGGGTCGAAGGGGTATGTCAGGCGATGCCTAAGTGAGCGCGTTCGATTCCTGGTCGCAGCACTCAAAGAGGGGTTGACACTTTCAGATATCAAGGAGCTTCTTTCCAGAGACTCCGTTTTTGTGTCCATTGCGAGTGTGCGAAGTTTCCTCATGGCTGATCTTCCTGACGAGTATAGGGAATACCTAAAAGTCAATGGCCGTGGCCGGTTAAAGTACAGAGGTGGTGCTGATGCCTCTGTGGTCACTAATTCCGTAGTGGAAAATTATTCTTCGCGTAGGGGTGTCAGTCATGCCCGAGAAGAAAAAATTTCAAATCCTGGGGATCTCAGGAATTCTCTAAAAAATAATATTCTTGATGATTGCTGAGAGAGGTGGTTATGAAGGTTGTCGTTGTTAATATTTGTGGAAATCAGGGTAAAACCACGCTTGCTACAAACCTGTTTTACCCTCGGATGCCAGGTTGCAGAATTATTGCCGTTGAGTCAATTAATGCTACCTCAGCTGATCTCGGTGTTGATGTCGAGAGGATCCAAGGCGAGAACTTCCTTAAGGTTTATGCCGAACTGGTTTCATCAGATAGCCTTGTAGTTGATGTGGGAGCCTCAAGTGTTGAAGGCTTTTTGCGTGGAATTTCTTCATTTCAAGATGGACATGACGAGGTTGATCTGTTTGTCATCCCGCTGACGAGCGGCTCGAAGGAACAAAAAGAGGGGTTGAAAACGTTGAGGGTATTAGAGGCAATGGGTGTCCCTCAGGGCAAGATAAGGGTCATATTTAACAAGGTTGTTGCCGATGTGAGGGACGAGTTTTCCATTGCGGTTTCATTTCTCGAAGGCTCTGGGTGGTCTATTGATGAGAAGCCCTGCGTTGTTTATGAAAATGAGATATATCAGATACTTTCAGATCTTAAAATGACTATTTCTGATGTTGTCGACATAGATAAGGGGAAGTTGGATGATTTGAAGATGGCCATGCGTTCTTCTCCCAAGGGATCTCGCGAGTTTGCTATGGCTTATAGAATGGTTTGCGCCTCAAAGATGTCTGTAAAAACCAAGGCTCAGCTGGATTTGGCATTTGAGAATCTATTTTAGGGGGTGTGAAATGATTCAGAATGAAGCGCTGAGCAGGCCGCCATCAGCCAGCGAAGAGATGTTTCGAGAGCTGTACTCCGAATTATGGCGGGTCATCGACGCGCTGGAGCGGCTCGGTCAGGACATGGAGAAGGTGCGCCGAGTCGGTGTTACTATTTCTGGGACTCGGTATCAGCCTGGGCTGCTCGATGCCATGGACAGCCTTGGTAGAGACGTAGAGTGGCTGTCGAAGAATTTCTACTTCAGAGATAAAGAGTTTTTTGCTGATCTTGATCGTAGGAACTCAAAACATCTTGAGCAGGTTAGTAAAGAGATTAATAAATTTTCTGAATCAGTTGTTGAGGCTGTCGGGGGGATTTGTGACCAAAAAATCAAAATTGATAGGAAATTGGATGGATGGCGTACCTGGTTAATTATGGTAGGGCTGGCAGTAGGAGTGTTGATCGGGTACCTGGCTGGCCAGGCCGTCCCCTGAATAACCTCCCGAGTCGTGCGCATGAATGGTGAATGAAATATCAGAGGAGGTGCCTTCAGTGAATCCAAGTGCGTAACAGATGGTGGAGCTCTGCGGACTTGATCTCTTTTTAGACACAGAGAAGTCGTCGTGGAGTGTGTATCCATGCGTAAGATTTGCGAAGTGCTGTGTCTCAAATTTGAGTGCCTGTCTGCACGTAAGACCTCGTTCTGAGCGCCGTGCGGTCGTGTCACTATCGGCGACTGCCTCAACCGTTTCGCTGCCAGCGACCTCACCTGGCCCACCATCTTGTTTGATGCGGAGCTGGAGTGCCGGCTGTTTCCATCGGCACCCGTGGTGCCCAGAGATAAGCAGCCACTGGCCGATAGGGCCTGGATGCATGCCAAGCTGCGCCGGCCCGGCGTGAGCCTGACCGCTGCTCTGGTAGGGGTACCGGCTCAGCCAGCAGGGCTTCAGTACGGTCGGTTCTGCGAGCATTGCAGGGCCTGGGCTGGCAAGCTGGATCTGGTGATGTGCCAAGAGCATAGCGTCGGTGAGCATCCAAAACTTCGGTCGATTTCGTCTAAAATGAGCCGGAGTTCACTGTCATGAAAGGCACTCGCTCGAGGCGTATATGCGTAAAGGCGTGATATTTGACGCGACGGGACGCTGTTGAAAATCCAAACAGGACGGCATCCGTATCGTCAACTGATCAAGATTGGACAGGAACAGGGGCGTCGACCGCAGCCTGATGATATTCGGCAGATTCTCTGCAACTCTTGGGGGATTGGTGAGTTGGCTGAGGTCATGAGCATAGCCATTTCTGAGCCCCGACTGATGGAGTTGGAGGAGGTGGTGCAGGCAGAAGTGAATGGTGTTGCTGCATACCCCGATGCACTCGAGGCGGTTGAGTTACTGGCTGCTCATGGGTATGCCATCGCGGTGTGCTCGAATCTGGCTAGTCCGTACGGCGCAGCCATCAGGCGTTGTTTTCCAGCCTTGGATGCTTACGCGCTCAGCTATGAGATCGGAGCCATAAAACCAGAGCGAGCGGTCTATGAGGCTTGTTGCTCCAGCCTGTCCTGTGAGCCTGATCGTATGGTGATGATCGGTGACTCGCCAAGCTGTGATTGCGACGGTCCACTGGCAGTAGGGATTCAAGGGTATTTATTGGAAAGGGTGCGTGGGGCTGGCGACTTTGCTGATCTGATGACCTTCGCCGAATGGTTCTTGAGCTTAGGATCGACTTCTGCCCCCTTCCAAAAATAACGAAAGCAACGAGGCAGGTTAATCTTCAGTCGACGTCTCGGTGTTATAACAAGGTTAATCTGAACATAAGCTGGAAGGGCTGCTTTCGTAGCCAAAAGCAGCCCTTCAAAATCTGTCCACGAACTCAAAGGCGATTCACAGATAGCCCCGAGTGGCTGTAGATTATATTTTAATCAGTTGATCCTCCAGTGCTGAGAATTCTATGCGGCTGTCCGCAATACACTTTTCTGACCATGCTTCATAGCAAGTATTGAGCAGCTTAATCCCGCGCTCATTAAGCATTCGCTCATGTAGCGAAAAGTCCTCTCCAGACAAGGAAACATCTTTCAGTTCTTCGCCTTCTTCGGTGAGAAGGTGATGCTCGCTGAGCCAGTCCATAACTTGTTGAAAGAAGGCAATGGCCTGTTCCTTGTTTTGAAAAACCGGGGTTTCAGGATAGTGCCATTTGAGCTTATCATAGACCTTCATCAGTTTCTCCTATCGACTCGGGTGGTAACCTCGGAAGGAATGGCGATCAAGGTCCCATCCGCCAGCTTGATATACGTTCCGCCCAGCTCCTTTATCCGCTCCTCTTTTTCCAGTTGCTTGGTTTTATCGGCTGTGTTGGAGGTCACCTCGACCGAATCCACTACCTTGTTGTCTTTGTCTACAACGATAAAATCGATTCTGCGTCCTTCGCCCGTCTGCTCGTCCTTGACGATATCGCCGCTCTCGTCTCTTAGGTAGACCTCCTCAAGGACGGTATAGCCTTCCTCCTCAGGGTATTGATCCTTGAGCTCATCCTTGACCCGCTCTTCCCGGTCCTTGCCATTTTCCCGGTTTTCCCGGAGGACCTCAGCTTTGTCCCGAGCGTCGTTAACGGCAAGGCAGCATTCAACGCCTGAATGGCGGGAGGACAGTTTCTCGAGTATGCCCTCAATCTCATGCGCTGGCATGGCGTAAAAGTTCTCATTGACGGCGAAGAGGCATTCGTCCGCCCGCAGGGGTTTTTGCAGAATCTGCTCTGCCTTGCTGCCTGGTGCGAAGAACTCACGGATTTCTGTTTCACTACCAGTAACCGGGATGATTTGCTGTACCTTGCCTTCACGTTGAATGAAAATTCCCTGAGCGATCTCCGAATCGTCCGGAGCCGTTTCGCGGCAGTGCTCCTGCCTGTCGGATAGAGGGTATTTTCTTTCCATATCCCTGAGCGATCCCTGCCAGGAACCGATCCCTGTTTCCTGCCGCTGGCTGAGTTCTCGTGTCCGTTGGAGTGCTTCCCGTCCGGGGGACGCGACGGGGCATGGATCGAACAGCATTAGAGGTTCCTCATGAATTTATCCAATTCCTGATGAAGGTGCCGCAGGTCTAGCTTTTCACGGTTCATAAACTTGATGATGTCGCAGGCCAATGCGAGTGAGGCCTTCGAATTCTGGATATCCAGTTCGTGGGTCAGCAAAGCATGGACCCGGTTCCACTGTGCCTGAAGGGAAATCGCCATTTCTCGAAAAGCGGTATCGTGCAGTTGCGGGAGTAGCGTTAGCAGGCACTCGCCGAAGGTATTTAAATCTCGCGCTGCCTCTTTCTGGCAGACAGCTTTGATCCATTGCGCCACAGGGGTGGAGATATCCAGCGCCTGAAAATCCGCATCCAGCTCGGCGTCTGTGCGCGGTGCACTTGGGGCCGGGTTGCGATCTCCCCAAAGTCGCATTACCACACGGGTTCTTGCTTGGCGTTGGAGCTCGCGTCGCTGCTCAGGATTGGCACAGACTGGCAACGCAGGAAGCTCAACTCGCTCAATGTGACATAGAACCGGCTCTAGCCAGTGGCTCTGGTGAACGACTGCCGTCTGGTTTTCCAGCTTGGCGAGTTGCTGGGTCTGCTTCTCGTCCAGCGCCAATGCGCCTCCTAGGGCTATACGATCTTCCTCGAAGGGGGCGCGCATGACGATCTTGGTGCTGGTGTTGCGCAACACGCAGTCATCGAGCACGGATGCCGACTGGTCCGCCACGACGAAGCCTTGCCCGAAGGCACGCATTTCGGCGAGGGCGTTGGCGAAGGACTCCACAGCATGGCCACGAGGGTTGCTGGCGTCCTGGCTCTGCTCGGTTGAGGAGCGCTTGAGCAGTACATGCGCCTCCTCCAGAACCATCAAATGCCGTAGGGTTGAGTTGTCAGGCAGGCCTTGGGCGATTCTCCGTTCGTACAGGCGCATGAAGAGCAATCCCATCAGCAGAGCCCGCTTCTCCGGTGAGCCCATAGGCGAAAGATCTACAACTGCCGAATGTTCAAAGAGTTCACTGTCGCTCGTTTCTTCGTGCGCCGAGCACAGAAGGGTCAGACCCAGCGAGCCGCGGCACAATGAGCGCAGGCGGGCCGACAAGGCGCCGACATAATCGCTGCTGAGATCAGTCGAATAGCCCAGTTGTCGGACCACGTTGGGGATCAGATCGGCGACACGCCGCAATGTGGGAAACTGACGGGATACGCCCAGGCAGGTTGAGGTCTGGCTATCCCATCCTAACTCTTCGTAGGCCATGTAAAAGGCCTCCTCGAGGATCTGCGGCATGGCTGCATACATAGGGAATGCGGCATTGAAGACGGCGCTGATACGGTCGATATGGTCGGTTAGCTGAATGCCTTCGGGAAAGACCAGCGGGTTGATGCGCAAGGCGTCTGTGCCAGACCTCCCGGCAACCCGATAGGTTACCGGCTTACCGGGGACGCCCAGCCCGAGCAATTGCCGATACTCCCCTTTGGCGGGTTCTATGGCGAGGAAAGGAATGCCCTTGCCGTGGGACTGAGTCAGGAGACTCATGATGAGCGTCGTTTTGCCGACGCCGGTGGTTCCGGTGATCAGAGTGTGGTAACAGAGCTTGTCGAGCTCCAGAGACAACTCAATTTCCGTGTCGCGCCAGAGATGGCGCAGCTTGCCCAGTCGCAGGCCTTCGGCGTTGCCCGTCCTGTCGCTGTTGCTATCGAGGTTCAGCAGTCGAATGTTGCGGCCATAGGTCGGTACCTCCAACACGGTGACCGCGGCGGCGGAGCGGCGAGGCACGCCCAGTTGCAGTGCCATTTCCCGACCTGATAAGAGAGTGGCTGGAGTCACATGATCAACGCCGAGCGTGCTGGCGAAGTCTGCTTTCAGCCGGGGATGTGCGAGATTGGCCAACCATGTCAGCACCTCGTTGCGGGCGCTGTTCTCTTGGCTGTTCCAAGTCGTCAGGGCGAAGTCCTCCGTGCCGGAGTCTCTGCCGCGGGTCAGTCCCAGAAACATGCTGCCCAGCGATACCGAACTTTCGGTAGTGTCCCCGATGAAATAGGCCGCCGTTTGCCATCCACCATAAGCTCTGGCTTCATCCGAGCGTTTCAGATGGCTGTCGATTTTCTTGAGCAATTGCTCAATGCTTTTGTTGGGCAAGTCTAGGGTCAGCTGACGGCTGTTACCCGTAGTCATGGTGTCCGAACGGGCGGTGGATTGGCTGTCTGTGGAGGTTGATGTCTCGGTTTCGCCGCAACTCCGCGAGTTGGAGAACGATTGGCTCGAGGATTTGCTCGTGCTCGTGCCGCTGGCTTTGGAGCCGAGGGTGGCTGCGGACAAGCCGCTTCCCGCGCTACCAGCGATGCCCAGCGCCACTAGGGAGAGGGGGCCTCCGGTAAGTATCACTGCTCCGGCCGCCATGCCCAAGGCGCCCAGCAACAGTGAGGGGTCCTTGGTGACCGTGACAGACTCACCGATCGTGCTGGAGGTTGATTCGGCGGTGCTCGTCGTTTCGGTAAGGCTTAGGCTTTTGCCGAGGGAGGCACTGATCCCGGTTGTCAAACTCAAGCCAACAGCCTCGCTCTCTTGGCTCCCGTAGCTGAGCTGGGTTTTGAGCAGCGGCGCGATTTGTGTCGCGGCCGCTTCATAGCCTGCGCGTAGGCAATTGAGCTGGGCTGGGGAAAGGGGATCGGCAAGAATCAGCGCAGTATAGGAGCGGTTTTCGGCTGCGTCCAAGAACCGCTCCAGTCCTTGGCTGAAATGTTCTTGCTCATCGATCTTTAGCGAGGGCACGCTGGTTACCGCCGTCACGGCGGTGGTTTTCGATGCCTCGCTCTGAGCTATCTGCTCCAGCAGTTTTTGCGTCTGGGAGTTCTTAAGGGGTTCGAGATGGCTGCCAGGAAAGTGGCCGTTGAAGCTCTCCTCCAGCAGTCGTCCTGCCGCATGACCGTTGCCCTTGCGGCTTGCGCGGCAGCCGATGTAAAGATCGGTACGTTCTCCGTCGGAGTCGATGAGCAGAAAGACTGCATGTCCCGTCGCTCCCAGCGCGGTATAGGTGGCTGTTAGGCTTTCCAAGATGGAGTGACGGTTCTCGGCAACTAGCCTTCCCAAGCGGAAGATGCGCACGCTCTGGGCGGTGTCGACCCTATCGCTAGTGCTTGCGGGCTGAACTGGAAACGATTTGAGATTGCACAAGTAACTACGGTGAATTAGTGTCGCCGCCGCACTCAATGCCGATTCGGCTTGATGCAGGGTGTCGCTCAATGTGTCGGTGGACCAAGGGGCAGTTGAGTGCTGCGCCTCGAAGGGGAGTACTGGATCTTCACGGTTGGCTTGCATCGATTCGGGCTTCTGCGCAGAACTCATTGCAGGATCGTGATCGCCAAAGCCAGCATGGCTAAGCCGAGGATCACGCTCATCAGGATTTTTTTTTTATCAGCCGGGGCACTCTGCCACCCAGCTGGCCGGCTTGAAAAACTGTCGGTCTGCTGGCTGGGTCGGTAGGCAAACAGCGGGTCTTGGCTGGCGCGCAGGTGATTTCGCACGGCGATCAGATGTTCAAAGCGCTCCCGGCAGAAATTACCTGAGGTTTTCGCCTTGGCGTCAAAGTAGTACTCATCACTCCAGGCTTGGCGATCAGGATTCGGTTCGCCAAAGGAGGGATCGAAGGGTTGCAGCAGATTGGGGTTCCTAGAAACGGCCCAATCGAATGCTTTGCCGACTTCGTCGTTGGCCAGCGTGTTGTCGTCGAGAATGACTTGGAGCATCTCACGTGCGACAGGAAGGTCGTTGGACTCGAGATAGTTTTTCAGCCGCTGGTTGGGTACAGGGTGCATGGCGGGAGCCTTCCTGGTCAGTAGACGGAAACAATGGCGGCGAGTTTGCGCTTGAAGGCCGCAATCCACGCAAGGTTCTTTTCGGCCTCTGCGATCTTCCTTTCCCGGGTCTGACTGTCGCTCGCGGCTTGCTCCGCCTCCTGCACGAGTCGCTTCAGTTCCTGATCCAGTCGTTGCTCCATCGCCTCGATAAACGACGCGCATGCCTGCTGGGCCTGGATCTTCAGCGCGGTAGTGGCCGAGTCGAGCAGGGCATTGAAATTGGTTCGCAGTTCCGCGCTGAACGTTTCCGCTACCGGCTTCAGATTGACGCGCGTCCCATAAACATCGATTACCTTGTCGTCGTGGAAGTACGTCCAGGGTTTGTACCAGACGAAGACACTTACTGTTTTTGTGTCGACGACTTCGTTCCTAGAGTGGTCTTCGACCAGCCTCGAGGTTGGGGGAATGCCGAGGGCTGCTGCGCAAAGCTTGTCCACCGTCGGCAACCGGACAGGCTGAGCGCCCCCCCCGAACAGGCTGATGACATACGCCTGATAGGCCGCGCTCAGGCGTTCCAGTTCAATCTGTTGTGCTGACTGAAGGGCATTTTCGAATCGAACCAATGCATCCTTGCGAATCTCTTCGGCTTCGGACCTTGCCATGTCAATCAGCTGCTTCGCGAGGGATGGTTCCAGGCCATCCTGGTTCAGTTTGTTGACCAGTATGGTCTGCTGTCGTTGGAACTGGGCCCTGGTGGCGGCGATGTCCTTCTGGACAAGGTCTGGGATGACGAACGGCTTGCTCTTGAGTTCGTCCTTGAGTCGCTGGCTTTGCCTGCCTTGCTCAATGGATGCATCGATTCGCTGTAGTTCGGTTCTAATCGCGCCGAGCTCCCTTTCGCTCATGTGCTTGAGTTCTTCATAGGCTTGGGCTTCATCTTCGGCTTGTTGGAGATAGGTTTCGAACAAGGCCTGCGCTTTGAATACGCGATACGGCAGTGCGTATTTAGATAGGTATTCCTCCAGCACCAACGCCACAGAAGGGATGCCGCTGTGGAGCAAGGCCAGTTCGTTGCGGTCACCGGCGATCTCGGCGCGTTCGAGCAAGGCACGGTTGCGCTGGCGCACCGAGGGCGACAGGCTCATGTGGGGAGCCGTATGCATGTCCGCCTCTTCGACAAAGCGGTCGCGCTGGCAGCCCAGGAAGTTCCGATCCAGTCGGCTCAGCGTATCGGTGCCAGACGCCTCCAGCCGGACCAGCTTCGCCAGGCGTGCCGAAACCGGAAGAAGGATGGGATTCCGGATTCCGTTCTCCTCCAGATAGGCTCGGGCAGTTCCCAAGGTTTTCTCGATGCTTTCATGCTTTTCGGGATCAATTTCGTCGATCTGGTTGACGAGAAAGATGAAACGGTCGTGCGCTTGCTTGCCGCCTTTGTGCAAGGTTTCGCAGACCATACCCAGCAGGTGTTTGTCGTCGTCGACGGCCAGATTCCTGGCATTCAGGATGTAGAGGACCAATGTCATGGCCCCATGGGTGATGGCGTGCCGGGTGGCCAGTGCATGCCGGTCGTCGCGGCTATTGTTCGGTCCTGGTGTGTCAACAAGGATTAGTCGGACGTGTTCATGCTGGGCAATCGCGGGAATCGGGCCGAACAGATCAATGCGAGTGGTGCGCGGATCGGCATTCCAGTCATTTAGCAGGGAGAGGCTCACTGTCTGACGCTCGCACAGGAGCTCCTCGTCGGTGTCAAGACAGTAGCCTTCAAAATTGTCCTGGTTTTTTGCATCATGGATGCGCGTAAGGGTGGCAGTAGTAGCTTCGTTCCTCGCGGGCAGTAGATCGCGCCCCAGTAGGCTGTTGATGACTGTGGATTTGCCCGAGGACACCGTCGCGATCACGTTGACTTCGAAGCTCGGATCGAGTGCTTGATGGAGCTTTGCTTTGAAGTCGTCCGATTGAAGCTTTTTCAAGGGGCCAGTCTGGGCCTCTTGGAATAGCGCCTTCAGCTCCTCCAATCGCTGTATCGGCGGCGCAATGGCTTCCAGAGACATCTCAATGGTGATGTCGCCCTTCTGCCGGGCGGCCTCGGCCGCCAGCTGGAGGTCATCGTAATCCGTCTCCAACCCTTGAAAGCAGAAGCAGATGCTGTTGGGCCAGTTCAAGTAGGCGCCCAGCAGGTCGAAGATCTGTTCGGCCCAGTGGCTCAACGGTGCATTTATCCGTTCGGCTAGGGTCGAATCCGCCGGGATATTTTCTCCCTCGATAGTCAGCTTGCTTTCATTCAGAAAAGGGTTGTGCGAGAGGAATACGTTGATCATGTTCTGCTTTTCCCTTGGGGACTTGGCGTTGCGGTACTGACTTGAGGTGGTGGCTTTTTGGGGCCGCTAATGCCGGGAGCATGGGATTCAGAATGTGTCTTTTCCGTGTTTGCTCGATGGCGCGGAGAGGCGGCATTCGAGCATTAGCTCCTCGATGATCAGCTCCAATGAACGAATACCTGATTGGACAATGACCGTTTCGAGTTGGCGACGGGTGCACCTGAGCGGGCCGGATTCATAGGTGATATCCGGTTCGATTCCTTCGAGAGTACGTAATCGTTGGAGGCTCCGGGTCTTGATAGCGCAGGGTAGGAAGGCCGAATTGAGCCATTGGTGTGGCTTGCCTGCATGCAGAACAATGAACGACTCGAGCTCTCCTCGTTCCTTGCGGGTCAGAGGCAGGCCCGCTTTTAGTTTTCGAGCCTGGAGTGCCGCGCTGGCACAAACAGGGATGATAATAGGCTGCGGAAATCCCAAATCGAGCAGATAGTTTCTGGCCTGCACCATGCTGTGGGCCAGCGACTCGCCATGCTCTTCGTCCAGTTGGTCGGCTTTGTTCAGGACGAACACCAACTGCGGAGCAACGCGTGTATCGCCAACGCTTCTCCGTAGTTGGCGCAAAAGGTGGGCATCATCGTCTATTCCGAGTTGCGTGGCATTGAGCACATAGACGACAAGCCCGGCCACCCCTTCGCTCAGCAGTTGCCGTGTCATGGCACCGTGAGACGGGTCCCTGGCGTTGTTCGGACCGGGCGTGTCGCACAGGACCAGCTTGGTAGTAAAAGTGCGAATGGAGTGGAGGGGGCCTGCCAGTTCGATGAGTCCCGTTTCGGGCAGACGATTGAACACCTCAAGCAACGAAGTTGTAGCCGGTTGCCATTTTGCAATCGCCTTACCGTGGCTACAACGCGCGAGCCAGGGCCCCTGCTCTCTGTTTTCCAGTCGAAACAGCTTGGAGGTACAAGCTTCGTTGCGGGCGGGCAGCAGCTCTTCGCCGATGAGGGCATTCAGCAAGGTAGATTTGCCGGCACTCAATGGGGCCAGAATGATCGCCTTAAGGGTGGCTTCATGCGCCTCAGAGACACTTTGGCAAGCCTCGGAGCGGGGCAGAGGTTTAGGTAGCTCCGGAGGTTTTCCCAACGCTGCGGGCGATGTTCTGTTGCGTCTATCCTTTTTCACTCCTTGTCCTTCCGTTGACAGTTTGCGGTAGGGAAGCCGAGGAGAAGCAAGCCCGCAGAGTCGGCGATCCTACACCGACAACCCAGTACGTGTGCAAGGGGGGCGTTGCTGCTCGGCGATGCGCCTGGGGCGAGCTGAAAATAGGCTTCCGCAGGTCGGAGCTGTGATGATGGTTGAGGGCTGTATCTCATGCTGGAGGGCGGTTCATTTCAATTAAATGAAACATCATCGGGTCGAGCGCCGAGCGGCCCCCTCAGCCTGAGAAGGCCCGCTTGACTTTTTACTCAAATTTGAGTGTGATTCACCCTAAGAGTGTGCGTGAGCCTCCCCGCTCTTTAAATCCAGATGAGGTCCGCGTAGCACCCCCTGTGGTCAGTCTGTAAAGGGCGGAAATCAGGACGGTCAGGCAGCGGCTGATCCCTCAACCTTAGGGTTGTTGTATACAGTTACCATAGTCGGCAAGCTGGAGCAGATCGAGCGTCTATTCCTCGTGCTCAAGCGGCTTCTGCGCTTGCAAAAGCTAAGTGCAAACGCTAAAAGTTTTTCTGGGTGGCTACAGGGGCCTTTAGGCCGCACCCCGCTGCTGGATTCCAGTTCGCCCATGGCGTGGTAACAGCGTCCTGCCCGTTCTCTCTGAGTTCGGCTGAGCCCTCCTCCTGCGAGAGGAGGGCGCCCTTCCTCCGTGTGCTCCAGCAGCTGTTTGATCTGTCCGATGAGCGGATGGAGTTCCAGTTGCTTGACCGCACGAGCTTTCAGTGTTTTGCCGTGCTGAAACACGCCGGCAGGATCCCGCCCGGATCTCAACGCGATTGGGGGCTTGGCGCGTGACCAAGCTGCACCCACCTGCGGCGGCGCTGTACATCACGAGCGTTATGGTCAGGTCCCGGCCAGGCCATTGCAGATTTTCGGCAAGCTGGTTTGCGACAACCAGCAGCCAGCCAGCTGGGCTACCATCCGAGAGGGCCGTAGCTTGATCGGGAGGCCGCACTGATGAACAAACACTACCTGACCGAGCTGGCAGACGAGCTGGAGGCCGAACACGGCTCGTACCCCAAGTCTCGAGATCACTTTGAGCAGTGGCTGATGCTGGTCATGGCGATGATCAGCGCCGCGGGCATCACAGATGTCGTCGGCCAACGGCGTTGCCTTCACGACCGCTACCGGACCTGGTTGCAGGAGCTGGCCGAGGAAGGTCAGTGGCTCAACATGACTGACGTAGGGAATGAGATCATCGATTATCCCGACCGGGAGCAGCCTCAAGATCAAGAGCGGGAGGCGCTGGACGAGATTGAGTTCGAGCCACCCAAAGCCGTCATCAATCTGAGGATCCCCTGGGAGTTTGAATCGCTGGAAAAAAATGAGGTTCAGCAGTTACCCGAGGGGGAGGGTGATCGAGAGCCGACTCGGCATCGTCCCAACTGAGCAGGCTGAAGGCATTGGCGGCATCCACCGCGGCATCCTGGGCTATCAGGGGCCGAGCCGGCAGCAGGTTGTCGAAGAATCACTGCACCGGGCGATCCGACCACCGTCTGCAATCTCGCCTTGCTCCCTGGGTAGGGCCGGCGACAGGTCGAACCCATCCGGACTTGCGACCCACTCCGGGGTGTAGCGGAAGACCCAGATGTTGTTCTGCTCTTTGAGAACGCCGACCTGTCCCCGTTTATCCAGAGGTTCAAGCTGCTCATGCTTCAGGCACATCTAGCAGCACGCGAATCCCCAGCTCCTCGAGCAGCTGAAGTACCTTGCCGAGGTTGACTGTCTCTTTCCCGCGCTCAATGTCCCGCAGCAGGACATGGCTCGCGCCGATCATCCCGGCCATGTCGGCCTGGCGGATGCCCTGGCGCTTTCTCAGAGCGCTGACGATGTCGCCAATATCCTTGGCGCTGCGGATCGAAGTCACACTCATGGCACACCTGAAATCTAAGCTGTGGTTTCTATTTTAGTCGATGCGAAGTCTGGCGCCATGCAATCTAAGCCATAGCTTAGAATTTTTCGGCCGGTGCGGGTTTGCTCTTCTTCCTCAATGCCCTGCCACGAAACGTCAACAAGCCCTAGTTTCTCGGTCAGCTTGCGTTCCCATTGGGCGGCTATGGCGTCGACTCGATCCTGAATCTTGGGCGTCTTCGGCAGGACTAGGCGCTTTCCGTCGCAGCACTAGTTATCGATTGTCGCCGTCCCCAACAAACACCGTGGGTTGGACCGTCTGTCAGTCGTTAGTAGGGGCCCTCTAGTCGGTCAGGCGAGCCTCCTGAGCATGGATGTGGGTTCATCACAGTAGAGCGAATCCCCGTCTGCTATCGACTCGCCCAGACATTTATAACCGGCGACACGTGATTTTTTTCGATAATGCACGAGGCATGCATACTAGGTAATGGTAGTCGTCACAGTGTGCTCGCCAACGCGGGACCTGTAGAGAAATCCAGGAAGCGTTACTGGTGCACCCAGAAGCTGTGTGTAGGAGATTCGTGGTTGGGTTCGAGGTAGGGGCCGACTCTGTTGCTCATTGAGAGTGACCACCGAATAAAGCTTCACTCCCGAGTAAGCAGCCAGCGTCTCATCCTGCGGTGACCATTCTCTGTCGAAGCCGCAGGCAAGAGCCTGAGCCCGGATGGGGGTAGCTGTAGCATGGCAGCGGGCCATGAGCGAACTTCAACCGCTGTCAGAGTTCAGGTTGCACAGGAGAAACCGGGAGGGCGGCTCCGGAGAAGTGGAAAACTGCGCAAAACCACCCCTGGAGACCGCATTCTGCCGTTTGCAAAAGCATCAAAAGCTGTCAATTTATGCCTATCGAAATCGGTTGGGTGTTCATAAAAAATCTATATAAATCAATTAGTTGTGAAAAATTGACTGCCTTTCAGCCCATGCATGGGGTGCAAGGGGTAGAGTGTTCGAATCACTCCGTCCCGACCAAAAATCCCTACATTAGAGCCTGGTCAGAAATGACCAGGCTTTTTTGTTTCTGCGATTTGGCGTTTCTGGTGACCGTTTGTGTATGCCTCGCAAGGTTCCGTCTTGATGAGTGTTGGCCAGTTTGACCGCAAGACCAGTCGCTGTGCTGGATTGCCTATGGACCACCTTACAAGCTCTGGAAGGGGTTTTTAGCACAGGCGTTGTGGTAGTAGTTGCCCTTCGTGCTCATGCCGCATCGCGGGTGATGGGTCTGATCAGTCCTGATCACCTGCCGAGTAGTACTGGCTATCCCGTTGGCTGTGTGCGATTGCGCTCGGGACCGCTGCCGATGGCGTTGTTCAGCTGCGACTCAGTCGCCTAGGCGTGCTCAATACACTGCATGTCGGGCTGGCCTACGCATTGCTGGAAGGTTGTCGATTTCTTGTTATATGTTGTTGACAGTGTTTTTAAAGGCTGTATTATTCGCCACCTCGCTGCGGCGGCCTCCGGGTTGAAGCTAGCGCAAGTGGTTGAAACGAAAAGAAATTTTCACGAAACGCTT
>LNAP01000297.1_pt1 | contig 72564 bp, 47 predicted proteins | sample 602601 | NCBI WGS metagenome assembly LNAP01 (sample SAMN02440304, study PRJNA202911) | soil metagenome | biome: Subtropical and temperate rainforests or woodlands; isolation source: soil samples (1 kg each in a 20% v/v slurry with milli Q water) were... ...
ATGGGGTGCTAGGGGTCGAGTGTTCGAATCACTCCGTCCCGACCATATTTTTCAATGACTTAGCCCGGTTCGGAAACGACCGGGCTTTGTTGTTTCTGGGCTTTGATCATTTTGGTCACCGTTGGGTCACCGTTAGCAAAAAGCTCGTAAAGTGCCATTCGGGGCTTCGTCGCGTTGAAACCTGTCAAGGCTGATCAGTTCTGACTGTATTGGCTGCGATCTTTTCCTTTTTGCGAACTTTCTCTCGGCGAGCACTGGCTGACATCGACACGGCGAGCTGTCTTCAGATTTTTTCTGATCACCACCAGAAGGATATGGCAAATCCGGGTGAGTTCGATCACCAACTGCTTACGGTGGGTGTTTTCGTCCTGCAGCTGGCAGAGTTCCCGTACCTGTCGGAACAGTGAAGGTGGGTGGCGCCAGCCAGATGGTCTCAGGAGGCGGCGCAAGCGCGAACCCATCACGTTTGAATTGCTTGGGCGGAGGTCGTCGCGTGATGAGCATTGTGGGAGGTCGATTTTTCTGGTGTTCGGAGGCAGGCCCGAACTGGGTAGTCAGGCGAAGCTCGAAGCGAATGGCAAAGTAAGGTTTTCTCGAAGCTCGTCACATTGAGTAGATTTGATGTGGCTGCGCCCATCCATCGTGAGTGCATGCTTGCTCGTAGACGCTACTATGACCAAGGACGCCCGTTCCTGAAGCGACACTGCCTTATCCCGATCTGAACGAGCCAAGTCGAGTTGTGTGTTAAGCAAGCATCTATGGACGCCCGGATAGCCTCTGTATATGGTTCAATCAATCTTGTGATCGCGGTGTAATTCGCAATGGAGCTTACCCAGGAGGGGGGCCGTGTCTTCGAGTAGTGCTTATCATCCAGGTCCGGTAGAACCAACTCCACAGCAGCGCTTGCTACTGATGGATGACGTGCAGTGGGAGTCGTTTATAGAGCGCTGCGCACGCCAGCTCGAGAAGGAGGGCCAATACGCGCAGGTTCTGAAGCTAGGAGGCGCAAATGACAAGGGGCGAGATATATGCGGGTACACGGTACATCCACCTGCTTCGGATACTTGGGACCTATACCAAGCTAAGTATTACAGCAGCACTCTCTCCCCGAGCCAAATCGTAGGTGAGTTGGCCAAGTTTCTTTCCTGCGTGCAGGACGGAAGCTATACCTGTCCAAGGCGCTATTATCTTTGTGCGCTACGAATTGGGGCGACTTTGCTCGATTACCTCCTGAATCCAGAAAGCATGCGCACCTGGATACTGGCGCAATGGGAGGAAAAAAAAGGCGAATTCGGTACGTTCAAGCGGAGTCTAGATCCGGCGCTAAAGTTATTTGTGCAGACATTTCCCTTCGAAATTATTGGCCGCCGTACTCCCGAAGAACTGCTGGAGATTCATTCGAGAAATCAGACGCAGCACTGGGAGCACTTCGGCGTGCTTGACGTGCGTGGAGCGAACCCGCAAATTCCCGAGGAACCAGACCCCATTGAACAGCGGTATGTTGATGCGCTACTGCTGGTGTATGAGGAGCAGTGTGGAAACTGCGTTGCTGGGGTGCCCGAGATCCCTCGGAATTTGAAGAGACATTTCGTGGCACAACGTCGGCTGTTCTACAGCGCTGAGGGGTTGAACCGTTTCAGTAGAGATAAGCTATCCGGTGCCTTTGATGGGCTCCTCACTGAAGTCGAGATTGGTATTGGCGGTATAGTGGCAACGCCTCACGATAGCGGCATGATTAGGTTAACGGAGACATTGGCCATCGCCAATGCACTTCAAGTTGTTAACAACCCCTTGCATGCTCGGTTGCAGGCCGGTGACCTCCAAGGTGCCTGTCATCATCTTGCCAACCAAGATCGCCTGAGCTGGACAGACACCGATGAGTAGCTCAGAAGTCTTCAATACCCCGTTCGAGCTAGGACTGCGAATGGTCTTTCTGCTGAACGCGCTGCATCCACGGAAGGCTGATTTACAGACCCTGATGTATCTGGATTATGCAGTCATCTACACCGGCGACTTGAATGGACCGCCAAGTCTGCACACACCGGTTCCGCTGCGTGGTGCCGAATACATTAGTCGGCGAGAAATAATTGAGCAGGGTCTGTATCTCATGGCATTCAGAGCATTTGTCGACGCTATGGCTACACAAGAGGGGATCAAGTATGGCATTGGTGAGAGTGGACCGGCCCTCGTTGACCTCCTAGGAGGTCAGTACAACAAGGATTTACGTGATCGATGTAACTGGGTTTCGGAACACTTTGGGGGGTACACCGATTTTCAGCTAGAAGAAATTTTTGGAGCTAAGGGAAGACTTTGGCGAACACATTTCATTGGGAAGGAAGGCTTGCCGAGGGCAGTATGAGAATCGCAATCCATGGACTGGTGCTCACCGGCCCCGATAAACCCAATGCCGAACTGAAACCCGGCGGGGAGTCGCACCTTGTATTTGGTCCGACTGATACGGGCAAGTCTTATATTGAGGAATGCATAGCCTACTGCTTAGGTAGCGACGAACATCCGCGAAATGTTGGCTTTTCAGAGGGCTATACTCGCGCTGCTCTACAAGTCCTCGGACCGGATGGATCTGAGTACACTTTCTTTCGGGATCTCTTGGAGGAGCGTCAAGTCGTTTACTCGGGCTTCCATTCTTTGCCACCGCTATCGTCTCAATCCCCTGTCGCAGAAGAAATCGGCCCATATCTAATTGAATGGGGTAAGGCGTCAGGGAACAGGATTCTCGTTAAAGCCGGAACTCTCGGTAACGTGACTGCAAACGACCTGCGCTTTTTGAGTCTTTTTGACGAAATTCGTACCTTAGATAAGGTCCCGTTGAAAGGGAAAGACAAGCTTCTCAAGATGCGCTTTCAGTCAGTGATTATGCTGGCTTTGATTGGAGTGGATGATTCGGGAGCGACTCTCACAGTTAAAACTGATCAACGTAATATCGCTAAAGGTCATGTGCAGGCGATCGAAGACGAGTTGAAAGCGCTACATGCCGATATTCCGAGCACATGGTCCAAAGAGGACTGCGCAGAAGGACTTACAAAGATCGAGCATGAGCTTCGAGAAGTCGGGACATTCCTTAGGACTAACGCTCAGGAGTTAACGGAGCTAAAGACAGCGCACGAAAGTCTCGAAGACGGCCTTAGGGATGTGCAGGCAGAGCTTGCCGAGGTATTAGAAGCGAAAGACCGGTTTGTGCTTCTGGACGAGAAATATCAAAACGACGTACATCGACTCAGTTCGTTGATCACGGCCTCGGAGATTGTCGAAACGTTCGAATCCCAGCCCTGCCCACTGTGTCGGACGGATCTGAATCATAAGCGTAACTATGCCCAACTAGAACAGGGCGACATGCTACGGGAGGCGGCTCGGGCTGAGGTATCAAAGATCAATGCTCTGAGGCAGGGGCTTGCGATCGCACTATCAGATATCGATGAAGACATCGTGAGTTCACGCTGTCGGGAAACGAGCTTTCAGCGTGAAACGGCTGCCAACCTGAGCGAGCAAGCTAGGCTTCTTCGCCCGGCTTCGCCAAATATGGAAGCTGACTATTTAGGTACGCTTACCGCACGACGAACTGAGATGGCCATGGCAGCCAGGAACTTCGAGAGGATTGATACGCTCAATGCGCGTCTTGTTGGTATGAAGGCAAAGACGAAGCGACAAAAACAATCGATCTCACGCGACTTCTCTACTAGCGCCACTGAGCTCTGTCGCCGAATCTCGGAGCTGCTGACGGCATGGGGTGTACCAATGGTGGAGTCGGTCCATTTTGACGAAGACGACGCTGATATCCACATCAACAACCGACAGCGCGTGTCGTTCGGAAAGGGTAAGCGCGGGATCTTCCTGACCGCGTTGGCTGTTGCATTAATGGAACGTGCACTTCACCAGGGAAATCCTCACCTTGGATTGATCGTCATCGACTCCCCAGTGGTTACTTACAAAGATCCAAAGCACGGCAGCAACAATCCGGAAGAGGCTCTTGATCCGACCGTTAAGGACAAATTCTATACTTGGCTCGCGGATCGCCAGGAGTCTGGTCAGATCATTGTGCTAGAAAATGAGGAGCCAGACGGTCAGTTGCAGATGCGTCTCGCCCATACAGAGTTTGTTGGCGTAGGTGAAGCAGAGGGTCGTCGTGGCTTTTTCCCGATTTAGCATCGTGCCAATCCCTATAACGGTACTTTGCTAAGGGTAGTACGTAACTTGGACTGATCATTCCGTCTGCAGTGTTACCTCTTAGCGCAATATAATGCTCAAGTCGTGTGACCCGGCGATCAGCCGGGTTAAAGTCGAAAACATCATCGATTTTGTCTACGACGAGTACATGTTTCGGCCACGCTGCTAAATAGGTAAAGCAAATTAACGGTGTGTAGAAGCTAGGGATTGGACGACCACGTCGACACCACCCGACTCAGTGAGTTTGGTTGCGTCGACGTGGTGGAGCATCTTTCTGTGCAGCACCAGCAAGTCACGGCGGAACCAGCATCGATTCTGATTCCGCATTGCAGATGGCCTTCGAGTAATGCACAAGCAGCCCACCTCAAAATTGTAAGCGGGCTAATAGATGGCCTTGTTTCAATCAACCCCCATCGCCTTAAATACAGCCTCTACTGGTTCGCCATAAAAGCTGGTCTGAAACTTGGTAAACAGTTCGGCTGGGATGCTGGGGATGTCCTTGGCACTGCTCATAGGAAGCGCAACGCGCTTTCCTCCCGCGTCGAAAGCCACTTGCAGGCACTCGGCGATACTTTCAACTGGCGTGATGCTGCCGCCCAAGCTCATATCACCGAGCACGACCATTTGACCTTGCGCAGGCCTGCCCATTAGGCCTGAAGCAAAAGCTACTAAGCTGGGTAGGGCCATATGAGTAAGAGGGCCGGTGTTTTGCAGTTCAACGACATGTAAATGGAAGTCGTGCTCCAGCACCTTAGCCGAAGCGCTGATGCGCGAGGCGTTGGCCTTGAAGTAGTCAAAGGCAATTTTCACCTGTTCTTTGGCAGAGCTGGAATTCCATAGACCTGAGGTAGCCAGCTTGCCAGTACCCTTGGTCACCTGCAGTTCAATCCTATATAGCCCAGGCATGCCTTTGCCGCTCAAGCCTATAGTGTGGATAAAACCGGGCTTTCCTGGCCCTTCAGGGATCAGACCACCACCGCCTTGCTCTTTCACGGTGACGAAGTGCTCTTCGAGGGTTTCGTTGTCGATGTAGCTAAAGTGAACATCGTAGAACTCCATTCCACCGATCTTCTTTAGTTGTTCTTTCACGCGGCGGCGGACCTGAAGTGCGTATTCGAGGCACTGGCGCACGTCTTCTTTGGTGAACACATCGTGCGGGTAGAGCAGCTTGAGCAGACCGGATACAGTTTTGCGTACTGCGATCACATCACGTTGATTAAGGTTGTTACCCAATTTGAAGTGTTTGTCTATGGCGTCCGCAAAGCTGCGCTTGCGCATTTCGCGGAAAAACTCAGCCAGGTAATCGACGATCAGTCCGTATCTATTGGTGAAAAATTCCGGGCGCATTTTTGGGATTTCCCAGCCAGGAATGTAAGCGTGAAATCGGTCGAAAAAGGCGGCGTCGATCATCTGCTCAGGGAAGGGGGCCAACAGGTGACTAGTTTTCACCAGCGACTCGACGCTCTGATTGATGTTTCCGACGAAGACCATGGAAGCGGAGGCTTCCATCTGCTCACGGCCACGACCGAAGGAGCCGGAGGCCATGAAGTCCTTCATGATTTGCACGCCGTCCCTGTCCTTGAAGTTGATGCCTGCCACCTCATCGAATGCCACTACATCCCAAAGACCGACCAGACCGATACGGCGACTGCTCATGTTGTAGAACAGGTTAGCGACGGTGGTTTGGCCGCCAGAAACAAGCATGCTATTCGGTGAGCATTCCTTGTAGATGTGGCTCTTGCCGGTACCGCGGGGGCCGAGCTCGCAAACGTTGTAGTTGTTCTCCACGAAGGGAACCATGCGGGCCAGCAAATGCCACTGTACTGACTCATCCAGGGTCGAGGGCTCCATGCCGATGGAGCGGATCAAGGCCTCGCGCCATTGCGATGTGTTCAGGGCGGCGCGCCCGGTGAACAACTCCTGCATGTTCATATTCGGCATCTGGATCGGCTTGAGCAGCGTGACGCCAAACGGTGATCCAGATTGGCCTTCCTCGTGGTAATAGCTCAGCGTTGCGATCACCCAGATACCGCCAACAAGGAGCTTCTCGTATTCCTTGACGATGCCGGCAGAGATCTCCGCGTCCTTGATGCCGAGGTTGCTGAACGAGGCTTCGTAGCGATCTTTTTTCTCATTCAGACGCACGGTGACTCGGTCGATCACCTTGTACGTACCGCGCTCGCGAACTAGAGACTTGACCTTCTCAGCCTCATCCGGGCGAACGTAGTTTTCGGCTAAAATTGTCTTCACATTCTTCAGTCCGTGCTCGATCACCTCTGAGTCATCGGACGCGCAGTACATACCCAGCAAGTACTCAAGCACATAAACCGGTACGTTAGCGCCTTCCTTGATCAGCTTGGTCAGGTCCTTGCGCACCACGCGACCGGTGAAGTGCTCGTTGAGCAATTGATCGAGATCTTTATCCACTTGGGTTTCCATCTAGTCTCGTACTCTCAAAAAAAGTCGTCAGTGAAGGCCAGGTCAATCGTCACACGGTAGCGCTCAAGCTCGATGTTCAGATCTTTATCGCGGATCACCAGGAAGTAATCTTTCTGCCGGTCGAAGTCACTGCCTGATAGTGACAGGCGTACCTGCTTAAGGCGCTCGGTCATGGAGTCCGTCGCGCAATCAAACGTTACAACCTCCTCGCTGGAGACTGACTGCTCCCCTTCGTAGATCGCAACAGCAACCGTTACTGGAAGCACCTGTTCGTTGACTGACTCGGTCTGAATCAGGTCAAAGCGCTGGATATTGGTGACCATCTTCAGGGCTGATTTCGGTGAGATCACGCCGACTTTACGTTTGGTGCGTTTCTCCGCTTTCTCACCGCGCAACTGGTTGACCATCAGCACAGGCACAACGATTTCCTGAGGCATGGCCCCGCCATGGACGAAGCGTGCACCTCCGACAAAGTGGAAACGATTCGCGCCTTTGGGTATCCAAAACTGAGTGTCTGATGTTGTGCCCGCGGTCTGCTTGGTCGATCCCTGCCAGACATCCTTGGCAGCAGGCAGAGTATGGCCAATGACATAGCGCTTCTTACTCTTGATCGCACTATCCGGCATCTCTGCGAGTGAGGTGCGATCCGCCGCCTCAAGCTTGCTCTGCTGGAAGAGGAACCCATGATCGGCCGTGATCAACACCGTGCTGGTGTTAAAGTGCATGAGGATCTTGCGGGTCAGCTCAGTCAGCTCCTCAATGGCGAACTCGACGTGATGGAAGGTATCCACCTCGGAGCCACCGCCCTTGTCACTGCGGTCATCGATCACATTGTGATAGACGTATACCAGTTGCTGATCCTTCAGCGCTTCACGCCCAGCGTCACGGGACCACTCTTTGACTTGAAGTGCGGTCACGGCCATGCCGCCATGCTGGGCAAGAACCTTGTCGCGAGCGATGGTGTTGCCCGTATTGAGTCCGTCTACAAAAACACCATCACTGCCCTCGCGATATTCCAGCGTCTGATGTGGCAGCAGGGACGCCATGCCCAACGTGGTGTAACTCGGCAATACGCCCAATTGGCTATTCAGGCTGGCTTTGCTGTAACGCTTTTCATTGATGCGCTGGCACAGCTCGACGGCGGCTTCATAGCGGAAGGCATCGCTGATGATTACTACAACACGCTTGCTACGATGCCCCTCCAACATGGGCGCTACCCAACGCTCATAGAAATTATGCTGGTTAGGAATGCCAGGTATTTTCCAGTGCTCCAAGCGCTGTTCGGCCTCAACGCGGTCGCCCCAGGAGCGTCCGAGCTGATCGAGATACCAATACGCATAGCACTGCTCGACGGCCTCATCGAGCTTCTTCAGCAGCTCGACGTGGGCGCGTTGAGAGGCGGCGAAATAATGGCGATAAGCCGTGTCAAAGCGATACAGCTCGCTCTCATAGGCTTTGTATAGTGCCTCTGAACTGGTGAAGTGGAAGCCTGCAGCGTGCTGGTGGCGCAGCGTAAACAGGTCGATTGCAGCCGACAGCGCCGTGTATAGCAGCCGGTACTTGCGGCGTGTCTCATCGTCCTTATGGCGAGTCGCCCAATAGTTATCCAGTCGCTCGGAAATGATCTTCGCAAACAGACCGAGGTCGCGCGGATCTGCCTCCGGAATAGCCTTGGTCAGATCGACAATGATCTGCCGCTCGACGGCTTCGAAGGTTGCAACATTGGCCAAGCTCTCCAACGAGATTTCACCAATCTTCTGGGTGATATGCAGGGCCTCACCGACCCAGCCGGAAATCTCATCGTAGGCTTGGTAAAACCGTGAGCTGTCACGCCAGCGGGAAAGCAGTGCACGTGAAGTAGCGCGTGCGCTGGCTGAGGGAATAGCAATCGCGGATGCCCAGCTGGGTATATCGCCGATGCTTTCGCAGAACCCGGTTGCTAGCAGTCGAATTAGGAAATTCCCAAAGCTGAAGGGTTTATCGCCACTGATTTCTTCGATGGAGGCTGGATAGCCTACCTCGTCACGCAGGGCCTGCAGCAACGCAGGCATCAGGTCGAGCTTGTACAGTTCATCGATGACCGCTGGATTCTGCTCAAGACCCAGATCGTCACGTACGGCACCATCGGCCAAAGTGCAAAGCAGCGTCATGACGTCACTGCCACTTGCACCCAGCACAACGGCAATCATCGCCAGATCCAGCTCATGCCCAGTGTCAGTTGGTTGGATCAAACGCTTCACGCTAGCTAGACGAACCTTGCTGCCAAGGAAGCGCTCACGTTTGGTTAGATGTTCACGAAGCACCTGCTGGTGTAAGCCCAGGTCATTGAATATCAGTGACACTTTGTCAGCGTAGAAACTGCGCGAGTACAGCTTGATGTCCAGCAGCCAGTCATCATTCGCGTCTGGTTCGGCGCAAGGGAAATAGAGTAGGTACTTACTTTCAGTGTCCTCAAGCTCCAGCTTGAGCTTGGTACCGAAGGTGGAATGCCCGTGCATGTTCAGCACCTGAACGCCGGGCAGATCGAGCTGGCCGAGTTCATCCGTGAAGCCCTGCTCAGGGTCGTACCAGAAAACGATGCGGTGATTTTCTTTGAAGAATGCCTGATTCAGGCCTTGGGTCAGTTGTTGGGTGTTCATGCACTTATTCGCCTAAGCCTGAAACAGGAAACGAGAGGTCAGCGAGGGACATGTCATCGTAAGACAACAATGCATCCCTGACGGCCCGGAACTCATCAATATGTACGTTTTTTCGGCGTAGATGTCGTCCTTGAAAACATCCGGAGATTTATTTCTCGAAAAGCCAGGGTTGTCACCATAGTTGTAATTCATGGCTGGCCTTGCAATGGTCCGAGTTCACCTGAGTTTGGTGAGCCAACTTCTTTAAACAGGGTAATAGCTTTCCACCCGTATTTGCTCTTGGTTTTGTCAAAAGACATAACGGCTGCGCCGGCAACCTCGGCGTCCCGCTGTACGCCTTCAACAAGACCTGGCGGGACAAAAATGTCGCCATTTACAAACCCAAATCCTTTTTCGCTTACTTTCAAGCTTCCTTTGAATAAACGGATATCCTGAGTTTCAATCACCTGTATATTCTCAACCGAAACGACATCATGACTCTCAGAGCCCATGTCGCAAAAGATCTTCACAAGAGTTCCAGGCTTAGGGATTTTTCGATTTTCAAATACAGCCTTTCGCGCAGAAAATTTAAGATCTCTGTGGATATAAATCGTGGCGCCTTTACCTGACTCGTGTACTGAAAAAAGTACACCTGACAAGTAGGTTGGTTTGGCCATGGCGTACTGATTGGCACCTATTGCGAGCTCCTCTACATGAGCATCAAGATCACTGGTATCCAGCGATGCGTCAAACCATGCAGATGACGTAAGCTCAACGATGCTGCCTTTAAGCGCCCAGCCATTATTGCTGTAGATTTTTGTCAGTTTTACCAGTGCCTTTGAGGCGTAATCATGCACGCCTGTCTGGGCAAGTAACTCCGCCAGTCGCACCAGTCCGGGGATGCTGAATATGGGGTCATGAGCGCAGGTTAAGCCGAAAGAGATTAGGCAAATAGCTTTTTCCGGTTCGTTTTCGTAGGTCTTGGCCAAGCCAAACCATGCCCAGGATTCACCGCGTTTGTTTCTCAGCACGGACAGATAGGCGTCTCGTGCCCTTACGATGTCGCCGGCAGCTACAAAAATTCTGGCTTTATCGTATTCAAGCCAAATCTTGCTTTTCGATGAGTCCTGAGTCTTATCCAGTGCGTAGTTTATAAGTGCGACGACTCGACTAGCTGGAAGGGAGCTTTCTAAGCCTTTTTGCAGGTAATTGACGGCCACCATGCGTGCCAGTCGCAGTACAACGCTGGGTGACTCTCCTTTTTCTGTGCTAAATGGTTTGTGATCGTCAGGGCTAAACAAGGAACTGCCGCGTTGCAGAATAAAAAGACAGATTGGATCACAGAACTTTCCGGTCTCACGGAAAAGATTCCACAGCCGGAAATCAATATTTTCACTTGGGAGCTCTAGCTGAAGGAGTTGAATGCGAGATGCCCAAAGATCAATCATCCGCTGCTCATTGGGATGCGGCGTTTTGTTATCGCGTGTTTTGATAGGCTCAAGCAGCTTTTTCAGCGCTGCATAAATGACCCAAAACAGCGAAGTCTTCAAGAACGCGTTACCAGAGTCTTGCTCCAATGCCATGGAACCTACCTGCCAGGCACCTTCCAGGTCCTCACGCGATTTGTGATCCCGAATATCATCAAAAATGCTCATGACGGTACCGCCAGCGCTTTCTCCAGTTGTTGCACGATACCTTCTGTGGACGCTTTCAAGACCCGTATGGAGCTGACCATTCCGTCTTTGTTAGCATCAACTTGGATTTCAATGCCTTCGTTATCAACTGCGAGCGTCAACTGCACCCGGTAACTGGCCTCCGTTCCCTCAATTATCACGAAGCTATTCGCAGTTAATAGCTCCAGAAGTGTCTCGACAGCTTCAGCCAAGTTTTCGCTCTGCGGCTTGAAAGGCTTCATCAGGAGCTTTCTAATGGTTTTCTGTTCAATATCATTGCCGTCTATAAAAACCACGTTGGTAACGGCAAATTTTTTGTCGTAATACAGTCTGACTCGAATGTTTGTAGCGGCTGTTCGGTTAGAGAATGTGATGACCACCTGATAGCTATGCTCACGCCAGTCGCTAAGGCTCCAGTCTGAATCGGCAAGCCTTTCGCTTAGCTCAAGAAAAAGCGGGCGCAATGCCATGTCGCTGAAACTCGACGGCATAGCCATCGAGGCTTCCTGTACTGTGGGGTTGCGAAATGCGTCATAAAACAGACTGTGCTTGAGCGGGAAAGTACCAATTTTGATGTTATGGGCGCGGCTCACAGCTGCATTACTCAGGGGACTGAGCAAGGGCATCTGTCGGACAGTGAAGGTCTCGTCAGCGCCGACGGAGGCGGTATACAACCAGCGGAAATAGTCGGCGTTGTTGGGTTTTACACTCGAAGCACTGCGTGATGCATTTACCCAGACACTAGGCCAGCGGCGCCCCTGAGCGCGATGCAGAGTCAATGCGTGAGCAGGACGGATAAGCGCTGCAGACAGGTACCCTCGCGCCTGCAGAACCTGGTATTCAAACCTGTCATATTCGGCCCTTGCCTGCTTATAGCTGGGATCAGTCTTATTCGGTAGTCGCTGCTTGTGCACTTCAAGATCTGGCTTGGCAAGTTGCCGAGCAAGTACTTGGAGCGCCAGGGACTGGTCTGCGGTGATGTCAGGCCGATCAGCTTCAAAGTAATCTACCGAGTAGCGGAACTCCACTTCTCCCAAGCCTGGCAGCCGGCAACGGGCTCGCTGGAAGTGAAGGTGTATTGGCTCTTTGCGTCCACGCAGCTCAACAAAGTGAGTTTCAATACGCTCCTCAACAAAGTCGACAAGACCGATCTCTCCGGAGCTGACCCAGCGAATAGTACTTTGATTGAATGCATCAGGCTCGGACGACAAGATCGGCGTGCGGTTGTGGAAGTCAATCCGATCACCCGCCGCCAATTTGCTCGGACTGAGATGGCCCAGAATTTTTGTTTTCACCGCGCCATTGACCTTGGCGGCTTGTTCATGAGTGCCGCAAACCAGAATGGATTCAGCGCGTACATTGGAGATGTCCGGCACCCAGCCCCTTGAATTGACGTTTTCAAGAATAACAAGGCGCTTGCCTGACTGGCGTGGCAGCTTATTGAAGCGGTCTTTGTCCAAGCTATTCACGAGATGCGCCTGCAGCTTGCTTAGCGCGTCATCTCCGTCATCTAAAATCTGTTCGGTCAACAGGTAGCTGACAACACTGAGCCCTAACTGCTCCAGCATGTTGCCGCTGATCAGGGAGCGCTGCAGTGATCCTCTAGGCATCTGATAGGGATCGCCAATCACCACAAAAGGCGCTTTTTGCTTTGCAATAATCGAGAGAAAGTCATGAATCAATCGACCTGAGCCATAACGCCGGTCCCCCACATCAAACTCTTCGTCACTCAGTAAATGGGCATCCACCAATACAGGAATTTTGCCCTGTAAAAGGTGATCCTCTCTTATCTCGTGAATCCCTACTTTGCGACCGTCTTTGATCTCAAAACGATTAGGTTGTTGGCTGTACAACCAAGTATAGATTGAGACGGGCTTAGCTAAAGGGTGTTGATAGGTAGAGGAGATCCGTGCGCTTGGGGTCAATAGAAGCAATTCGATACTGGCGTCTTCCAGGGCGCCTACTAGGTGCTGGAAGATAAAGCGTTTGCCAGTTGAGGCCATGCCGGCGAGACGAAATACGCCGCTGCCAGATTTCAGCCAGGTCGAAAACTCGCCTAGTGCCTGACTCTGCTGATTAGTCAGTTTGCTTTCATCAGGTCCTGAAGCCGCCCGGCCATTCAATTGCCTTAGCTTGGGAGCGCCTGCCGGAACAAAAGGATCAATACCAAGCTGAGCTGTGAGGCGCTCCATGTTTTCGCGCGAGAGAAAGATCTCCCGGCTGACAATGGCGTCCAAATCACGAACGATCCGGCCCATATCGCTGATATGGAACCAGGGCTTTATCGAGCCGGGTAAGTGGCGATGATCGAATTCAATCGGCCCCTGAAAGGCTACCAGAGCTGCGACATGCCGCCAATTGCAGGTCGCGTTAAGGTCAACAAAGTTCCGGCCCAAAAAATCAAGCATGACTCCTTTGTTGATACGCAACTGGCGGAGCGGATTCACGCTGGCACCACCCTTTACTTGGACGTTGCTCCCCGTTTCCTCATCCTCAATCAACCAAGGGCCATCATCGGAAAATTGTAGTTTTCCACGGAACTCCTTGAAGTCGAGGATGATCACCGCATTCGGCTTGATCACCATGGCATCCAGTTCTCGGCTGCCCACATAGAAATTCCCCAGCAGGTACCAGTCCAGTCCAGAAACCGAACAGTGTTCGTCGAGCAAATCAAACAGCTCATTGAAGGCTCGATTCTCGTGGGTATGCTCGAAGGGTGTGCCGCGGAATGCTTTCAGTGCCATCGGTAATGCTCCATGCGGGTCGTCAATCGCCCTTGTCGCCTGTTACAGCCTTAACCTCAGCCAATAAATCTCCAAACTTGCCGTAGTTCACCTTCACGCCGTCATCCAGATCCAGCCTAATGCGCTGGTCGGCGTAGTGACGGAGTTTTTCGTCGAAGGTGGCGAGTTCGGCTTGCTGGTTGTGCAGGGTGGCAAGTTCTTTTTCCAGGCGTTTTTTCTCGGACGTGACGGTTTCGTTTTCAATGTCCGTGGCTAGCTTGCTCGCATAGGTGTTGAGCTTCGCGGTCAGCGGGATGATGTACTCAGTACGCATTCGCGCCAGGGTGCCTTCGTTATAGCGGTGTAGGTAGACCAGGCACTCGAAGGCCTTGTGCTTGCCGGAGCTGAACAGCCAATAGAGGGGGCGCTTCTTGTAGGTTTTGAGGTGGTCTTTGTAAAACTGAGTGCTTAGATAACGGCGGATGGTGTCCAGTGCCGACTCGCCACGCTTAGACTTGATCGCATAAAAGCACAGGCTCTCGGCTACGAAGTCGAGGTTTTCTTGCAGGTGTTCCTCGCCCCAGACAGTGCGGACAAACTCTCGGAAACGGTTGGTGGCGTCATCGGTGAACCATTCCTGATCGGTCAGTGGCAAGATTCCATCGTTGTCGGCGGGGAAGGTCTGGTAGGCGCCTTCGGCGACCAGCATAGCAAAACCTTGGTTGCCGGCAAGGGCGTAGACCAGCCCTTCGCGGTCAAGAGAATATCGGCCCATTATACAGCCGACAAAGTAGCTGATTAGCTCAGTAGAAAGCCCATAAAACTCCAGATTTGACTTTTTATCCTCATCAATATCGTTCCCATACACAAACTGTAAGTTTCTGTATAAGGTTACTTCATTTATTTCAACTTCCTCATGAGCTTCCCCGTGAAGCCCGTAAAGAGAAATTAACCTACGATTATTTTCTTGCTCAAGAGATCTTAGCTCTTCAATCCTCCTGTCCCACTCCCTCAAATATAACGAAAACGAATCCCTTATTGTCTTCTTACTAGAACCACCAGCGCCAAAAAATTTAAACCCATAAGACGTTTCGTATGAGTTGTAATCATCAATTGATATACTGACTATATCGTCGTGCAAGGTAGAGCAGTTGTCCAGCCTCCTGATTGTCGGTGTTTTTTTGATCTGCCCAGACTCATTTGACAGGGTTGGTGATAGTGTGCCCATAAAAGAGTCAAAAATATTTGAATTTAGAAGAAGCAAAACCTCATCAAGAAATTTTTTATCTTTTGAAAAAATAGACATGCCTTGAGCATCAAATATAAATCCCTCAGGCAAATACCTAAAAGAGGTCCTGTTGCTGGCAATCTTCGACCAAGTTACAGACTCATTAAAGTAATATTCTTGACTGACCAGTCGTCCCATTGATGTTCCGACAGAGTTTAGATAGTCAGCCCATGCTCTCAGCTCAGTTCCATCATTCTCCCAATTTATTACATAGTCCAAATTTCCATACCATTTTTTGTAGCCACCGCCCTTATTGTACGGGAACCACTTTTTCCGGCTTTCCTGAGCAGCATCCCGGGTTGCCATGCCGAAACCTATTTTGGTTAGCTCGACTTCGTGCCAAAATCTCAAAAACCTATTATTATCACTAGTCGAGAGCCCCTGTCTTGGCGTGGCATAATCCTCAAGCCTCTTCGAGGAATGAAATATTTCTTTTATCCTCTCACTTATTCCGTAAGCTATTGGAGTTCCCGGTATTTCCAAAAAATCCTCTTGCTTACATTTGCAAGGTTCAGAATATTTTATTTTCTCGCTTTTTTCATCTTCTGCGCCCTTTGTGGCGTCAATGTAAGTTGCACTAAAAGACTTGGTCAGGGTATTGGATATAACCCATGCACATGTTTGAACTACATCGCCACTGATGTGTGTGAATGCCTTTGAACCGAGTTGAACCAAAGAAAGTATCGTCTTGCTCTTAATGAGATAGCTTCTCAATAACTCGAACGAGCTTAAAAACATCCATGCCTGCATATTAACCTGAGCATTTACCCCATACTTTTTACAAAGTAAGAAACCCCTTTCCATAAATAAAGAAAAAAGATCCGACTTGGAGTTTTTGTAGAGTTTTTCTGCAAATATTTTTATATCTTTGTTCATGCCTCTTTTGCCCATGTACGGCGGGTTTGCTACCACTGCATCATACCGCTGCGCAAGAATCCAGCCTTGGTGGACAACGGGGACTAACTGCTGCGCGGCCGGCCTCTGCATGGAGTCGCCATCCTTGGCGAGTTGCCGTAACAGCACCAGCAACTCGCCTAGCCGCTCTGCATCCTCGGCTGGTACCTCGATCAGCGAGCCGAAGGTCTTGGCCTGGATGAAGCGGGCCAATGTGGTTTTTAGCATCTGATAGCGGTTGTCGGCCTGGGCGGCGCTAAGGTCGCTCTGCTCGCCGTCGAACAGGCTCTGTGACTGGCCTCTCTGCCAGTCGCTGTTCAGGTTGAGGGCCTGCCACAAGGCCGCCACATCGAGGTGACGGCTTTCTTGCAGCGATAGCACATTTAACTTGAAGCCGTTTTCGGCGATGCGGCTGAAAATGCGCCGGTCGTCCTCGCGAGCCAGCATCATCAGTGCGAAGCCAGCGAGCTGGCCGGCGCGATCGTCAATGTCAAGACCGAATAGGTTGTGCTCCAGGATAAGCTGCGGGATGTCGCGGCTGCGGTGGCCGCGCTCAGTGTAGATCTCTTTGAGCATCTTGTAGGCCTCGACCAAGATATGGCCGGAGCCGCAGGCGGGGTCGAGAAATTTGATGGTCAGCGGATCGATGCTGTCCGGGGTAATGGCCGCTAACTGAGCCTGTACCTCAGATGTCTGCTCTGCTGGCTCGATGTAGTAGGGCATCTTCGCCTTCAGCGGCGAATCAGGATAAGTTTGCAACCATTGGCGGCCCACAGAGTTTTGCACCAGGTACTGGACAATCCAATTGGGGGTGAACAGTTGGGTGGCGGCAGGAATATCCTCGCTTTTAACCACCTTTCCGATGATCTGATCCTTCTTCTCAGAGATGTAGAACTGGTAGAGCCAGCCGATAATCTCCACGTCCTGCCAGTCCTCTTCGGGAATGGAGCTGACCAGCTCGCGGATCAGCGAATCGGTCTTGGTGAGGTTATCCGGCAACAGAAGCTCTGTGGCGTCGTCCACTGCTTCGAAGAGGAACGGCATGGCCGTGTGCAGGGCATGGCACTGGGTCAGCAGCAACTCGCGGTACAGTTCTTCATCCTTGGTGCCGTCGAGCTTCAGCTCGGCGATGCGCTGCTGATCTAGGCCGTCCAGTTTGATATCTAGACAGTCATCGAGGATCTGGAAGCCACTCGGTTGATCGGGGTGACTGAGCACACGACGGCCGTGATCGAGGTAGCCCTTGAGCTCCATAAAACGGATGGCGCACAGGCGGTTGAACCAACTGTAAGCGGCCTGCTCCATGGCTGAGGCAAAGCCAATTTGCTCGACTTTCTTCACCAGCGCGGTGCGGGCTCGGATGATGCTGGCCGGGAAAGGCCGATCACCGACCAGGGCCAGATCACCTTTCTGCTCCAGCGGCTCGATGCCCATGCTGGGTATACTGGATTCGCGGATGCCAAATAGCGCCGCGCGCTTGGTCATGGCAGCAATAAAGGCGGTACGTGCCTTGGGGGCGTAGCGTTTGATGTTGCTGGTGTTCATTAACGAATTCCTTTCGGACTTAGCCGCGACCGAGATGATTTTCGGTGGTGACGCTGATGAGAGGTCTGCGGTCGTCTCTACAATCGGCGCAGGCAGAGGTTTTTCTAAGTTTTATGTTCTAGTAGCAGGATTGGTTGCTCAGTCTCGGCATCCAACGCTTTGAGAAATTCAGGACCAGTAATTTCGTTGCTGATCAGGTTTTCGATGAGCAAGGTTTTGGTTTCAGCGCAGTCGGTCATTTCCTGCAGGGCGGCAATCAATATGCCGGCCTGCTGTTGATTTCTTCGGAAGGTCTGAAGCTCATCAGCATAACCGTCCGTTGCGTGGACTGTCAGTTTGTGGGCCAGCTGGGTTTCGCTGATGGGATCAAAGAGTTCGATGTAGTGTTGCGCTATGACGGATGACGCGTGGTGGGCGGCGGGCATTTCGTTGGCCCGTATCAGGCACTGGATACGCGCTGAGTTAGACAGTGTGAGAGCGGTTGTCATTTTATTGAACCACTCCTGGTTGAAGTTCCCCAGGGTCAAGTGATAACCGATTTCACCCTGGAGAAAACCGCTTTCTTCGGCCAATTGGCCCTCAATATACAACCACTCCCGAGCGGGGTTAGGAAGGAAAGTGACCTGTTCGGCACGCTCAAACAAAGTGTAGAGTTTTGAAAAATGCTGCCTTAGGTATCGTTCACTCAGCTCCTGAAAGTGGCGATCCATTTTGGCCGATAACTGGATAATGTCGCTCTCAAGGCCTTTGAGCTTCTTATTGATTAGGACGAAGCCGATAACGCTGACCCCTAAACCGGCAGCCGAGATACCGATATTGGCATATTGCAGCAGCTGCAAGCTTTCAATCATCCCTTTGAGCTGGTGCATCTGGACGTTTGCTGCGACTGAGGATCCGACCTCTACAACTTTTAGCGCTGCGGTTAACGGCGTGAAAGGTGGGATGCCACTGACCAGACCACTGCCCATGAATAGTTTCTGCGCCAGGCCAGTTTCCTGTACGTGGGCAAGAATACGCCCGGTGCCGGTGTCCTTAAGCAGCGTGCCAATACGGATAATGCTGCCATCAGCCAACCCGCTGGCGAACTGCAATGGCAAGGAAAATGGAATGCTACCGAGCATTTTTTAGTTCTCCGATAAGCTTGTTTGCAGTCTCCTCAATGAGCTCATTAAGCGTTAAATTCAGCGATTTGTTTTTTTTGCTATAGAGGATTTTGTGCTTAATTTGCTGTTGCATTTGGTGCTTCAGGCGAGCTTGGCGATTGGTCTTTATTTTTCGGATGCGAAAGGTTGCGAGAGACCAGAGCAGCACCAAAGCAAAAAAACCAAGAGCCAGCTGTTTGAACAGGAACACGCTGGCAGTGACTCCTAGAAAACCGAGAATGCCACCCACAGAAATAGTTGCCGTAGAAAACGTTACGACCGTAGGGATTGCAGCAAGGGCCATTGCACTGCTGAGCGTTGCGCCTGCGATGTCCTTCAAGTCGTCTACCGATTCATGGGCATCTAGTGAAGTAGATGTACTGTGCCGGGGGACTGACTGCTGACAGATTTTGAGCAAGTCGGCTTCCGCATCACTAATCAATTCGCTAGCCTTGCTCTTACTCCAGCTGAGGAAGATCGGCTGAAGTTTGTTACGGATAAAGCGCTTAGAAAAAAGCGCATTGCGGAAGTTCATTGCCTCAATTTCGTCAACAAGGACTCTCAGCAAATCCAACGAGTCTGTTTGAAGGCGCTCGCCAAAATTTTTTGTCCAGCGCTCCCGCCAGCTAAGTATCGCCTTACGAATCGTCATTGCTTCCAATTTATTCATACTTGGCATCCCTTCAGGCTACTCAACGAAGACGTACACGCTTGTCTTGCTGAATTGCATTCTGAAGCTCGGTTCTCAGGGCAGAGATGAAACGGTCGACATCATTCTGGCTCTCCAGATACAGACCGTTGCCGAGCTTGTTGAATACACTGGTGACAGCCACTTCGATCACCGGCTTGGGCGGCGCTACAGGTTTTGGGGTGGGAACCAGAGCAGGCGCTCGGTCTTCCTTAACGCCGGTAGCTGTGTTGGCTGCCTGGGCGGCCTTGGCCTGCGCCTCCTGAAGCTTCTGCAGGCGTTCAAGCTCGGCCTGAATGGCACGCTCCAGATCGAACACGCCGTCGTTCAGGCGCTCGTCAGCGGTCTGGGTTTGCAGCATGTAGATGTTGGCGATGCTGGTTTCAGTTTCTAGGTCCGCCTTAACCAGTTGCAGTGGACGCAGTAAGCGGTTACTCAGCTCGGCAGTTTCGATACCGCTTTTGACAATCTCGGACTGTAATTGGGCGATTTTCTCGTCGACACGGGCCAGGGCATGTTGACGCTTTTCAGCCAAGATGGCGGCGTTAATGGTTTCTACTGTTTCAACCAGTGTGGCGACCTGGTGCAGCTGACCGTAGGGCGTGGTGTTCTGCTCAATGGCTTTCAGCTCGGCCAGCGCTTTGCGGGCTTTCTCGTCTTTATCCAGCGCTGGTTTGTTCTTGTCGAAACGACGCAAGGCCAGCTGCAGTTGCTGCCAGGTATGCAACTGGTTGGTGAAGAACTCGTGTAGATCCCGGTAGTCCTCTTCCAGATCCAGCAAGTCATCCTTGTTGTCGACTACGGCCTTGAAAAAGTCGACGCTATCAGTGTTGCTCAGCAGGCGCTGCAGGCTGAGCAAGGCCTGTTCTATGGACTCTTTGCCAGGGAAGCGCCCGGCGCTAACCGTTGCTTTGTATTTTTCCAGGTTGGTGCGCCAGCTGCCGAAGTGCACGCAGTAATACTCAAACAACTCCTTCTCGCCTGCTGGGCCAAGGGCGTTGAACAGCTCCTGGGTCAGATTACGTGCTTGCTTGAGCAGTCCTTCGTCGGTCTGGCGCTTCTTTTGCACCGAGACTTCACGGCGCTTACGGCTGTTGGTGAGGTACTCGAAGGCGTCCGGCAGCGGCATGCTCGGGCCTGCGGCGTGGAACGAAATACGGCTGGAAGCGGCCAGGCGACCGAGGACCAGCAGGATCTCTCCATCCGGCCAGCCATAGGGGCGCTTACTGAAGCGCTCGATGATGTCTGCGACCAGCAAGCGTTCGTTACCGGACGCGCGTAGCGAAATGAACTGTTCAACTTCCTTGATGGCTTGCGGATTACCTTCGTCACCGTCGAGGGTCAGGCCGAGTTGGCCGATGTCGTTGGTGTGCAGAATGGCGTGGAGTTCACGCTCGGGCTCCTGCTGTAGTACTCGCAGGTAGCCTAGTTTGGTGAAGGTGTTTTCAAGGAGGTACTGGCACGCCTCGTCGAACTTGCTGATGATATTGTTGCTGTTGAGCTTCAGGTGCTGCCCTTGCGCATAGACCTCTGCGCGCTCGGCCAGCTCTTCCAGCAGCAAGCGCAGGCGCTTTTTACGCTCTTGGTTTTCGCGACCGCGTTCGGCGAGGATCTTGCTAAGCTCAGGCTGGCTGCCGTCGTCGTTGAGGCGGATGAACTTGTTGGTCTTCAGCCAGGTGCGCAGCTCGGTGAAGAAATCCTTGCTGTCAGGTAATTTGAACAGTGCCATGCCGGCCGGGGCTTCGTTGCTTTTATTGATGCAGCCGGCTTCGCCATATAGGGCGTAGTCGAGATCCAGTGGCGAGATCACTTCGACCCGGAGGTCGTGCTCGTAACGGCCTTCCAGGCTGTGGCCGTCTAGGTAGCGACCGATGCTGTAGTCGGTCTTGTTGACACTGTAGCGGAACTTATTCTTGTCCTTGAGCAGGTCTTTGTAGATCAAGTCCGAGAGTGCCTTGTTCTCTTCTGAACCGGCGATCTCTGTGGCCTTGATCTTGCGGGTGATGTCGCGTTCCTCGTTTGTGAGGAAGACAAATTCGTCACCGTTGCGGGTGATCAGGCTTTCCTTTTCGAGGCGCTGGAGGGTTTCTTCGATGCTTCGACGTAGAGCCAGTTTGTCTTCGTCGACCTGTTCAATGGATAGGGTGACGAGGTTGTCGAGGGTGCCCTTGATCAGGTCGACATAGCGGATCATGAACAGAGTGCGCAAGATCTGTACGTCGAAGGCGTCGAGGACGCTGCTTTCGCCCGCCTGGTCGATGGTGCGCTTGACTGCTGTATCGAGGAAGCCTTCGACAGCGCGGTAGAAGCTGTACATGGGAATCAGCGCGCCGAGCGGTTTATCCGCAATAGCCATGGCCGCCATCTGGAAGGCATCGAGCATGGAGCGCTCACCGTAAGCCAGATGCGCCCCGGTGGCACCGACCTTACGGATTTCTTCGAAAACCTTTTGCACCAGCTGGAAGTGGTAGGGCGCAAAGGGGTAGTTGCTGATGAAGCTTTCCGGACCATCGAAGTTCTTCAGAGTCGGGCCGGAGCGGTCGAAGGTGATCTGGTTGCGCAGGATGTCGCCTTTCTGTTCCCAGAGGGCGCGCAGCTCGGCTTCAGCTTCCGGTGTTTTGCGCAGCAGGCGCTTCTGGATGACTTCGTCAGTGTTGGAGCTGGACAGCGAAAGTCGGGTTTTGAAGCGCCCGGCAATTTTCGAGAAATCGTTGGCCTTGGAGGCGGACAGCTCACCCAGTACGGCATCCATATCGGCCTGAGAGGTGACAATGATCCAGGCTCGGCCTTTGCAGATGGTGCCGAGGTTTTCGGTGATGGTCTGCAGGGTGAGCATTAGTTTGGTGTCGCTGCCGATGAACTGGCCGACTTCGTCCACCAGGAACAACACGCGGTGTTTGGCTGGCTGGGTGTCGAGGTATTCGCGCACCCAGTTGCAGAAGTTTTCGACCGAGACGCTGAACGTTTGTTCTGAGTCTTCGAACCATTTGTGCGCGGCCTCAGCTGATAGATCGAGGGCTGCGGCTACCGCTTGCTCAATGTCATCCTGGTAGAACTGATAGCCATCACGCTCCTCGGTCCAGTCCATCCCGGTGGAATCATTAAAGGCTTGCTTGAATCGCTCATAGACGCCGCGCTGGGCCAGATGACGCTCCATGTGAGCGATGTGGGGATGGTCGCCACTGAAACCTTGATGCTCGTTGAACACCCGTAGGAAGACATTGAGGATCGGGTTGCCAGCATCGTTGGAGCTGGCTTTGCTGTCGATGTTAAACAAGATGACATCGGCACTGTTGGCAACGGCCTTGTCGATGTCGGCACGGATGGTGGCATCACGCAGTTTGCTCGCATCAAAGAAGGACACAGCCTTGCGAGCGTTGCCCTGGTCGTCGCGCGCTTCGATGTTGGCCAGTAGGTATGACAAGGTCTTGAGGAAGTGCGACTTACCCGAGCCAAAGAAACCGCTGATCCATACGCCCACGCGGTTGGCGATGGAGGGATCGTTCAAGTCAGTACCGTAGGACTCGAAGAAGCTGCGGAAGTGTTTTTCCAGCTCGTTGGTGACAACGTACTCATCCAGCTCCTGGTGCACGGTTGCGTCGTCGGACTGATCCGCCTTAACCACGCCGTTGATCGGGCGATCGAGTTCCTTGAAGAAAATATCTTTAATGCTCACGGCAATCGTCCTTATTGATCAGGGAACCAGCTTGAAGGCGCGGTAGTAGTTGTTGCTGGGAATGCGGTCGAACAAGGCGAGTGACTGCCCTGAGTAATGGCCGGGGTAAAAAAGAACCAGAGGCTTGTGGCCAAGCAGCGCGTGTAGCTTGTTGAGAAGGTTGTGGGCGCGAAGAACCGGCCAAACTGAGCCCACACCACTGATTAGCACCACGTCGTGTTGATCGGCGTCGCTGTGTTCCATTAGGAAGGGCGCGAATTTGTCCATATGCAGCGGTCCGGACAGCGCCTTGAGCAACGCGAGGTCACCTTTGGTTTGCTGCATCCGAATGGCTTTTTCAGTGAAGCTGCGTTGATCCAGATATTCGCGCATAGCCTGCAACAAATTGATATGAGCCACTTTGAGCTGGCTATGCTTCTTGGCGAGGAACCCCTGCAGAAAACTGAGGTATTCGCGCACCTGCAGCTCGTCCTCGGGGGCGTAGTCGAAGATCCAGAAACCGAGCTCATTGCCCAATCCTTGGCTCCTCAAGAACTCTTCGGTGAGGATCTTGTCTGGGATCTGGTTTAGCCGATCCTGCAGTTGCTGATTCATGCGAACACTCCTTATTCCACGCCTACTGTCCGGTGGCATTGGATACTTCCAAACAGGCTTTTATGCGATAGCGGTAGCTGTCATCCAGCAATACGCGGACTTCTGACCTAATCATCAGGTTTTGCAGTTTCATGTTGCGGGTGCTATTCAACAGGCCGACCTCGGCCAGCATGCGATAGACGACCTGCGCCATCTTCTTACGACTGGACTCCGTCCAAGTGGCGATGGCCGAATCGCGATGGCTGCGCTCATCCAGAAACTCATTCCAGTGGTAGGGCTCAAGCACGCCGGCGCGGGTGACGAAAGCGTCTTTGAGGACAGTCTCGATAAATTCGACGAGGAGCAGGTTGCGTTCCAAGGCCGAGCAGAACACCACTTGGGTGGCGAGTTCATCGTCGCCATCTCGAATCGCCCTCCAGAAAGGGGCATCCAGTCGCTCAAGTCGCTTGCGGATGGCGTGAGCCACACGTTTGGCCGAGGCTGGTGCGCGTTTCTGCAGCCGGTTCTGTTGCTGTATGGCCTCATGCCATTGCTCAGGGCTGGGGTCCTGCAACAGCAGATCTGCAACGATGCGTGATTCACGCACCTGCAACGAGCCGCCGATTAAGTCGGAGTCGTAATGGAAGCTATGCATGCCTATTCCCCATCACTGCTAAAAAGGAAGGGAGTTAGCTTGGCGCGATCAGCTGGAAGCAGTTGCAATGGATGCTCGCGTACTCGCTCGGCTTCTTCTGCGGTGATGGCCGCCTGATAGCGTTGAAGGGTGTAGTGGGCAAGTGCTGTGCGAACAGTCAGCTGTAGGCGTCCTTCCGGCATGCCGAAGTCGCGTTCAACTAAAGACTTTTGGGCATCACTGAGTAGCTCATTAGGGATCAGTGTCAGGTTGACTTGGTCGTGCCAGCTACTGTCTGTACTTGATAATGGGGCGTGAGCGTCGCACGATTTTGGCGTGCGACAGATACGTGAAAGCAAAAAGTCGCGGAAGGCTTGGCGCTTATGGCACCAAGCGCGAACGTGCCAGCGAAAACCGGTATAAACGAGCGTGTGAGGTGAAATCACGCGCTCATGAATTTGCGGGTTGGACATGGAGGCGTAGAGCACTTTCAGGCTGCCGGCATTGCGGCAGGCTCTGATCAACTCGCGAACCACTTCAGGGCGGGCTGCACGGTCTGGAAGTTGGACAGTAGTGACGCTGGGGTGAGCTTCCAAAACCTCAGACACGGGCTGATCAGATTGCTCGCCGATTAGTGCCATGTACTCATTGATGTGTCCAGCGCTCAGTACAGGCTGAAAACCAGCCGTCGGCACATAGCCTTTAACAGCAGGGCTGTGGATTAGCGAGCCTGGATTGAATTCGCTGTTATAGCGATTGATGTCGGAAGAAGCTTGCTGGCGGCTGATACCAAACCATGCCATCAACTGAGTGGTGATCAGGCGACCCTCCCAATAGCTGATTAGCTCTATCGCGCGTAGCCTGAGGAGGGCTTCGTGTTTGGGGAGCGGCATTGGCATTCCTGAATGTGAGATGGTCCAGATGATGCCTGATACGAGGCAGAAGTGTAAGTTTATTTACTGTAAAGTTTTTTTCGTTTTGAATGATTTCGCGTGGATCGCTGATAGCGTCGGCGCCGGGTGCGTGAAAAATAACGTCGATCGATTTTTAACGATCTCAACTCGTAAGCCCTATTTCCAAGTTCACTTGGTCGGACTGCATTGTCAGTAGCTTGAGCAGAAAAAATAAAGCGCACAACACTCATGGATGCTGCTGTTGTGTGGATGCTGTTGAAGCTTGTAGTGCGAAAGACGAAGCTGCCCAGTGGGTCACTGCCGTCGATTACCACATTCAGTCCCCCCGTAGGGCTTGCAGGTATTGCCTCTGGCCAGCGAAAGGTACTCCTGAGACTGAGGAGGCACGATCATGGGCTATGGGGGGCCAATGTGTCGCGGTCTTCATCAGGATCGAACAGCAGCAGATTTTCCAGCAACAGACCGTCACCGGAAGGGAGGTCAGATCGCTCGCGACTCATTCCGTCGTACCCAAGAGTCACTCTTTTATTTATTAAATGATCGTTGATAATGGCTAATGGCTAATTGCTATGCGCTAGAGCCTGCTGCATGCTGGCAAGATTTTTAGCAAGGATGTCGTCAGTGGGACGCCATGGGAAAGGTCATCGGTATGCTGAATAAAAGTGAAATGGGTTGGGTGGATTTTTCATCCGAGGACAGGGATCGGGTCAGGGATGTGATCAAGCAGCTTTCGGAGCCCGGAACCCTTGATGAACTTGGAATCGGTGCCTTGCGCGATGGTTTTGCCGACCTTATGTTTCCTGGATTTTCGACCATTCAAACCCGCGCTAAATACTTGATAACCATTCCACGGATCATTCGCGATTATCTGGCGCTCAAGCCAGCGCAACAACGCAGGCAGTCACTGCAGCAGTATCTTGAACAACAGGAAAATCAGCTTGCCAGGGCTCTGACCCTGCAACACCTGAATGAGGGTGTGACCGGTATCATCGGCTCAACGATGAAGGAAGGCGAGTCGGTTGCGCGATTGCCATCGTCTGTTTATTGGGTGGCATTACGTACTTGGGGCATCATCAATACCCAGGCTTCGCTTAATCAATTCTTGAGGTCAGTCAAACCTCCCGAGAGCAGCTTGGGAAGCAACCTGCCAGATGAGGCCGACGATGCCGATGGCGTCTCGGCTGATAGCAGGGTTCACCTTGATCGATACGATCCGCAATGGATCGAGGATGTTCACATCACCTTGACCGAGTCCGAGGCGGTGTTTCTCAGCGACAAACTTCAAAACGGTCCGATCAATAGTCTGCCATCGCAGCTTGAGCTCAGTGGCATGTTGAAAGAGGTTTTAGATGAGGATCTGGCGGGCTTCGCTCAACTTGCCGGGTGGGTAGCGGCAAAGTCCGATTTGGCTCAGAGCACCCGTGACACGGTAAAGATGGCTCATGCATTCAGTGAGCTGATCTACGGTGCCCATCTTCGCTTCAACATTCTGGTTGCGAGGAATAATCAGCGTGAGGATTTGGTCAATCAGTACGAGTCTCACTGGCTCGACTGGCGTAAGGTTCGTCAGGCTGGACCTGAACAGGTTATGCAATGGCTGGCAGCCACCAACATCACGCTGCAAGGCCGGGTGGGGGCATTCTTGATGGAATGGAGCGAGCACATTGCCAACAACGCATCGGTAGTAGTGCTTGATGCTCTGGTCGAAAAACAGGCTTTGGGAAACAAAAAAGAGCGATCAATTCTGAAAAAGCGTTTGCCTGATAACTACCGTTGGATCGGCATGAGCCGTCTTGATTTCCGGTGGTCTCAAGTGCGCACCATCCTGGGCGATATTCAGGAGGGTTTGCCATGTTAAATCCGAGCGTCGATCGTCTTGACTACGGCGAAAAGCTGCAGGCCCCAGAAGGGTTTCAGCTGAGCTACGCGGTGGCAACCAGTTATTCACTGGAGCTCGATACCCTGCTGTGCCTACCCCTGGCACTGTCCTTGAACGGCACGCTGGAGGGCAATCCGCATGGCGGCAAGCTGGCTGCGCTTGAGGGCATCCGCCAACTTAAAGGTCGACTGAAAGTCTTTTTTCAGCAAGGCAATATCAAGGTTCCCAGTGCGTTTACCCCACTGTTTACGCTCCTCGAACCATGTTTGGTGCCTATGGTTCCAAGTGGCGGCTTCAGCTCCTTCCACCCCAAGATATGGCTGCTGCGGTTCACCAATGACATCCGGCAGGTGCGCTACCGGCTACTCGTGCTGTCTCGTAATCTGACGTTTGACCGCAGTTGGGATCTGGCGGTCGCGCTTGAGGGGGAGGTGGCCAAGGAAAGCAGTCGGGAGAATGAAGGTCTGTTGGAGCTTTTGCAGGAGCTCACACCTTTCGCTAGGCATAAAGACAAAGCGTTGGATTTCGCCCCGGCCTTCTCTCTATTCAAGAAAGAACTGCCTCGTGTCGTTTGGCAAAAACCCAATGGTTTTCGAGAGCTAAAAACCTTGTTGGGTAAGGCACAGCAAGTTCCGCTGGACTTGGGTAGCTCCACGAACACTGTGCTGGTGATATCGCCTTTTCTGCATGCGGAGGCACTCGACATGCTCAAAGAGCGTGGCGAGCGCCATTGGTTATTCAGTCGTGCTGAAGAGTTGGAACGACTTGGGGCTGAGAAACTCGCGGGTTGGGAGTGTTTTGCCCTTAACCAGCGGGTTGTCAATGGCGAAGATCACTTGGATAGCGGTAAAACGCAAAACCTGCATGCAAAGCTGGTTTTGGTCCAGAACGGCGCTACCAGTCACTGGCACGTGGGCTCCGCCAATGCGACTAAGGCAGCGCTTGGTGGTCTCAGGCAAGCACCGCCTCGTAACACTGAATTCATGTTGCGCCTTTCAAGCTCGAGTATCGCCCAGTCGGCCCAACAATTGAAATTGGAGCTGATCGGTAGCGAGGAAAATCCGACGGGAGTTTTCATTCCTCACTCGTTCCAGAATGAAGAGCAGCAAGAGCAGAGCTCGGACGACGAGGGTCTGCGCAAACTTTTGCACACCTTGATTAAGGACGATTGGAGTGTCAGGGCCAAGGTCAATGCCGACTTCACCTACAGGTGTGAAGTTCACTGTTCAGCGCCGCTCCTTGCAAGCTCCGAATCGGTCCAGGTGCGGTTTCTGGACGTGCCTGGCTACCAGGACTTGAAGGCGACGTTGGTGTGGGATCGGCTGAGCCTCTTGCAGGTCAGTGCCTTTCTGGTCGTGAAAGTGCGGGTTGGCGACAAGGTTATCGAGCGGGTAATCAAAGCCTCACTCATCATTGACGGTGGCGACGGTCGAGAGCAGAAAATTGTCAGCGATTTGATCGACAGCCCGCACAAGCTGTTGGCGTACATACGAATGGTGTTGCAGCCTGATCATGAAAAAACTGAATGGTTCGCCCGCGACCCTGGCGCTTCAGCACTAGATGGCTCTGACGAATTGTTGAGCCATCTGATGGGTGGGCCCATCTACGAGTCGCTACTGCTGTGTGCAGCCCGGCAGCCCGAAAAGCTGCAGCGAATAGAGGCGGTACTCAGTCATCTGCGATCTGTGGAAGGCCGGATACCCAAAGAGTTCAACCAGCTGTGGCATAACTACAAAGCATTTCTAGGGATGGAAAAAGCGTGAATACAAGCATTACGACGCGTGAACGCGCATGCCTGGAGTTAAGGTCCACGCTCTCTGGACTCAAGGATTTCCAACAGGCTACGGTGCAACGGATAACTTCTTTATTCAATGACCCCAACCATAACCACCGGATTTTGGTGGCTGATGAAGTGGGACTGGGTAAAACGATAGTTGCCAAAGGCGTCATCGCATCTTTGTTACTGGACTGGCATGAGCCCCGGCCGTTTCGCGTCACGTACATTTGCTCCAACCTTGCGTTGGCGACTGAAAACCGCTCCAAGCTTGCGGTTTTCAAGGACCCAAGCATGGCTAGCCTGGTGCGCGAGCCCGCTTTTTCGAGGCTGGCAGAAGTCGCGCTGCTTCCTGAACCGGATCTGGCCGACGGTGCCTTGCTGGAAGTTTGTACGCTCACGCCCAGTACTTCTTTTTCGATGACTTACGGCGCAGGCAACAAACGCGAACGGTTGGTGATTTTTGCGGCTCTCCTTCAACATGAAGATATCGTCCCACTGCAGGGCAAATTGTCTGATCTGTTTCGCGATCGGGTGCAGGACGTCGAGGGTTGGGAGTACGGGCTTCAGGAAGTTCAAGTCCGCGGACTTAATACAAAGATCGTTGAGGACTTTCATCACAAGCTGATGGAAGTTGCTCCGGGTGAGGCCCGGTCAAACATGGAGGTGCTGACGAAGGTCGCCCAGACTGGCGTTAATCGAGACAGTCCCGAAGAACACAGCCTGTTGCGTCGGCTACGCGTGCTTTTTGCTGGATCTTGCGCGGCACACCTGCAGGCGGACTTGTTCATCCTCGACGAGTTTCAGCGGTTTGAAAGTTTGCTCGACCAGTCTGAGGGCAACGAGCACTCGATGATTGCCCAGCAGGTGTTCCGCAAGAACCGCCGCAGCAAGATCATCTTACTCTCGGCGACACCGTTCAAGGCACTGAGCACCATCCCCGATGACGAAAACGACGACGGACACCTTGCCAAGTTGGAGCAAATACTGAGTTTTCTGAACCTGACTCCGCTTACGGCCTATGAGCCTGTGCGCAAAATGCTGAAGTCGGAATTGCAGCGCCTGCGTCAGGCGGGCGTGAAAGTTGATGATCTGGATGAGCGCCCTCGCCAGCAGGTTGAAAGCCTACTGCGCCCGCTTATTGTCCGTACCGAACGAAGCCAGATAGCCGTCGATGTAAACCGTCTGATCGATGCGCCCCCTTTCGACTGCAGCGCTGAAGTGCGTGCCGAGGACATCAAGGCTTACATAGAGCTGGATCGACTGGGAAGATTGCTTGAGAAGGACCGCAACATGAGTTTCTCCCGGCAGATGATGGATTTCTACAAGTCAGCCGCATGGCCGCTGTCGTTTAGCACAGGCTACAAACTGCAAGATGTATTGCAGAGCAAGTTCGAGAGTGATCCCGAAGTGCGTAAGTGGGTAAAACGCAGCCAGAGCCTTTGGCTGCCTCGGGATCAGGTCAACGACTATAAATTGAATGTCGCACGGGATGCTCCAAATCCTAGGGTGCGGTCGTTGACTACTCATTTGTTTGGTGACGGTAAGAAAAGTGGGCCGGAAATGCTGCTGTGGGTTCCGCCCAGCATGCCCCACTATCCGCTGGCAGGTGTCTTTATCGGCCACGAAACATTCAGCAAGACGCTGTTATTTTCTGCCTGGGCCATGGTCCCGCGGATGCTCAGTGGTTTGTTAAGTTATGAGTCCGAGAGGCGGGTGTTAGGTCGACGCCAGCCTGAGGCTGATTATTTTCCGCGCAAGACAAGGAGTAAGGCGCGAGATGACTCCGCCAGCCATCATGATCTGAATCGTCTGATCCGGCTGGACGCTGGCGATCTTGCGTACTGGTCGCTGGTTTATCCGAGCAAAGTGTTGATCGATGTTCCTCTGAAGCGAAATGAAGCATCGCTCAAAGATTTGCTTGCCGAGAGAATCAAACACTTTGCCGGGCTGCTCAAACCACTGGCGGCGGGGCATAGCGGAAGTCGCAATCAGAATCACTGGTATGTGCTGGGACCAATGTTGCTCGACCGCATGCACAACGACAATTGGTATGAGGACTGGATCGCGAGTATCAGCAACGGATCTGATTTTCACGAAAACACTCTAGGGCGAGTGGACGATATCTCTCAGCGGCTGGACAGCATTAAAGAGCTCGGTGAAATGCCTGCCGATTTGCCAGAGTATCTCGCCTGGTTGTCTGTTGGTTCACCTGCTATATGTGCTTATCGCGCACTGTCTCTGACCTATAGCGAAGATGATCCAACGGTGAATTCCGGGCATGCCAGCTCCATCGCTTTGGCGTTCGTCAGCTTGTTCAATGGGGTCAGCGGTAGCGCCGTCATCAAGCGCATCAGCAAACGACAGCATTGGCGAGGCATTATCAAATACTGCGCTGAAGGGGGGCTGCAAGCGATGCTGGAGGAGTATTTCTACATGCTCTCCTCATCGAACGGTGTCGATGACGCGGTGAAAGCCATCGATAATTCGCTGCGCACCAAGCCGTCCAGCGTGAAAGTCTGGAAAGCCGGTCCGATCGATGACAGCACTCACTTGCGTTGTCACTACGCAGTGCAGCTCGGTACGCAGAAGGCCAGTGATGAAGCAGGTCAGGAACGGGTCGTCAGTATCCGTGAGAGCTTCAACTCGCCGTTTCGTCCGTTTGTTCTCGCCTCGACGTCGATTGGTCAAGAAGGACTGGATTTCCATTGGTATTGTAGTGATGTCGTGCATTGGAACCTGCCAAGCAATCCCATCGACCTGGAACAGCGTGAAGGACGAGTGAATCGCTACCAGTCATTGGTCGTGAGACGGCGGGTGGTCCAGGCGCTTTCCAAAGAGACCGACTCGTCCCTGCGGTGGGCAGCACTCTTTGAGACCGCTGCAAAAATGCCCTGGAAAAGCGACCTCGTACCTTACTGGCACTATCCCGAGGGCGATGCTCAGATTCGTCGTCTGGTTCCAGTCATGGCGATGAGTCAGGAGCAACAACGCTATCCGCAGATGCTGAAAATCTTATCCCTGTATCGCCTGGCATTCGGCCAACCTGGCCAGAGTGAGCTGCTTGAGCATCTCAAGAGCCTCAACCTGTGCACCGGCGACCTGGAGAAGCTGAAGCGGCGGCTCATGATTCAGCTGGCCCCTATTCTTTATCAAGATGAAAGTCAGGACGTCCCGGCATAACATCTGGCAGGCTTGTGCTGGCCTTCATTTGATCACGACCGACAGTGGCCTATCGTCAACAAAACGCACACAACAATGGATCTCCGCTCGCCGTATGCTGCTTTTTCCCCTGTCGACGCGAGGAACCTGCTGCAAAACTTGACCTGTATATCCGCCCAATATTCCCCGGTAGTGTTTAACGACATATCGTCTGCGTGTACGGAATTTTGGCCCCGACCGCTGAAGCCTGAATCAAGGAGGATTTGATGTTTTCTATGTCATGTAGATCATCGCCAGGCGGGCGAAAGGGGGGGGAGTTCAGTCATCATGCCGTTCAGCGCTGTACCCAGCGGACAATTCGTGCGTTTCAGGATGAGTGGTTGCGCAAATTTGGCGTGCGAATCTGGAAGTACGGCGCCGAGATTTATCTGTTTGATCATGATGTGTTCGATGGCCTGCTACAAAGCGTGTGCAGCCAGGACCGACAACTCGCCGAAAAATCCCGCAACAGTTATGCGGTGGTGAGTGCCGATCGTTTCATTACGGTCGGTCATCAAAACACCTCTTTTTTTTGGCTCAAAAAACCGTCTGCGCTCAGCAACGGCGCTTGGCCTTGTTCCGATTTTGAAGGCGTTAAGGGCGAATCAGGCCCTAGTGTACTAACAGATTTTCCGATGCCGGCACCCAGGTGTTGGCGACAGTCTAAGAATGTGGGAGTGGTTTATGCAGGACGCTGACGAGTTGAAGCCTGGCTTCATGATTATCCACAGCAATCGTCTCGATGATTTGCGAGCCTTGGCTGTGAATTGGATGCAGCGTTATCCGCTGGCACCACTGGAAAACGAAGTGGTGCTGGTCCATAGCAATGGTATTTCGCAGTGGCTCAAGCTGGCCCTGGCCGATGACCCTCAAGCAGGCGGTTGCGGCATCGCAGCTGCGCTGGACGTGCAGTTGCCGGCACGTTTTCTGTGGCAAGCCTATCGATCAGTGTTGGGTAAGGACTCAACACCTGAAACCTCGCCACTGGACAAGACTCCCCTGAGCTGGCGGCTGATGCGCTTGCTGCCGCAGCTGATGAGCAAGCCTAATTTCCAGAGCCTGCAGCGGTTTCTGGAGCAGGACGACGATCTTCGCAAGCGTCATCAGTTAGCCGAGCGTCTGGCCGATTTGTTCGATCAGTACCAGGTGTACCGTGCGGACTGGCTGGAAGACTGGGCTGAAGTCCGCGACCAGCTCAAGCAGATCAATGGCATGCCTAACCCGCTGGATGCCGATAATCTTTGGCAGGCCGACCTGTGGCGCGAGCTGTTGCTGGATGTCGGCGAAGGCGCGCTTGAGCGCAGCCGAGCAGGTGTCCATAAGCGCTTTGTTGCCCGCTTGCAATCGGTGGAACAGGCTCCGCAAGGTCTACCTCGGCGCATTGTGGTGTTTGGTATTTCGTCGATGCCGGCTCAGGTGCTCGAAGCCTTAGCGATGCTTTCGCGGTTCAGTCAGGTGCTGCTCTGCGTACATAACCCCTGTCGTCATCACTGGATCGATATCGTGGCCGACAAGGACCTGCTGCTTCACAGCTATAAACGTCAACAACATAAGGCTGCCAGCCCGACGCTGGCAGATCCGCTGCATCAAAACGGTCAACCACTGCTGGCCGCCTGGGGAAAACAGGGCCGCGACTATATCAATCTGCTTGACAGCTACGACGACCCCTCCAGCTACCGGCATCTGTTTGTGAACGTGAATGGCGGGCGAATCGACCTGTTCAGTGAAGATGAGGCCCCGACGCTACTATCGCAGTTGCAGGACGACATTCTGGAACTGCGGCCACTGACTGAAACTCGCGAACACTGGGCGCCGGTACTGTCGGACAAAGATCGCTCAGTGCGTTTCCATGTGGCGCACAGCCCCCAGCGAGAAGTGGAAATCCTCCATGACCAGCTGCTGGCCCGTTTCAGTGCAGACCCACGGCTCAGCCCGCGTGACGTGATTGTCATGGTCCCGGACATCAACGCGTATGCGCCGCACATCGAGGCAGTCTTCGGGCAAGTGCCTTACCACGACCCGCGTTACATCCCGTTTACTCTCGCCGACCAAGGGCAGCGTGGTCGCGAGCCGCTGTTAATCGCGCTGGAGCACTTGCTCAAGCTGCCGCAGAGCCGTTTTGCGGTCAGCGATATTCTTGACCTGCTTGATGTGCCCGCGCTTCGTGCCCGCTTTGGAGTCACCGAGGCCGATCTGCCTACGCTGCATCGCTGGATTGAAGGGTCCGGTATTCGCTGGGGACTCGATGGAGCGCAGCGTGAAAGCCTGGACATGCCAGCCGGGCTTGAACAAAACACCTGGCGCTTCGGCTTGCGCCGCATGCTGCTGGGATATGCCGCGGGCAAAGGCCCGGCGCTGGACGGCATCGAGCCTTACGACGAAGTCTCCGGCCTCGAAGCCGCGCTGGCAGGCCCGTTGCTGACCCTGCTCGATCACATGGAAATCGCCCGTCTGGACTTGCAGCAACCCACAGTGCCGAAGGTTTGGGTTGAGCGTTTACAGTCGCTGCTCAAGGTGTTTTTCCGGCCCGTTGGCGAGGCCGATGAATTGCTCGTCAACCAACTGCTGAAGATTCTCGATGACTGGCTGAAAACCTGCAACGAGGCTGAGTTTGATGAGGCGGTGCCGCTGAGCGTTGTCCACGAAACCTGGCTTGGCGGCATGGATCAGGGCGGCCTGTCCCAACGCTTCCTGGCGGGCGCGGTGAATTTTTGTACCTTGATGCCGATGCGTGCGATCCCCTTCAAGGTGGTGTGCTTGCTTGGCATGAATGATGGCGACTACCCTCGCCAGCAGTCCCACGTCGACTTCGACCTGATGCGTCATGACTACCGTCCCGGTGACCGTTCCCGCCGAGAGGATGATCGCTACCTGCTGCTTGAGGCGCTACTGTCGGCCAGGGATCAGCTGTATGTCAGTTGGGTGGGGCGCAATATCCGCGACAACAGTGAGCGGGTGCCATCGGTTTTGATCGGGCAACTGCGCGATCACCTGTCGACCGGTTGGCGACTGAGCGGTAGCGAGGAGAATCCGAAGGCGCTGATTGACGCTCTGACCCTGGAACACCCGCTGCAGCCCTTTAGCCCTTCGTACTTTGCGAATCTGTCGGGGCCGGACGGTCTGTTCACCTATTCCCATGAGTGGCGCAACGTTCATACGGTTGCCGAGGCAGTGCTGGCGCCGATTGAGCTGACACCGCTCCAGCAAGACACGCCTTTGAACCTGCGCCAACTGGCGGGTTTTCTGCGCGATCCGGTGGCTGCGTTCTTTCAACAGCGCCTCAAGGTACATTTCGACAGTGATGAAATGGTCAGCCGCGATGAGGAGCCTTTTGAGCTGGACGCGCTGGAGAATTGGCAGCATCAGGAAACCTTGAGCCAATCACTCAAACGCTGGGTCGAGGAGTCCTATCAGCCTGAGCATATGGACGCCCAGCTGGAACAGCATGTGCAGCGTTTGCAACGGGAGGGCAAATTGCCCTTGGCGGCATTCGGCTCACTGAGTGCGGCCAAGCTTGCTGGACCGCTTCCTGATCTGATGGCGCGTTACCACGCGGCCATTCAGGAATGGAGCGAGGTAGAGCCAGGCCAGATCGAGCTCAGGTGCGAGCCGACGGATTCGACGCCAGGCTTCGTCGACTGGCTGGGCGGGCTGCGCCGTAACGCCGGGAAGGACTTGGCCTACGTGCAACTGGTGAGCAACAAACTGCTCACCGACGACGGTTTTCGTTGGCATAACCTAGTTCGTCTCTGGGTACGGCACCTTGCTTTGCAGCTGGGTACCGAGCCGTGCACGACGATTTTGGTTTGTCTCAACGGCAATGTGCTGTTCCCTCCATTGAGCAAGGCTACTGCGCAAGACCATCTGCAGCACTTGTTGCAATACTGGGTCGAGGGCATGTGCGAACCGCTGCCGGTTGGCTGCAAGACTGCTTTCGCCTGGTTGTCGGGCAGTGGGGGCGCGGCTCTGGACCAGGCCAGGGAAACATTCGAGGGCGGCTATATGGTGACCGGGGAGGTCGCCAGTTCGGCCGCCTTGCGTCGCGCTTATCCCGACTTCGATGCATTGTCTGGTGATGGACGATTTACGTTGTTGGCCGAACACCTGTATGGCCCTCTGTTTAACCATCTTTCATCTGCTGGCGCAGGGAGCGACCTATGAATCCCGTGAATCTGGAGTCTCTGAATTTTCCGTTACACGGCAGCCGTCTGATCGAGGCTAGCGCCGGGACCGGCAAGACATTCACTATTGCGTTGCTGTATGTGCGGCTGGTGCTTGGGCACGGTGGCGCGAATGCATTCAAAGAGCCGCTCAATCCGCCGCAGATTCTGGTCGTGACTTTTACGGACGCCGCCACTCAGGAATTGCGCGATCGTATCCGCCTGCGTTTGAGTGAAGCCGCGCAGTGTTTCGCCGAGCCCCTCGGTAGTCACGATTCGTTATTGGAGCAACTACGGGCTGATTATCCGGCTGAGCATTGGCCCGATTGCGCCCGTCGCCTACAACTGGCCGGCGAGTGGATGGATGAGGCGGCGGTCTCGACCATCCATGGCTGGTGTTATCGGATGTTGCGTGAGCATGCCTTCGACAGCGGGAGCCTGTTCACCCAGACGTTGGAAACCGATCAGAGCGAATTGCTGGCCGAGGTGGTGAGGGATTATTGGCGGCGGCATTTTTATGGGCTATCGCTGGATCAGGCTGAGGTGATCGCCGATTATTTCAGCGGGCCTCAAGAGTTGGGTCAGCTGCTCTCGTCCTTGCTGGCGCGGCGCACTGCGAGCTTCATGCATGGCGGCGCAGTATTGCCTGCCCCCGGAACCCTGGCGGCCTTGCTCAAGGCGCCTGCTGACTGGAAGGTCAGCCTCTCTGCATTGGAGCAACTCGCACGAACGGCATGGCGCGATGACCGGCAGCAGATTGAACAATTGCTGCACGGCATGCGCAGCAAGCTGCATGGCAATACCTATCGGGGCGTCAAGGATGATCAGGTATTTGCCGGGTGGCTTGAGGCCTTGGCGAACTGGAGCCAGGGCCAGACCGCACCTGGCAATCTGAGCAAGTTTGGTCAGGAGCGTTTCAAACTCACCGGTGGCGCACAGGCCCCATCGCATCCAGCGTTCGCAGCCATCGACGCCTTGGCGGACCATCAAGCAAGCAAGCAGGACATTCGGGCCCAGTTACTACTTCATGCGCTGGCTGAAATCAGCGAGCGTTTCGATACCGAAAAACTGCGCCGCGCCGAAATCGGCTTCGATGATCTGCTCAATCGGCTCGATGCGGCGCTGCAGGGGCAGTCGGGTGAGCGACTGGCAAAAACTGTTCGTGAGCAGTATCCGGTTGCCTTGATCGATGAGTTTCAAGACACCGACCCTGTGCAGTACCGAATTTTCGAAAGCATCTACCGTATCGCCGACAATTCACCGGACAGCGGGCTGTTCATGATCGGTGACCCGAAGCAGGCGATCTACGCCTTCCGTGGCGCGGACATCTACACTTACTTGAGCGCCCGTGAAGCCACCAGTGGACGACATTACACCCTGGGTAAAAACTTCCGCTCTACCGAGGCCATGGTGACGGCCGCCAACCGCTGTTTCGAGTTTGCCGAAGGACATCCGCGAGCGGCCTTTCGGTTTGCCCGGGAAGGCTTTGCCAATCCAGTGCCGTTTTCCGCCGTGCTTGCCAAGGGGCGCGAGGCGCGTCTGGAAATAGGCGGTGAGGCCGCTGCCGCGATGACGTTGTGGAGCCTACCCGGCACTGACGGCATGATCAGCACCGGGGCGTACCGGCGAGGCATGGCAGAAGCAGCGGCTTCGGCTATTCAATCCTGGTTGGTGCCGGATGGTGCCCAGCAAGCAGGTCTGCGTCAGCCCAATGGCAGCTTCGTTGCCCTGAGACCGGCCGACATCGCGATTCTGGTGCGCAATCGAACCGAAGCCGAGGCCATCCGCAAGTCGCTGTCCCAGCGCAAACTGGCCAGCGTATATCTGTCTGATCGCGACTCGGTGTTTGACAGTCCAGAAGCCCAGGACCTGCTTTATCTGCTGCGTGCCTGCGCTGAGCCTTCAGTGGATCGCCTGCTCAGGGCGGCGCTGGCGACGCGCAGCATTGGCTTAAGCTGGCTGACGCTGGAGCAGCTCAACCATGACGAACTTTACTGGGAGCAACAGGTTTTACGCTTCCGGGATTATCGTCATCTCTGGCAGCAGCAAGGTGTGCTGCCGATGCTGCGCAAACTGATGGCAGACTTTCAGATACCCGCGCGTTTGTTGCTGCAGACCGACGGCGAACGCAGCCTGACCAACTTGCTGCATCTGGCCGAATGGCTGCAGCGTAGCGCCACTGAGCTGGACGGCGAAAATGCATTGATTCGTCACTTGGCCGAGCAGCTGCAAGCTGCCAGTGAAGAAGAAATACTGCGTCTGGAAAGCGATGCTGATCTGATTAAAGTCATCACCGTCCACAAATCCAAGGGGCTGGAGTATCCACTGGTTCTGCTGCCATTCATTTGCAACGCGACTGAACTCAATGGTCGTAGCAAGTCGCCGCCGATGTTCCATGGCGACGATGACGGCGAGTTGTGCATCGAATTGGGCAAGTCCGAGGCAGCCAGGGTGGCGTATGAAAAAGCCAACGACGAGCGTCTGGGCGAGGAAATGCGTCTGCTCTATGTGGCATTGACCCGTGCCCGTTACGCCACCTGGCTGGGTATCGCAGCAGTGGGTCGCTCCAATGGCAAGGCGACCGATCTGGATAAAGGCGGCCTGGGTTATCTGCTGGCTGGCGGTGACAAGATTGTTGCCGGGCAACTTGAATCGCTTTTGTCCGACCTGCGCGGGGACTGCGAACACATCGTCTGTGAACCAGCACCCGAGGCCACGGATGATTGTTATACACCACCACTAAAAGCCGAGCTCAGCCAGGCATTGATCCCATTGCATAAGCCCGCCTCAAACTGGTGGATCGCCAGCTACTCGGCACTGTCCATCGCCGACGGCAACCAATTGATGGGCTCCGAAGCTGGTCAGCGGCTTGAGCCTGCCACGGCCCTGGAGGCGAACCTCACCGAGGAGGGCCTTGCTGTGGATGAAATAGTCGCGACGCTTCCTGCGGGTCCGGGCATTCACGGTTTTCCCCGTGGCGCAGGCCCCGGTACTTTCCTGCATGGGTTGTTCGAGTGGGCGGGTAACGAAGGCTTCGCGAAAGCTCAGGCCATGCCCGAGTCGATCGACAGCACAGTTGGCCGCCGTTGCAACCTGCGAAGCTGGGAAACCTGGATCGAACCACTGGCAGCTTGGCTCAAATCCTATCTGAGTACACCGCTGCGTTTTGACGGCAGCTCGGTCAGCCTGAGTGGCTTGAGCACCTATCAGGTGGAGATGGAGTTCTGGTTTTCCAGTCAGTCGGTAAATGTCCAGCAGCTCGACAAATTGGTGCGCCAATATACCTTGAATGGCGAACCGCGACCGGTACTCAATCCCGGCCAGCTGAACGGTATGTTCAAAGGCTTTATCGACCTGACGTTCGAACATCAGGGGCGCTACTACGTGGCCGACTACAAGTCCAACTGGCTGGGCCGCAATGACGACAGTTATGACGCTGCATCGATGGCCGAAACCATGCTCAGCAAGCGCTACGACCTGCAGTTCTGCCTCTATCTGCTGGCCCTGCATCGGCAATTGAAGTTGCGCCTACGTGACTATGACTACGACCGGCACATGGGCGGTGCTGTGTATCTATTCGTGCGCGGGCACCATTCTGCCAGCCAGGGTGTGCATTTCGAAAGACCGCCTCGCCAACTCATCGAACAAATGGACAGACTTTTCATGGGCCAGCACACGGAGGTGGCAGTATGATCCTGACACTCAAACAACTCAGTGACAGCCAGCGCAGCAGCGACGCACCTGCGATTGCCCTGTCTCAGGCTTCTAGCCAGGATTTGCTGCAGCAGTTGGAGCTTTGGGTGACCCGCGGTTGGCTGCGCGCCCTGGATCGTTCAATGGCCGCGTTCGTCCTGGAGCAGGACCCCCAAGCGCCGCCAAGTGTCCTGTTGGCGATTGCGATGACCAGCCATCAATTGGGCCGAGGGCATTCCTGTCTCGATCTGACGGCAACCCTCAGCGCGCCGGACTTCGTCCTTTCGCTGCCGCCTGAAGGCGATGAAGGTGGACAGCTACCATCGCAGTGGTTGCACGGTTTGGATGCGGTCACCTGGCGCCAGGCGCTGGCTGCCAGTGATCTGGTCGAAGACCGCGACACCCCAATACGTTACTCGGAGCGCCCCTTGGTGCTCGCCGGGCAACGCTTGTACCTGCGACGCTTTTGGAACTACGAGCAGAAAATTGCCAAAGCGCTCAGCGCTCGACTGACTCAGCCGCCGATCACCCCCGATCATTTGTCCAAACGGCTCGATGAATTGTTTCCAGAATCGGCCAAGGACGGTGGTCAGCGGATCACCGATTGGCAAAAGCTGGCCTGTGCGTTGGCTGCTCGTGGGCATTTCAGCGTGATCACCGGCGGGCCTGGCACCGGCAAGACCACGTCGGTGGTGCGCCTGCTGGGGCTGCTGCAGACCCCGGCCGTCGAGGCTGGCAAACCCTTGCGCATTCGCTTGGCCGCGCCGACTGGCAAAGCGGCTGCACGCTTGTCGGAGTCCATCGGCAAGGCGGTCAGCGAACTGCAAGTGACGGACGACGTTCGCCGGGCCATCCCCACCGATGTTTCGACGCTGCATCGCTTGCTGGGCAGTCGTCCCGACTCGCGCAACTTTATTCACCATCAGGACAATCTTCTCGCGCTGGATGTGTTGGTGGTCGATGAAGCATCGATGATTGATCTGGAAATGATGGCCTGCCTGCTCGATGCCTTGCCGCTGCAGGCACGCTTGATCATGCTCGGCGACAAGGACCAGTTGGCCTCTGTCGATGCTGGCGCCGTGCTGGGTGACCTGTGTCGTGACGCCGAGGCTGGGCGTTACTCTGCGGCGACCAGCGCCTGGCTCACTGAACACACCCACGAAGCAGTTGAGGCGACGGGCCTGCAACTTGGCGAGGGCCTAGGCGACCCTTTGGCGCAGCAGACAGTGATGCTGCGTTACTCGCGACGTTTCGATGCCAACAGAGGCATAGGACGCCTGGCAAAGCTGGTCAACGAAAAGAATGCTGGCGAGGCTCGTCAACTGCTCGAACATCCGCCGGAACAACTGTTCAGCTTGAAACTGCGAGGCGAACAAGACAGCAAACTTACCCGTCTAATTATCGATGGTCATCCCGAGGCTGACGGCAAGCCCCCGGGCTATCGCTATTACCTGGAGCAATTGCAACAGCTGCGGCCGGCAACTGGCACTGTCTGGAACAGCGATGGCTGGGTGCAATGGGCGAGCAATGTTCTCAAAGCCTTCGATGAGTTCCGGCTGCTTTGCGCCTTGCGCCGTGGCCCTTGGGGCGTAGAAGGATTGAATCTGCGCGTGGCCGGCGAGCTGAAACATCGCAAACTGATCGACACCGACCATGGCTGGTACGAAGGCCGACCAGTGCTGGTCACCCGTAATGACTACAGCCTGGGATTGATGAATGGCGACATCGGCATAGCGCTCTACCTTCCTGTGCCCGATGACAGTCAACCCGGACGCATGATCCTGCGGGTGGCGTTCCCCCGCAATGACGGCACTGGCGATGTACGCTTTGTCTTGCCCAGCCGGCTGGTTGAAGTCGAAACGGTCTACGCCATGACCGTGCATAAATCCCAGGGCTCGGAATTCAACCACACCGCGTTGCTGCTCCCGGATGCGCTAAACCCGGTGCTGACCAAGGAGCTGCTCTACACCGGCATTACCCGCGCGAAAAACTGGTTTAGCCTGATTGAGACCGGCCCAGGGGTGTTTGAGGGCGCGGTGAGCCGCAATGTACAGCGTTTGAGTGGGCTGGCATTGCAGTTAAAGGCTGAGTTGTCCAAAGAGGCTCAACGATGATCGGTATCAAGGGATTACCCCGCAACCTTGCACAGGTGCGGGCCCTGTTGCACGCGCATCTCGAAGAACATCGGCACCTGCCGGAAAGTACTCGGCTGCGGGACCTGGGCTCGGAAAAAGCGGTGGTGCAGGATTATTCGGGACGGGTTGTCTTCGAGCTGCTGCAAAACGCCCTTGATCGCGCTACTGGCCATATTTTGCTTCGCTGGGATCGACAACGACAGATTTTCGAAGTCGCCAACGATGGACGCGCGATCACGACCCAGAGCGTGGACGGGCGTCGCTCCGATATTCAGGCGTTGCTGAGTATGCATTCGAGCAGCAAATCAGCTGGCGAAAGCATTGGCAATAAAGGTGTCGGCTTTCGTTCGGTATTTGGTGCCGGCAGTCAGGTCGAGGTCTGGAGTCGTGCTGAAGATGGCCATTGTTGGGGCATGCATCTGCAACATCCGGCGCGCTTCGCGGTGGCCGTTGACGGTTGGATCAGCCAGGACGCGGCCAGCTTTTACGCGCCGCTGATGCTCTCGGCCCAGCCAGAACTCGATTCAGAGCATGTCACACTGATTCGCTTGCAGGACATCAGAAAACCTGAGGTCGTTGCCAGCATTGAGGCATCCATGGCGGAGTTGAGCCGTGGACCGCTGGCCTTCCTGCAGGAGCGCTCCGCACTTGGCTTGCGCATTACCTTGAGTGTCGCAGGGGAGCAGGACGTCACCCATGTTATCGACGCCAAGAATTACCTGGCGATGGCGCAGCGGCACATGGCATTCCCGGTCGAAGTGCGTGCCAGTACCGGGTTGGATCTGGACGTCGCTGATGTGCGGGTGATTGCGTCCAATGACCCGAGCAACTCGCGCTACTGGTCCTATTTGCCCACCGAACAGCCTGCCGGGTTTGGCGTTCAGATTCACGGCGACTTCTACTTGAGCAATTCGCGCCGTCACCTGACGCTGCGAAAACTGGAAGGCACCGGGCAAGCGACTGACCCGGCTGGGTGGAATGCGACTTTGGTGCATCTGGCCGCTGAGTGCATTGTTGAGCTCTGGCAAACGCCGGAAGTTTGCCTGGCTGAAACATTCTGGGAATACGCCACGCCGCGTGCCTGTACTTGCCCGCACCTGAAACGCGAAGTCGCCACGCTGTTCTGGCAGGCGCGCGGAGCGGTATTTGAAAGCATGGTGAAGAAGAGTTTTTCGACTGGCCGGACATGGCCTCTGGTGCGCTACCGACAGCTGTTCGAGGCGCTTGAAGCCTGGGCGGATTACGCTTATCGCAACCTGAAGCTCGGTTATCTTTCATCGCACCGTGAATATCTGCTAGCGCGGATTCAGGCCAGTGGCGCCAAGGTCCTGCCGATTGTCAGCGAGGGGTTGGAGGAGAATGCGCCTGTCCTGCGCGCGCAGCCGCTGGTTCAAATTGCCAGGGGGCAGCATCGTGGTGCCGAAGTCGACCGCATCTACTACCGCCGCTCAGGGCTTGAAAATCAAACCGAGCTGGCTCAAGTGATCATGCGTCAGAAGTCCTTTATTACGACCTTCACGCCTGCATTGGATATGTCACTCGCGCAGCAAGGACTGATCAACTTTGATCGACCAGAAATACTCGCGCAACTGCGTCCAGGGGACAACGAAGACGATCATGTCGAGCTGGTCTGCGCCGCGCTGGCCTTGGCCGGTCATGAGGGCACTGGCGGCGTTGGCTCGTTTTTGCGTCGGGCGAAGGAGCATGGTGTCGGCGCGGCCTGGCGTTTTGTTAGCAAGGAAACTGCCGCCAGTGCTGGTGTAAGCCTGGCCAGCCTGATGGTGAAAGGGATGGATGGCCATTGGCATGCCGCACAGGCGTGTGCACGAGTCAAAGGACCGTGGCCGCAACTGGATGAGCTCTGGCTGGCTGAAGTTGTGGACGGTATTGTGCCGTCGCCCACCATCGATGATCTGTGTCTGCTATTGGGGATTGGCCCTATTCCATTGTCCGCCCCTGAAACGATCGCATTGCCCGATGAGTTGCCGGTCGAAACGATGACCGAGCTTGTTGCGCGCTGGCCATTGCTTTCCGGCTTTCTCGCCCGAGAGGAAGGCCGGTATCTGTTGGCTGCCCTGGAGCGGTGCCGCTGGTTGCACAGCGGCGGTCCGGTGATTATCCGTGACGGGCTGCAGGGCCAGGGTCCCTATGCGCCATTGGATATCTGGCGCCAGCGGAGCAGTGGGGGGTTCAGAACCTTGTTGTTGCCGCGTTTGGAAGTAGAACGAGGCAATGACGCGACCTGGTACGCCCAGCTTGGGATTGCCAATGCACTGGAGACCAATGGCGCCGAGCGGGTGCGCCGCGCTTTTGAGCGCCTGCGGCACATTGATCCGCGCACATTGGACTCGGCGGCGCTGCGTGATTTGCGCGAGCTGTATCGCAGTCTGATGGATTTGACCCTCAAGCACGAAAGCCTGACACCGCCCTTGCTCTATCGAGTCGTCGGCGAAGCGGGGCGCCAACAAGGACTGGCGTGGGGCAGCGCAGGGGACCGCATCTGGCACGATAGCGGGGAAAATCCCACCGCATTGCTCTCGTTCAACGACATCAAATTGTGGGTGGTCAGAAAACTGAGCAAAGAGAACGCCTGCCGCTACGGTTTGGAGCATTTCGAACCGAAAACCGCAAAAATCAGCTGCCACGGTGACAGTAATGATCCGCTGGCGGTGAAGCTGCGTAGCCAGTTGCATTTGGCTATGCCGGATCTGATGGCCGCTGCCAGCGCGGCGCACAACGATTTCAAAGCCAGCAAGGCGTTGGAGATTTTCGCCAGATTGATCATCCGCCACTATGACGATGTCTGGATCGAATGGTCGTTTGACGGCAAGCTCGGCTGCCTGGGCAAAGACTCGGTAGGTGATGTCTTTGAACACGTCACGCAACAGGGGGCGCATCAGCTCTGGTTCGATGGGCCGGATGTGCCCTTGGTCGAATGCGCGCATCCCCTGAGCCAACTGCTGACAGAAAAGCGGGCATTCGGTGCGTTGTTCAAGGATGGGCTGCATGCGTGGAGCAATGCTGCGGATTCTGTCGGTGAAGACGGGCGAGTGTCGGGATCCGTTCAGCGCTTTCGTCGTGAGTATGGAATTTCCGATCAGGAGGTAGCGGAGTTCCGGTTGCGTATTGACGCCCTTGTGTTGACTGCCGAAGAGCGGTTGCTGTGGGTGGCGTCGGTTCGTGAAGTACTGCAAAGCTTCGCGTCGGGCCTGAGCTGCGAGCCATTTCCAGGTATGGTGATCAGACCGGAGATTTTTTTGAATGCCCGGAATGTCGCAGAAGATGAGGTGACAGAGGCATTGGCCGGGATCAGCAAGCTTCGTCCGCTTGTCGACTTCGCAGGCACGCATGCATCGGCGTTGGCTCTGGCCGACACCTTGCCTGCTCTGGCAGCTGCGATTGAAGCGACTCCTCGTGAACGCTGGACTGAAGCGTTGCTGGAACGGTTGCAGAAGGAAGTCAGGGTTGAGCATGCCGACGAGAGCGCACAGCTGAAAATGATGGATTTCGATCCCCAGGTAATCTTGCATCGTCGGTTGGATATTGAGCCGCAAGACCAGGCGCCCTCAACGGATGCTCTGGCATTTGCGAGCGGGAAGTTGGTCCTGAGTGCGCTGCCCGAAGCTCTTGATAAGTTGGGTTTGAAATCGTTCAGTGCAACGCGCGTCAGTATGATTGCCCGCGATGCTCCTCAGGATGAGGATTATTTCATTCGTGATGCCCGGCGCAAGGCGACAGGTGGGTTACGGGCCGAGGAGGCCGTTCTGGACCATTGCGTACCTGAAGCCATGCGCTGGCTCAAAGAGGACCCGGAAGGCTTTCATCAGGGATTGGCCGCGTCTCTGGCGTTTCTTGGGGATGAAGGTCAGCGGCGCTCGACACTGATAACCCGCGAAGAGCAAATGCGCAGCTTGCTTCACGTCGCCGAATACGTCGGTAACGCCGGATTCGATGTGTTGGTTCCCCATGACAGACGCTTTCTGCAGGTCGAGGTCAAACGAGTCGCTCAATTGAAGAGCGGTAGATTCTTCGTGTCTGACAACGAAAGACGGCGCGCGCTGAAATATCGCCAGCAAGAGGTTGATTGGCGACTGTGGCTGGTCTCAAGTGATGGCAAATCACGAGATGTCACCGAGGTGATGAATACCTTTGACAAACACAACGACGCATTACAAACACTCGCGAACGATGGATTACGTCCAGGTGAATGGATGTTTGTGCTCAAGGAATGACATTGAGCCAGCCCACGACCCCCGTGTGTTGGTTTTCTCAACACCCCTGGGTCGGTGCGTTGGGACATTTGTAGCCAGGGTACTGTGCTTCGGCCGTAATGTTGGCCAAGCTGAAAGTGACCGCTTGCACTGTGATATTGAAATTGGTCTGTGGGCCAGCAGTGGCGACAACGCGCTGCATGAAGGCTGAGTACGTTTTCATGAGTGACGTTTCTCGAAGATGGAGGGGGTAGCGCGTCTTTATCGCGCGACCCAAGGCAAAAAGCACCATGTCGATATTCATCACATACTTTGGGCTTTCGGTTTGCTGCTTGCGGAAGTGCGTCATTAGCCAGTCTTTGTAACTTTCTATCCAGCTGACATCTCGATCCTACAAGTTTTTCCTGCGAATACGATTTACCTCTGCATCCTCAAGTGTCAGGTTCTCCTTCGCTTCGTCGAGAATCAGGGGTCGGTACAGTTCGTATGAACGAAGCACGTGTTGATCAACGATGGGCTCTGCCCGTTTGGCGAGGTGCTTGCCGAATTGCTTGAACACCTAGCCTGGGCCATTGACCAACACTACTGGTGGCTTGTCGGTAGAACGTACTCCGTCGACGACATGCCCCACCTTCCGCAGGTCACCGTTTTTCCAGGCGAGAGCATACAGAAGTTTTTCCAAGGGGGGCTGAGATTACCGCTTAGACACAGGTCAAGCCGCCCGTCTTCGGTCAGGATTTTACTGGTCACGAGTTCGGCAATTTCATCGGGGCCAAGTATCGACTCGAGTTCGGGGCAGACGGATCGGTCCCTCCCCATGGCACTCAAGTGCTCGCAAGTGGCGACGATGTCTTTAAGGCAGTACGAGGGGGGAGTAGCGATTGTCACTGAGTTCGCACTCGGCCATTCAGGGCTGAACCATAGCAACGAAAGACCAAAGTTCTGTCGAGTGCCTGTAGGCCACACCGTAAGGAGTGTTTTGCGCTCCATGGGTAAACCCTCAGTCACAGCGTCGTCCACTTTGACTAAGTCCCCCATCGTGAATGACTGTGGTGCGGCGATGATCAGTACCGGTTGACCTGTTTTTTGGTGCGCCAGGCCCTGCACTAGTGACCGAGTAGCCACAATGGGGTCGGTGCCGTGGACCACCTTTCCCCGCCAAATACCGTACCCCGATGCCAACCGCACATACGCCTCCCAGCTGAGACTTAAGGCGCCGCGACTGCCGATTGCGGAATACAGAGAACCCCAGAAAGCACTGGCGTCGTCTTCCGCGCTCCAGAGGAAATTTCTAAAATGCGGATAGAACACTGGCCGTAAGGATTGCCGATGATGGAGATTGACGACGCATCTCGTCTGGTCGGAAAAAGACAGCCAGTGCTGGGTAGAGAGTTCGCTGCAATCAAGCACATGAATTTCATTAAGGTCTGAGGCTGTGATTGCTTCGTCTGCCGTAAGGCTATGAAAGTTGAGGTTGCCGGCATAGGTTTCGCCGCGGGGCATGTCGGGGTTACAGAAAGTCAGCATTCGACGAGTCCATTCGCTTGCAACATTCTCGTTATTGGCGACAACTGCGATGTTGAACGTCTCAAGCTTTTGGCAATGAAAGCCAGGGTTTTGATCTTCGACGGCCTGTCTCGCACACTCATGGTCTTCGCCACAGCAGTGAACATCGTGCAAAAAATCCTTGGGCGTCAATCCAAACGGGCGACGTAAGGTCGCATTGAAATATTTCATGCTTCAGCGCACCTGTATCGGACTGTTAGGACATTTATAGCCGGGGTATTGGGCTTCAGCCGTCACCTTGGCCATGGCCGAGGTGACGGCTTGCACAGTGATGGTGAAGTTGGCCGCTGGACCTGCGTTAGGCGTGACACGTTGCATGAATGCTTTGTAGGTTTTCATCGTCAAGACTCCTTGGATTTGGTAGGAGAAGAGTCTTTACGCAACGTGCGACACGCTATGTCGTATTCTAATTATTTCAAATAAAGCGCCGCCATTTTTTGTGCGGTGGCTGCCATTTTCTCGCGCAGGGTGAACGGTTCGACTACTTCAAGATTGTCACCTTGGCTGAGAAGCCAAAGCTCTAGGCCTTGGCTTAGGTGGGTGCTGCCCACCATCGTACGGCAGCCATTTTCATCGAGTAGTTGTTGATCTTCTGTGAGTGGGTTTTCCGCTAGTCGCTCGTACATCTCTTGGCTTAAAAGCAGACGTAGCGGTACCGGCGTATCTGACGCAAGGCTGATCAGGCTGCGCTGCGCGCTAACCGAGTTGATATCGTAATCTTCAGGGGGTGCTATTTTTTCTGGAATTGTTTTAACTGAAATGAACCGATGTAGTGGCAAGGCCACCGGCCGGGTGTCTGGTTGATTCGCAAATACGCAGGAGAGGTAAATGTTGGAATCTTGATAGGACAATCCAAGCGGTAGAAGACGATAGGACTTAGCTTCGCGTGCGCCGCGTTTGAGGTATTGAGCTTCGACAGCGTAGTCATCAAGTAGCGCCTTCTGAAGGGATTCGAGTACCTGAGGGTCTACCTTGCCCGGTTTTAAAGTGATGAAGCGGGTATTGCTGATGACTTTTTTAGACCAGTCCTCAGACGGCCGGGCCTCACGCATCAAAGACCGGGCATATTCATGCAGTGCCGAAAGATTGGTGACTTGGGCCGCCATACCAAACCGACTGGCGTGGTTCATGATCATCACTAGGCTCATCGCATCGGTCGGCAACAGGCTTAAGCGAGAAAGTGATCTGTCTGCCCACCAGATCCTGGCTTTGGCTGTAAGTGATTTAGGTTTACTTTTTACATGAGGGAAGCGTTTTTCCAACTCGCGTAGATGGCGTTGTAGGGTGCGTAGATCGACAAATATTCCTTGGTTTTCGAGGCGTTCATGGATGGTTTTTGTGTCAATGGCGCTTTCCATGCGGGGTAGCAAACCTAGCAGCACTTCCTGACGAAAGAGTTGTTCCACGGAGATATCCCTGCCTTTCAATTATCTGGGTTGCTATGCGACACAGGTTGTCGCCCATGTCTGGAGAATAGGCGGACCCGATAAGTTCGCCGATCAGGACATGAGCATGACTAAAGACGCCCAGGTGTTCAATCTATTGGAGGGCATATTGCCCATGGTCAATGGCATCCGGTTTTTCGAGCCGGACGACGTGCTGGCCCTTTATGCCGGCATCGGCATTCCTTCACTACGAATTTTGGAGATCGGCCAAACCAACGATTTTTGCCTGGCGACTTACTATCAAATCAAGGCCGCCAATCCGCTTCGCGGTATGGTCGAACCTGGCAGGTTACGAGTCCACTATGAATCTCTGCGTGATGATGCGATGGCTTCAGACCCTGATGCTCTTAATGACCTGGGCTGGCTATGGCTCAATGGCAGTCGAGTACTGTTCGAGCCTGCTCTGGCCCGACGGCTTTTCAAGTTAGCCTTCGTTCTTGGTTCCGCAGAGGCGGCTTTCAATCTCGGCGAGCAAGCCTTCTATGGCAAGGGTGTACCGGTTGATCGGGATCTGGCTATCAGCTACTACGAGCAGGCGTACGAGGGCGGTGTTCTTTGCGCCGCGCGCGTGCTGGGTAGTCTGTATTGCGAAAGTGCCGACGACTGGACGGCTGATCATCACAAAGCTGTGCAGTGGTACATGCGGGCAGCTGAAGACGATGATCTTGATGCCTGCTTCCTCTTGGGTTGCTTGGTGCTGGATAACCACTCACCCACTCATGAACGGGCACTCGGAATCTACTGGCTGCAATGGGCGGCAATGAAGGGACACATGATGGCGGCCGAGTATTTGGCCTATCTCTATAACTCGACCCTGCTGGCACCGCCAGACCCGGATGGACTCATGTATGACTTCTGGCGTGATCATGCTATTCGGCTTGGCAGCCAGTGGGTACTGGAAGTGGGCGTCGATGACCGTCGACCTCATTTTTTTGCTGTCTCGAAGACACTTTGAAGATAGATGAACATAAGGAGCAACGCATGAGCGCAAACCTTTTCCGGGCGATACCTGAAAGCAAATTGGCGGCATCAGCAGAGGGAATCAAACGCCAGATGTCAGCTAGGATTCCCAGTAATGTCCCGTATGTAGTCGATAACCTGTGGGAATGGTTACGGCCCGAACATTACCCATCCCGACGCCATTCAACATATGCCAGTCCCACACCGGAATTGGCTTTGCTGAATGCCAGCGCCGCCTTAGTAGGGGGTGATCGATACGTTGCGTGTCGGTTAATAGTGGCACCTTCAGCGATAAAGCTGGCACAGCTTGAAGTGGTCGATGCCAGGCACCACGCCGATATTCGTCTGATTACCCAGTGGCTCAGCCGTCACAGCAAGGAGTTAACCGAGATTTCCGTTAACCAAAAACGTGATATCGCCTTATTGTTCCTCCCGGGTCTGAAGCGCGATGAGTTGGAAAACCTACGTCTTGAGAGCGGTGTAGTACATGAACTCTGCGAGCTGGCGCGGACCCATGCAACGTTCTGGGCGGCAGCATCTTCTGTGCCCAGAAAAGGTGAGGGCGAGTTATTTTTTGAGTTAATCGACAAATCTGCTAGCTACCGCCTAGAGCCGATATAGTGAATATTGCTGCTCACCAAGACCAATCATTGAACGATTTGGAGGGTCGCTTAACATGCTGACAGTCAGCCTAACTACTAATCAGCAAGATTTTGCCGACTATCTGGAAGACCTCTGGTCACCTCGAGAATTCCCTCTTTCTCAATCATCCGGGGAGGCCGGGTCGCCCTTCGCGTTATTGGGCATTTCGGGCATTTCGGGCATTTTTCATTGTTATGAGATTACGAACCACAGAGCTTGGGCGAAATGGAGAGCCAAACTCGGCCATCCTACGAGCCAGTGGTGGTGCTCTACGCTGAAGGAGGCTTATCTAAATTATTCGTGGCCTGAGAAATCATTACCCAATTCTTTCCAGTGCATCGTTCAGCGATTGCAGTCAGGGTTGATTTGCAGCGATAACAAGAACGTCAGGGATGCCTGTTTAGATATTTTTGAATGGGGGGGAGTGGCGAGAAAACCAAACGATAGCTCGCGTTTGTGGGTGAATAGCCAGGCCGATATGGGGCGCTTATGCGATTCAATCAGAATGGCGGTCGAGTTTCTTCAGCCAGGATGCGCAAGCTCCCTGGCCATATTTGATGGACAAGAATTGTTAATGAACTCGGCTATGACCAAGGTCTATGCCGCTGCTGATCCGTTAAATATCATCATGTACGACGGGCGAGTAGGAGCAGCATTGGGTTTGCTGACTCGGTACTGGCTACAAAATCTTGGTTCCCTGAGTGTTCCGGCCGATCTGTCGTTTCGCTGGGGGCCGAAACGAGGGGAACAGCCTGATGCACGTGATCCTTCGCTGGGGGTGTACAAATTCAAATCGCTGTATCAGCCAGCCCAACAAATGGCTCAGCAAAATCAGTCGTGGGCCGAACTGGTGCGCAGTAGTGGCGGCATACTAGGAAATATGGCTTCTTCGTTGAACAATCGAGGCGTCAGCGTGACAGTTGACGACATCCAGAGGGCGTTATTCATGATCGGCTACAACGTCAAATACTCAGGTGTCTGGACCGGTATTTCTGTTCCACCCCCTAACGCCCCAACTGACGCCGCATATGCAGTTATCTGATCAACAACTGAAGACGCTTCGTTCTGCGTCTTACATCGTAATTTTCAGCGGTGCGGGAGTATCTGCGGAAAGTGGTATTGCCACCTTTCGCGATTCTCTCAGTGGTCTTTGGGAGCGTTTTGATCCCGCAGACCTTGCCACTCCCGAAGCTTTTCTGCGTGATCCAGAACTTGTCTGGGGTTGGTACGAATGGCGTCGCGGGCAAGGGCTTGAGGCGCAGCCTAATAGCGCGCATAAGGCTATCGCTGCGTTAGCTGCTCGGGTGGCAAAGCTCACGGTCATTACCCAAAATGTCGATGACTTGCATGAGCGAGCTGGAAGCTCCGGCGTAGTGCACTTGCATGGGAGCCTAAACGAGCCTCGCTGTTTTGCTTGCAATAAACCCTACCGCGAAACCGTAATACTGCCCGCTTTGCTCACGAGTGGCGAAAGGATCGAGCCTCCTCGCTGTTTACAGTGCAACGGAAAGGTTCGACCTGGGGTTGTCTGGTTCGGCGAATCTCTGCCGGACGTTGCATTGTTGGCCGCCTACGATGCAGCCCGTCATTGCGACTTACTGCTTTCCATCGGAACCTCCGGGTTGGTTCAGCCTGCGGCGCGGATTCCCCAGGTAGCGCTCGACAATGGAGCGACGGTCGTACACATCAATACTCAGCCCGTAACCAAGCTGCATGATCGGGAGTTTAGCTTGGTCGGCCTGGCTGGCGAGGTCTTGCCAGAATTGCTTGAACAGGCATTCAAAACTTGAGCTAAGTGCATTGTTCTTAAAAATCAGCCCGGATGATCATCGGCCTTACGCCCACCCAGTAGCGTTTTAATCACCGCCACCAGAATCAGCGATAAAGCCACCATGCTGATGACGTACCAAACTCCGCTAATGAAAGAGTCCCAGTAGCTAGGGTGCCTGTCACCAGACTCGATGGGACCAATCAGTTGCCCACCTAATTCCCAATAGCTCAGAGCCGGTTTCCATGATTTTTCCGAAAGGCTCCGGTTCTGCCAAGCGGCATCACTGTTGCAAGCCAGTCGATTTATGATGATGGCGTACTCCTTCGCGCCGGGCGTTTCGGTGACCTTACAGACCTGTCCAGTAAAGCTGTCCAGAATGACACAGTTGAGTTTGTCGCTCGACAGCAAGACGCAATCCATGCAGAACGTCTTAAGATAGTCTCGTACTACTCTATCGGTGGCAGGCTCCTCATCGTCGAAGTAATGATCGTAGAAAATTTGCCCGTAGACGACTTGTCGTGTGTCGGTATCTTTTACCAATAAAATCTTCTGAATCTCTTCGGGTTTATTCATCTTAACCACCTACCGCCAGATATACGGTATTGAAAACGCCAGAGAGAATATGGCGCCAATTACAAACAGCGGCCAGATCTCTGTGCCATTCACCGCAAAATGTAAGCAACTGAATATCAGCCCCCAGAGCGCTGCACTCACCAGTACACCGACAAGTCGCCCGTGCCAGCGGGCTCCTTCGTGATCGATTTCAGGTACCGGCAAAGACATGGGGCGCGGTGGGGCTGGAGGGGGAAAGATATGATTAGTCATGATGTTGTATTTGCTAGGTCTAGAATTCACCGAAGCTTAGATGACCTGAGCGACACGCTGTGTCGTATAGATGCTTAACCCGGCGCTGCCGGAATGTGCCAGTTCCTCGCAAGATGAGGGTCAGTTGGAGTAAGTGTATTTACGCAGAGGTTATCGGGATCGGGGTAGTCGCGATTAATCGCAGTTGCTGGAATGAGGCCAAGGGATGGCTCTGGCTGATTCCGGCCATTTACGACCAGCAGCAATCGACCTAGGCTGTGTGAAAACCCCTGCGAAGGTCGACTCACTCAAAAATCGACCTCCTGTAATCGGGCATACGCGATGATCGACTAGTTGGAAGGGGGGGCCTAAAACAACCAAACTTTGAGTTTTCCACGCAGCCTGGACCCAACGGACGGTCAAAAAGCGAGGCCGATCTCCCTTTAGACTGTCGACTCAGATGTCCGCTCGACTATCACCGAGAAGATGTTCGTTTGGCTCATGGACTAATATCAGCTAATGGTATCTTCATCCATCGTACGCAGAATGACGGGCGCGATGTCGGGCTGCCCGTCGACGTTCGTAGCTAACAGGTCAGCGTTCAGCGCCCATAGTTTGGTGCTGTGATTTACAGTGAACACCCCAAGATCTTCGAGAATCGCCGCCAGCTTGCTGGTGTCGGGGATGTTGCCACGTCCATTTGTAGCGTGGTGGTATGCAGTTCCGATCCCTTCGGCGCTATCCCCGTTGCGTACGTCATCGGCCTTGTTGGCTAACGGGAAAGGCTGGATGCCGAACGTTCTCTGGAGGTTGCCCAAGGTTTTGTTTACGACCCCGACAGGGAAGTATGGACCTCCTTCAACGCTGAAACCTTCATCGGTGAGCTTGTAACGGAAGGGCTTGCGGCGAGTGGGTGTGCAGCAATCGATCCATGAGAGATCCGGCTCGAACTGTTGAGTTGATCCTTGGCCCTCCTCTGGGTGATTCCAAAGATCATACCCGATCATAAATAAAGCGGCCTCCAGGCGGCGGAGTGGATCAACGTTGGTTCCGTCGTTGGCTAGGAATGCGCTCGCAGCAGCGTTTGGATGGGCAACTACACTGCTGAGAATCCAGCTTGCTTTCATGTTCCATTCCGCATGGTGGGAACCAGCTTTCAGGCGGGGGAAACGAAGCTTTCCTTCGGATGGGTTTCGGGACTTCACGAAATGCTTACCGGTTTCCTTCGCTGGTGCCCATGGGAAAGCCAAGGTCTCCGGCACAGTCTTCAGTTGTCGAACTTTGCAGTACATCACTACGCCCCAGCCAAGCGCTGCTGCGACACGGCTGTCATAAATGACAAAGTCCTTGCAGACCAGCGAGTAGACCTTGGTCATGCCTGCGTTGAATCGGAGGTCTTTGGCCTGAAGGATGGGGACGTCGGTTACGCCAGCGTCGATGGCGTCACGGGTGGCTGATAGGGTAGCTGCCAGGCCGCGCAAGTTCATATTGAGCCAGGCAACGTTATTGCTCTGTACACCGCCCCATATCATCACGTCGATAGCAGCTTGGCAGCACGCTCCATCGTTGACCGCTGGGGCGAGTGCCAACGCCTTCTGTAGGTCGGCCTTTAGGGCGCTGAGAGCTACATCGTTGCTCACTGCGGTTTTACCTGCCGGAACCTGCAGGCGCTCGATTGCAGGATGTTGCCATTGGTATACCGAGTAAGCGTCGGCAAGGCTGTCGCAATACCACAAGGTTTTACTCTGTCGATTCAGGTACTGATGACGAATCGTGGTGTTGTCCAGGTTACCGCTGAGCCACTCGATGAAATCTTTTACGGTCGGATTAGTAAGGTAGTCATTGCGCGTCATGAGAGGCCCCTGTGATCGGTTTTTTGCGGTGAGGTTCCATTATCGCTAAGCTTGCGACAATTCCTGTCGTGACATTTTTCCTATGAGTGAAAAGGCGCTGACCTTGCGATTGCTCCGGTTATTCGCTTCGGTGTCGATCCCAGTTACGCGCCGTTCGAGTCGAAGGCTCCCGACGGTAATCTAGTGGGGCTCGACATCGATATCGGCAGCGCCATCTGTGCCCAGCTCAAGGTCAAATGCGTATGGATGGAAAGTCCCAGGGGCAGCGTCATCCCGGGGCTGAAAGCGAGGAAGTTCGACGGCATTCTTTCGTAGATGAGTGTGACGGAAAGGCTTGGTGTGATTCCCGAGCGTGGACCGGCTGCGACATCCGGAACCTAAAGCGAGTTCAAGCAAGCATCCTCATTCATCCAATGCAGCAAACTCAAGAAGCATGACTTCGTGTCGATACGTCTCTCATCGGTAACGCCGTTGGCGCAACTGGCGCTGCCCTCTGTTGACCCTTAAAGGAACAACCTATGCCGTTAAATCGGACCCAGATAGAGGCCCTGCAGCACTCCATCCATACCTATAGCTTCCCTTTGGACTACTACGATCACGCATTGCCGAAACAGCAGAACCCTCAGGTAGCGAGCAGTATTCAGCAACTGGAGTCGATCATTCAGACCCAACTGCGGTCGACGGTGCCTACCGATATCGAGCAAGGCCTGGGCAACATCATTTATTGGGGAAACGCGACGGCCGGCTACAGAGATAGCCGATTCGAAAAATTTAACTCACTGATTGGCTCGTTTGCTCCTTACGCCTCGTTCAGTGGCCTGGTTAGCACAGGTCACCCCTCGTTGGCTGCGCTCAAGCGACTCGGGTTTCCCAGCTACTCAAATATCTCTTTCGTGTCCAAGATTCTGATGTTCCTGAACCCCCAGGAGTATTGCGTGCTGGATTTGCAGATCTGTAAGTTGAAGAAACAAGCCCGGCCAATCAGCAGGGCTTTAGATCGACTGACCCTATATCCGACAAGCATTCCAATTACCCAAGCCAACGAGCAGGTGTACGATCTTTGGCGCTCTGAGTGTCGTTGCATCAGTTCGACTTACTACGGTGGGAGATACCGGGTGGCGGATGTGGAGCGTGGGTTTTTCCAGCTAATCAAGAACGACCTCGCCCAGGCCCACTCGATTTACGACGACTTCTGACTGAGTATTACGCTGCAATGCGTAAGTTCAGGGAACGCGCTGCCTGGAATGAAGATGTGTGCCTGACTCCCTCAGTCATACAACCAGTGTTTCAACTCCTTCAGGTTCCCCGCCACTATCTGTTGTGCCTCCGGCTTTGGGTCTAGATTCTTGGGATCGATCTGATACCGCTGCAACACATACTTGACTAACGCTTGGCGACTGGGAATCTCTAGCTGCCCATCCACCATACCGAAATCAGTCTGGATGATCGCCTTCTGCGCCAGCGTCAGGCGCTCGTCGGGCTTTATGATCACCGCCACCTCGGTGTTCCAGACATCATCTCCATCGATGCCATTTTCGGTTTCATCATCCCGCACGTCGGGCACACCGCGTAGTCGACTCAGAACAAAATCGCGGTATTCACGGTTTTTCTCACAGTAGGCGCGAACGTGCCAGCGCATGCCGGTGTACACCAGGGTGTGTGGCGCGATCGTGCGGCCCTCGGGGTCTGGGCTATTCAGCGAAACGTAGTCAATGTCCAGGCGCAGGTGGTCGCGGCAAGCCTTGAGCAACGGCCGAAGGATTTCTGCCTTGATCGAGCGATCCGGCACTTCCAGCACCTTGGTGTGGGCATAAGCGAGGGCCAGGCCCTCAATGTGCGGCGCGCGCGCATTGTTTTGATACAGCAGGTGCAAATAGGCGCTGGCACTGTCGTCAATGAACAGCGGCTTGAACGCCGTGCTGGGCACATAGCCCTTTATTTTTTTGTCATATGTAAGGTTTTTAGACGCATGCTCGTTGATGTAGGTGTTGATGTCTTTGGATGCCTGCTGTCGGCTGATGCCGAAGCTCTGCATCAAGTGCCCCGTGGTCAACCGGCCCTCCCACCAGGTAACGGTCTCAATCAAACGATAGCGAAGTGCCAAATCCCAGCGGACTTGTTCGATGGACTGCTTGCGTTTCATAACCTCTCCATGTGCGCGAATACTTTACCTGTATAAGTCTACATTCTAGACCTGTCACTAATCACTACATATCGTGTGTTTGTCTTCGAGATGAATCGAACTCACGGAAGGAAGTGGTCATGAGTATGTCGGAAGCAGTTTCGACGGGTGCATTGGTGATGATGGGGGCAATCCTGCTGGTGCTTCTGCTGCAGTGCCTGAGGTTGCGTGAACTCTGGCAAATGGCTCTTGGCTTCCAAAAGGACGTGCGCTGGGCGCGGATTTGGGAAATGGAAAATCGGGAACTGCGTTCGGCGCTGCGAGCTGAGAAAGAGCACATAGAGCAGTTGCAAAGAAAGCTGGTGATTTTGCAGGAATTGATCCCGGCAGAGGGATAAGGGAAAGGACATGAACAGACTTGAACGGATCAAAGGCTGTCTGTTGGGCGGTGCCGTCGGCGATGCGTTGGGCGCCCCGGTGGAGTTCCTCGAATGGCCTGCAATCGAAGCTAAATTCGGTCCACAAGGTATCGTTGATTTTGCCCCTGCTTTCGGTATCACCGGCGCCATCACCGACGACACGCAGATGATGCTTTTCACCGCAGAAGGCTTGCTGCGGGCTTATGTTCGCGGCAGTTCGCGGGGGATTTGCCACGTTCCGAGCATTATCCATCATGCGTTGCTGCGCTGGCTGATGACCCAGGATTACCCTACGGCGATGCCTATCAGCCGGGATGGGTGGTTGGTCGAGCAACTGGCGCTCTGGTCTCGTCGCGCTCCTGGCACTACCTGCATCAGTGCACTCAAGGCCAGTCTACGGCTAGGTGCTGTTGCCGAGAACAACAGTAAAGACTGTGGCGCCGTGATGCGTGTCGCGCCCTGTGCGTTCTTTGCCAACGCCTTTGACTACGCTGCTCAGTCAGGACGCCTGACCCACGGGCACCCCACGGGCTACCTGGCGGCCGGACTGTTCGCCGATATTCTCCAGCGCATTGTCGATCGGCAAGACAGTCTGGAGCACGCAGTTACTCAAAGCTTGGCCAATTACGGACAAATGCCCGGTATGGAAGAAACACGTAGTCTAATCGAGCGCGTGCTGTTCTTCTTTTACGAGGGCTACCAACCCACCCCGCAACGCATAGGCGAATTCGGCGGCGGTTGGGTCGCCGAAGAGGCGTTGGCTATTGGGTTGTGGTGCGCCCTGGCCGCGCGCTCGTTCGAGGAGGGCGTGATCACTGCGGTGAATCACGGTGGCGACAGTGACAGCACCGGGTTGATCGCCGGGCACCTGTTGGGAGTTCAGTATGGTGCTGCGGCGATTCCTGCTCGATGGTACGGGCAATTGGAGCTGCGCGAAGTGATCGAGCAGATTGCCGAGGATATTGAACGTGTACCTAGTGATTATTGTGGACATGGCGGGGAGCTCGATGAACAGATCGAGCGGGCCTATCCCGGGGACTGAGTGAGTTAAGTCATTGAGTGCGTATCAGCATTTGGAGAACTACCATGCCCATGAGGCCTAGACTTCTTACCTATGTCTGCATTAATTGCGGGTGGAGGAAAACAGTGGCACCGCAAAGTGACGTGCTGCGGCCAGGATATCGGTTTGATCGATGTCCCCAGTGCCAGAGCACCTCGCTGACTACCCGACCTCCAGGGTTGTTGGAGAGAACACTGGTCGAATTTTTGTCGAGCCGGTAAAGGCATTACAAGCGCTGGGCATGTAGACATCATGTCTACATGCCATTGGGCTGGGCTGTTTATTGCCCAGACTTGTCTGTCGCTGGACGCGTCTGTCGCCTTCTGCCGGGAACGGGTAAATGTAACGAGCTTTGGGAGGGGCCATTGTTCAAGTTGGCGTAGGGTTCTTGGAAGCTGTGTGCGTTGATATTGGTGGCATACGCGGATATAGAGACGGTCCGTATGTAATTGAAGATATCGGCGTTCTATTCCGGATCCCGGATGAAGGTGAAACAATTACGGTTTTTCTGGATGTTGATTGCCCGGCGGTTGCAGGAGCTGAGTGCAGTAGCGACTGCACTCAGTTAGTTCTTCAAACGAAGCTGACAGCCTCCGCGGTAGGTTTTTCCTGTTCGCCTAGGTAGTGCGGTCTTGAGTATCACTTGAACACCAATACCGCACACGTTGCTATTCAGCAAAGATATGACTGATCAAAAATTGATCAAGGTCAACGTCCAATACCCGGATCACACCGCCATTGGGAGTAGACCATAGCAGAACCTTTTGGGCCTTGTTGTCGTATAGATAGTACTGGCCGTCCCCGATTTCGATCAGCGGTACAGCATTTTTCGGGTAGCTTGGATCGCGCGAAAGATCTGTAAAACTGTTCAGGACATGCAGGTAATAGTCATTCGGAACACCAAGACCATAGGTTTCATAGGCCTCAAAGACAATCACCCCGAATGTTGACAGGAACGACGTGTACTCGGCAGAAAGAGCAAAACCAAGCTGTTCCTGGAGCGCAGTGATGCTGGCCGAGTCCGCAGGGCGGGTATTAGCCTGATAACGGTCAACCAAATCTTTTAGTTTTTTCATAAGAGGGGCTCGTACTCACTGCTGGTTTTCGATCTGTTCAGCTCGCGCCTTCCAGTAGTCTTTTCGTTCTTTGTCGAAATCTTCTCGATTGATTTCCGACTCTTTCTGCTTGTTGTGCAGCACATTGTCATTGCCATTGCCACGATGTTCGCTGCTGGTCAGTTCGGCGAGCGGAGAATCCTGCTTCTGACCAATATGGTGGAGTTCGATCGGTTTGCCGTTCGCATCCAGCGGCGCCTTGCCCATCTGCATCCGTTCCAGGTTGGTGTTGCCGAACAGGTCTTTCTGGTCGTAATCGATATCCGTGCGAATCAGCGCATCCTTGCCATTGACCTGCGCCGGTTCCAGGTTGGCATCCTCGTAGATACGAGCTTCGGCCTCACTGCCGATTACATCGAGCACCTCTTCTGGAAAACCCAGGTGCTCTAGGCGTTCGCGTGTTTCGGGAGAGACCTCGGGCAACTCCAGGCGATTTTCCTGGGTGAGCGCCATTGGCTTGTCGAGTTCAGCGACGTTCAGACATTTGTCGGGCATTTCCCGGGCAATCAACGCCAGCTTCGATGGAACCTCGATTTTTTCGGCGGAGAAGTTTTCAAATTTCACAGGACACTCTCTGTTTTACGGCGGGTGCGCCACATGGAATAGATCTCGAGATGGCTGTCATGCTGCAAACTGAAGTCTTTCATCAGGCATTGTTGGGCGGCTAGGGCCAATTCCTGACCAAGGCCGGCAACACAACCCTTCAGCAATTGGTCAAGCAGATCACTCAGGTGGCCATAATCGGTCGCCGACTGAATCGCCTGCTGCACCAGCTTGCGGCAGCCGAGAAAGTCGACCACCAATTGCGAGGTGTAAGCGAAGGCTTCCGGTTTCCACAGTGTCAGCTGTTGATCTTCCTTGTACTCGTCGAGCGCTTGGAGCAAGGCAATTTTGCACCGGGCAAGCAACGGCAGGTTGCACAAGCCGTTTTCCAGCAGTGCCACCTCTACTTCAACCGGCGTGTTAATACGCTGTGCCAGCAGTAAGCTGAGCAACTGTTGATTGAAGTGGCTACTGTTGATATTGGCATTTGCTGCGGGGCGGTAGATGTAGGTTGTTTCTCGACCGGCGAACTTCCTGACCTGGCACAGCACCGGCTCCAGCCAGTCGTTCTGGTAGACGATGGCAACGCCCTTGGGCAGCTTCGCGATCTCTTCGAGCTGATCATCACGCAGGGCCACGGATTTGCCGATCAGGCGTCGGTCCATCTCATCGGGCAGGCGCATGATGATTTTGGTGTTGGTATTGCGGATCGCTGCGATATCGACCGCATGCGGCGACTGGTCAGCGATGATGAAACCTTCACCATAGGTGCGCATTTCGGCAATCGCATTGGTCAGCATTTCAACCGACTTGCCGACCATGCTCGAGCCTTCGCCCCCCCCTTCGGAAGGGCTGCGTTTGAGAATGTTGTGTGCTTCTTCAAGTACGGTGACGTGACGCAGCGGTTGATTCATTCCGCCAAACGCCATGCGGTGTTCACTCAGGCGCATGATCAGGATGCCCATGATCAGGGCTTTGGTTTCGGACGAGCCTATGCGGCTAAGATCGATGATCACATTGCTGTCGAACAGAACGCTGCTGTCGATTTCATTCGCAGCGAAGATCTGGCCATTCAAGCCGTTGGTGAGGGATTTGATCCGCGTAGACAGCGAACCTATGTAGTTGCCCTTGAGTTCCTGGGAGTAGGCCGATGCTTCGATGACTGTTTCCAGTGTGCTGAGCAGATCGGTGAAGGTCGGGAACAAGCTATCGCTGTAGCGGTTGCTGGACAGCTCCAGGTCCCAGCCACAGGCTTGGTACGCCTGCAGGATCGCTTCTTTGAGCACCGCAGGCATGGCCGCATACATCGGCCAGCACACGTTGAATATCTCCACCAGCCGATCCACATGCTCCAGCACATGGATTGCACTCGGGAAGCGGAAGGGGTTGATCCTGAGCAGGTCGCTGTGGGCCGGGTGGGTGCCGAACACACTGACATCCGAGCGCTGTCCGAAGACGTGCTTGTACTCGCCCTTGGCCGGTTCGATGACCAGGAACGGTACGCCCGCGGCACTGACCTGGTTGAGCATTTCGTATAGCGTGTTGCTTTTGCCGGCACCGGTCGAACCGCTGACGAAGACGTGGCTGGACAGCTGATCCAGGCTCAGTTCAATCGTCTGTGGCAGGTTTTCCCAGAGGTGACGGATGTTGCCCAGGGTCAGCGTCCTGTCCTTGCAAGACAGTGTGGCGTTGCCATCCAGGCGCTGCACCTTGCGCCCGAAAGCCTGGGTCTCGACCACTGACACCGTCGAGGTTGAGCGCCGTGGCAGGCTCATTTGAATGGCCATTTCTTTGCTGGAGATCAGCGTGGCAGGGGTAACATAGCTGATCGGCACCCGCGTCGAGAAGCCAGGCTTGAGCTGCGGATGGCTGAAGGTTGAGAGCCAGCTCAGCACCGCTGACTTGTGGTTTGAGGTCCAGGTGGTCAGGGCGAAGTCTTCGTGGCTGGACTTGCTGCCGCGAACGAGGCCGAGAAAGATGCTTGCCAGTGACTCGGACGATGCCTTGCTGTCGCCGATGAAGTAAGCGGCCGAGTTCCAGCCGCCGTAGGTCTTGGCTTCGTCGATGCGTAGCAGGTGGTGATCGATTTTGCTCAACAGTTGCTCGATGGTCTTGTCGGTCATCTCGATCGAGATCTGGCGGTTGGCGCCGGTGGTCTTGTTGAGCGAGCGGCTGTCGGTTGTGCTGTTGGTCTGGGTTGTCGAGGTGGTCCTGGATGCAGACTCGCTCCAGGACGTGCCGTGGGTTTCGCTGCGGCCTTGGGCGGTGGATTGTGTGGTGCCTGTGGTCCGTTGCTCATTGAACAATGAACCGACCATCTTGCCGCCAAAGGATGCCAATTTGCCGAGCGTGGTCTGCGCACTGAACGACTCGCTGGTTCCAGTCGTTTCAGTGGTCGAGGTACCAATAGTTTCCGACGTACCCCTGGTTTCCGTCAGGCCTAGGCTGTGCCCCAGTGAATCGCTCAGGCCTTGGCTGATGCTGAGCCCGACACTGTCACTTTCCTGCTCACCGAACGACAGTTGCTGCTTGAGCAGTGGCGAGAGCTGAGTTGCGACCTGCTCGTAACCGGCACGGATCAGGTCTAGGTTCTGCGAAGACACCGGCTCGGCCAGAATCACCGCTTGATAGACGCGCTGCTCAGCCGCATCGATAAAGCGCTCAAGCCCCTGCATGAAATGCTCGCGGTTTTCGGTGGACAGCGCCGGCACGCCCGTCACTGCGGTGATACTGGCAGCGGGGTTGTCCTTTTCCGCCTGCAGTGTATCAAGTAGCGAATTGGCGTCCTGGACATTTAGGGCGTGCAAGGCACTGCCCGAGAAGTGCCCCTTGAAGGTCTCGCGTAGCAGTTCGCCGGAGTTTTGCCCGAGCATTTTTCCAGATTCGCCACGGGTACCGATATACAGGTCCGTTTCGCGGCCATCGGAGCGCAGGAAGAGGAATACCGAATACCCGGCGGCCCCCAGTGCGGTGTAGGCCGCGGTCGTGCTTTCGAGCACCGACTGCTTGTTGTCCTGGACGATACGTTCGACACGGAAGATCCGCATGTCGCTCGCCCGGTTGAATAGTACGCCAGCCTCGGTGGAGGAGTGAACCGGGTATCGATCCAGTTCCGACAGGTAGCTGCGATTGATCAGTGCCCGTCCGGCCTCCAGTGTCAAGGCAGCGCTTTGCTGGATTTCTCGGATGGCCAGTGGACTGAGGGTAGTCGTATTCATGGGGTCACTTCACCAGCGCAATCAGAAAGACCACCAGTGCGGCGATGGTGCCACCGATCATCAACGCTGTTTTGAACACAGGGTTGAGCTCCGAGCTGGAAGAGGAGAGGGGGGAGCGTTGCGACTGCGAGGAATGATGCTGTTGTTGTAATGTTGCTGGCGAGGCTTGGCTTGAGGCGGTCTTCGGTTTTGGCGCAATCGCAACGAAGCCTTCTACGCCCCGTTCACGCAGTAACGAGCGTACGTCGATCTGATGCAAGTAGCGTTCTTCGGCGAAGTTGGCCTTCAGGTAGACAACCTGACCGTCGTAGTACTCCGAAGTCCAATGGTTGCGATCCGGGTCCATTGCACGGGCGAAGGCTTTCTCAGAGTAGCTTTCGCAAAGGCCGGGTACTTTGGTTTTGACCCATGACAGCGCTGCACGGAGCTCTTCGCTTGAAAGACGATTGTCGTTCAACTCCATCCGCAGTGCGGTGCGGATCGTTAGCAAGTCACCTTCGTCGACGAACTTCTTGAGGTTTGCAGAGGGTGTGTAATGCATCGACGCAGTCCGGGAATTTTCAACTGTGGCACTCGTCCGCTCGGAAGACGGAACGAAGCCTTTGATGCTCTGTTTGCGGAAGTGATCGCGAACACGGATCAAGTGTTCCAGGCGCTCGCGGGAAAAGTTGTGCTCAGCAAGAATTTTGTGACGGCTGTAGTAAGAGCTGGTCCAACTGACTGGATCGTTGTCTATGGGGCTCTTTGCTTCACCTGCCTCGTAGCTGACAACCAGTTCAGGGGTCTGAGCTTGTGCCTGTGTAAGCACATCCAGCAAAAGTTCAGTGCTGAGTTGGGTGTCATCGAGTGACGCTAGAAAGCCTTTTCGGGCTTTGGAGAGCGTTGCGGTTGAGGTTGTCATATGAGCTCCAGGTTAAACGGCCAAAGTATTGTCGAGTTTGGACTTGAAGGCTTCGATCCAGCTATGCAGTTCCTTTGCCTCTGCAATTGCCCGTTCACGGGCGTTGCGGTCGCTCGTCTTTTCACTCAGTGAAATCAACAGCTCACTGAATTTTGTATCGAACTCCCTGTTCATGAATGCCAGGAATTGGTCGATCAGGCGATTTTTACCGACCTCAATTTCATTTCGGGCGCTGTCCACTAAGCGTTCAAACTCTGCTTCAACGCGGGTGACTCGCTCTTTCCACAAGGCCTCGAGATCTACGAAGGTTTCAGTCCCATACTCATGGACGGTCTTGGTCGAGCCCCAGGAGAAGGGTTTGTACCACTTGCTGGCACTGACCTCGCGGGAGCTGATGACGATCTCTCGCTCCTGGATTTCGTTGTTTTTCACGTTGAGGTTGAACGAAATATCCCCGACCGTTTTTTTGATGCCTTCCAGGATAGGCAACTGCAGGTGTTGGGTATCATTAAACAGGTCGGCGATGTAGCGCTGGTACTCCTGGTGCAGGTCCTGGCGAATGATTTCCTGGCTGGAGCTGAAAACAGCCTCATAAGCGTTGATCAGTTTCCTGTGTTGGAACTGAAGCTGCTCTTCGGCCTCTTGGATGCGTGTTTCGGCAATACTTACCGTCACGCTACTGCTAGTGAAGCGCTCCGCTAGCTTTCTCAAAACGGGTTGGATCACGCCTTCGAGTTCAGACAGCTCACGCTCAGTGGCCGCGGGCAGATCTTTACCTTCCCGCGCGATTTTATCCTTGTAAGCTGCCGTGTCGAAACCTTGCTCCTGCCGTTGCTGAAGTGCCTGAATCTCTTCATTGATATGACGGAGAAAGCGCTCATCCTGATCCAACTGCTCGATCAACTCGGCCTCGTTGAGCCCCACCTCGATTGCCTTGGTCATGGCGTCATAAGCGCGCTTCAAACGATGCGGGAAGTTGTACTTGTCGATGTACTCATCGATCATCGCCTCAACTGCCGGGAGGCCGCTACTCAGCAGCAACTCTGAGTGTTTTCTCTCTCGAAGGTTACGTTTGACCCTCGAGCTAATCGGCATGTACTGGAGCAGGTTCATGCTCGGCTCTTCGCTGAACATGTCGGCCATCGCTTTGTATTCACCACGCTCCTTGCGGGTGTGCTCGTCGCTTGGTTTGCGAATCAAGCGCGTGAGGTTAGCGGATACCGGATAGATCTGTGGGTTATGGATATCATTACTGGTGAGGTACTGGTTGACGCGGGCCAAAACCGAGGGCAGGTCTTCGCCGTTCTCAGGATCGAACACATCCATCTTGTTGATCACGAAGATGAAGCGGTCCTTGCTCTGTTTGCCCCCCTTGCGCATGGTATCGGCGACCAGGCTCAAAAGGTTACGGTCGTCATTTGTGCCTAGTTGGCTGGCGTTGAGCACATAGAGGATCAGCGGGTTGCGCTTGGAGTCCGAGATGAAGCCCATGGTGGTACGCTGGTGTTCTTCATCCTGGCTGTTGTTGGGGCCGGGGGTATCGGTCAATACCAGGCGCACGCTTTCACGTTCCTGAATCGCTTCAATATTGCCTTCGATATCAATTACCTGAGTATCAGTCAGTAGGTTCCATTCCTTGAGCGTTTCCAGGGTGACATTATCATCCTGGCCTACCTTGTCACCGCTACGGTTGAATCGCTTAGCTGTAAAACGCCCCGTCATCGAATCGTTGTCAGTAATCCGGGCAATGGTCGCCGTCGTGGCCTCGTTCGCCGCTGGCAAGAGGTCGCGGCCGAGCATGGCGTTGATCAGCGTCGATTTTCCTGAAGACATCGTGGCCACGACATAGACGTCAAAATCGCGGTTGAACGCTTCGTTGAAGGACTTGCGCACCTCTTCGTTTTCGTTAATGAAGTGCTCAAATTTCGGATGTTCCTGAGCCTCTTGCATCAGCTCGCGAATCTGTTTCAGGCGAGTTTCAGTAGGTACCGTTTCAATCCAGGTCAGCTCGACCTGCATGCCTTTAGCGATGGCCACCTCCGCAGCCTCGACGATATCCAGATAGTCCGACTCTACGCCCTTGAAGGTGATGTGGTAGTTGTTGTCACCATTGAACAGGTTGTTCAACTCGTCGAACAGCTTCTCGACCCAGACCTGCAGTCGCGATTCCTTGTAGCTCGAAAGCTTGCAACCATCTGCGGGGGCTTGCCCGTTGATCAGAAAAGCAGTGTCGACGGTGAATGGGTTGTGCTTGATTTCGATAGCGTTCATGGGTTTTCAACCGATTGCCGTTGATGTTTTATAAGGATTTCAACTGTTTTAAGGCCGCTGATGGCAACCAGTTGTTGTAATTCATTTTTCTCGCAGGCCTGCTCGTCAGATGGCTTGGCCTGATGCTGCCGTTCGAGGCTGGCCAGCGTTTTGAAGACCCGCTTCTTGATAAAGTCGGGTACTACAGTGGCGTGAAGCAGGGCGCGTTTGTTATCGCCGAGATCATCTAGGGCTTGCCGAAGTTTCGAGCGCTGCGTGCGGGTCAATGTCTCTGCCTTCAATGCCTTGCGGGCATAGAGGGCGGTACTGGCCATGGTCGGTATGATCATCGGATGCTCGAAACCTATGGCCGTCAGATAGCTGTACACGCTGCTGACATAGGTGGTGATGTCTTCGCCCCTTTCTGGGTCGAGCAAATCGACTTTATTGAGAATGAAGTAAATCGGGTGGCCAGGCTTGCTGGCTAGTTCATCGCGAAGTTGCTCCAGGAAGGCCCTGTCATCCTGCGTTCCCAGCTGGCTGGCATTGAGCACATAGCACAATGCTTTGAAGGAGACCGTACGTACCGCCTCAAGCATCAATTGAGCATGCCCGTCGTCCTGACTGTTATTCGGTCCGGGCGTGTCATGCAGCACCAGCCCAGGTGCCGGACGTGGCACGATTTTAAAGCTGCCAGCCAGCGTGATGCGCTTAACCTCGGCATTGGCATTCCAGTTACGAACAAGCTCCGCCGAAGTTTTTGGCTGACGTGCTAACTCAATATCGGAGTACGAATAACATGCGCCGCTAAAATACTTCGTACCCTGACGATGTTCGACGCTGGTCATGCAGGCAGTGGTGGCTTCATTGGCCGTGTGTAGAAGCTCTTGCCCGATCAAGGCGTTGATGAAGGACGTTTTGCCGGCGCTCATAGTCGCCAGCACCAATACGTCGAAGGTGTCCGTGGTCAAAGGCCTTCGTGGCCTAGCTGTGGTTGCCTGCGCTTTTTTGGGCGCTGTTTGCTTCATAAACTTATTATCCCTATCGCCCGTCGCGTCGGAACGCGTCTGGCTAGTCGTAATCCATGAGTGCTATAGGGGCGGCGGCAGCGCTATCGCCCCTGGTTAAAATGTCACGCGTTGTTTGCTTGGATGGTGACGTTCTCACAGGTGCGCGACAGAACAGGTCGCAGGGGCAACTTCTGTAGAGCCCGCGCATTCTCTCCAGCTTCTTGTTGATCACATCGATCCACGCCTGAGATCCATGTCACATATGAATGGCGTTATGGGTCTTGGCTGAGGTCAAGCGAGTCATCCTTGTACAAATGCTTGGCTGTCTTGGGAGAGCGCCGGTTAAGCCATCTATCGGCCTGAATCCAATAATCTTTAACGCAATCAATGAATGGCCCCGATGGGGCGTTGCCGACCCGCGGATTTAAGCCAGCACTCCGCTAAAGGTGTTCTGGACCAAGTCCCGGTAACGGTAGAGACCTGTGTCCAGATCGGCATTGCCCTTGATCGAGTTGCGCTTTCTCAGGATCACCGAACGAGTGCTCGAGGTCAGTTGAGGCAAAGTGAGCGGCAAGGGTGTCGCTCACTGTTTACGTTAGGTATTGGCCGCGCTTTCCACCGGAAGTATTGCCAAGTCGCTTTCCATCTCTTCATCGTTTCCCACAGCTGATGCTGGTAGACGCTTGGAGACCGTGACGCCCAAAGCGACGAACTTGTCCACGGTCTTGGCCAGGCTTCCGTGATCCCCTTTCAGAGTATTGACGCTTTCGGAGTAGCTTTTCTGCACCGTAGCGATCTGATTACCGAGCTTGTCCATTTTATCCACGAAGATGCGCAACTTGTCGTAAACCTTGCTTGCCATCGTTGCGAGTTGCAGCGTGCTGCTGTTTTGACGCTGGATGCTCCACAGATTCGATACGACCCTCAGAACCGGCAGCAGTGTGGTGGCGGTGATTATCGCAATACGTTTTTCATATGCAGCCTGGAATACCCCCGGACTGTGCTCGGCCGCGACCAAATATGCGGGCTCAACCGGCATGAATAAAAACACAAAGTCAGGAGAGTTGATGCCGTTAAGGTCTGTATATTTCTTATCGGACAATCCGTTGATGTGGTTCTTCAAAGCCAGAACGTGTGCGGACAGGGCTTTGGTGCGATCTTCGTCGGTTTCGGCGGAAACGTACTCCGTGTAGGCCACTAGCGACATCTTGCTATCGATGATGATGTGTTTGCCTTCGGGCAAATTGACCACGAAGTCTGGTCGATTGTTTCCTGCATCGTCGTCCTTGAAGTTCGCCTCGCGGTGGTACTCGAACCCTTTGCGCAGCCCTGCCTGCTCAAGCAGCATCTCTACCTTTTGCTCGCCCCAGGTGCCTTGAAGTTTTTTGTCACCCTTGAGCGCTTTGGTAAGGTTTGACGCTTCGGTTGTGATCTGGACGTTTAATTCCATCAGCTTGACCAGCTCGCTTTTCATCGAGCTTTGGCCCTGCACGGTATCGGAGTGAACCTGATCCACCCGCTGACGGAATGACTCGAGCTGGTCCTTGAACGGTTTTAGTAGAGTGTCCAGCCCTTGGCGGCTTTGCTCAGAGAAGCTCTGCTGTTTACTGTCGAAAATATGATTGGCAAGGTTCTGAAACTCCTGCTTGAGTTGAACCTTGTTATCTTCCAATAACTGCAGTTTCTCTGCAGCTGAGTGCTGGTCGCGCTGGTGGCGCATATTTATTTCGGCAAGACTCTGCTTCGCAAGGCTGAGCTCCTCTCGCGTAGTGCCTAGTTCTTTGTCTCGTTGGGCCAATGTGTTGCGTAGCGTGTCCAGTTGGTCCTTTTGTTCTGCTGCCTGTCCCAACTGTTCGCGCTGCTTTTTAAATTCTTCCTGGGTATTGTCGAGGCGACTTTGGAGGTCCTTGTTGGCGGTTTTTACCTCCAGGAGCTGATGCGCTTGTTCCGCGCTTTGCCCTAGATGCTCACCTTGTTTTTGCAGTTGTAGTTGAGCTGCTTCAAAACGCGCTTGCAGCTGCGTCAGCGCCTGTTTCAGCTCATCCAACTGCCGTGTCTGCTCCTGGCCTTGCCCAAGCTCCTGTTTTAATTCGCCGAGCTGCAACCGGAGTTGGTTCGTTTCCGTACTGTGTTTTTCAGTGAGGGCGGCGGCCTCTGCAAGTTGCTGCACTTTATCGAGCGTGCGTTGCTTCTCGGCCTCCAGCGAAGTCTTGAACTCGCTGAGCTGAATGCTGAGCTGCTTCTCGATCTCTCGATGGTTCGCCAATGCTTCACTGGCCAGTTTCAGCTCATTTTGATGTTCCGATTTCTCATGGAGCATTTGCTGCTCGCGTTGCCGCGCAAGCGCGACATCGTTCAGCAATTGCTGGTGTTCAGCCTGATGACTGGCTTGCAGCTCGGAAAACTGTTGGGCCAGCTTGCCTGCTGCGATACGGCTATTGATCCAGAAGCCGATGCCCAGAAACAGTAAGCTGAGGAGCCCGATCAGGGCAGGGTTGAGGTACTGCTGTGCCATCGGTACATCCTTTTATCGCTGGATTGGATTGCAAAATGATGGCACGTTGCGCGTCTGCTGAGAACTGTCAACAAATCGAGCTTGATCTAATGCGAAACGCTACTGAAATTCCCCACGGGACTTCAGTTAGCCTAATGATCCGGGCGGTTTCTTTACCTGTTTAGGAATACAGTGTTTCTGCACCGGACATGCAGCCTGTAACTTAAGCTGGATGTCTTGGTGGAGCATCGCTCCTGTTTATCCCAGCTGCAGCCCATACAAGCAACATCACCCGCCTCTACCAACTCTACCGGGACAACTGCCATGCCTCCCTGGGGCGAGCATGAAGCTCACGAAAGGACGGCAACAACGCTATGGGTATCTGTAGAGGCCGTCAGCGGTTTGGTCGAGATCCCCATCAACCTGTTCTATCACCTGCGTCGTGACGACCTGGCTGGACAGGCAGTCCTCTTCCACCGAACAAGTTATCTCTGCAAGTCGGCTACTAAGGTCTTTGTGGATGGCAGCCATGGCTTTGGCTGCAGCCGAAGTCAAACGCTGAATTACGACAAAAAATAAGTGATTGGGTACCGTGCCGATGACCGCCCTGGCATCAGCCAAGAGCAGTCTATCGGACGGTGTGACCATAAGGGCTACAGGTAACCTCGTTCAGCCAACGACACGCAGCCTTCATGGCCCACCACGACATGATCCAATATCCGGATACCGACCATGTTCAAAGCGTTCTTGAGGGTGGCGGTGAGCGTGCGATCAGCTTGACTTGGCTCCGGATCGCCGGAGGGATGATTGTGAACCATAATTACGGCCGCGGCGTTGTGCTCTAGAGCGATCTTGACCACTTCCCGTGGGTACACGCACGCCCCATCCAACGTGCCTCGGAATAGCTCCCTGAAGCCTATTACCCGGTGCTTGGTGTCGAGCAGTAGCAAAGCAAAGACTTCGTACTCGTGGTACTGCAGCAGTGTTTGCAGGTGGCTGAAGACCTGCTTGGGCTCAGTCAGTGCCCGGCCTTTAGACAGACGACTCATTGCCAGTTGTTGAGCCATCTGTAGGATGTCGGCCTCGGTGACCGGTGATTCCATGACATAGGTGCCGGTCGTCTCACCTGCTTTGAGCTTGTGATATTTCATGGGGGTTCTCTTGAATTGGAAGACATTGGGTCAGGTTGGAAGTGTGATCAGTGGGCGCGAGCAGAGTGGTCACTGCCGCTTTGGAGGGATTTGGATTCCAGCTTTTGTACCAGTGAGGTTTTGGCAGGGGGCGCTGGTTTGGGAGCGGCTTCTGCCTTGCTGGTCTGATCTTCTGCTGTGGGGAAGAACTCCTCGACGATGGCCCCGGTGTCCTCATCGCTGTCTTCAAAGGCTCCGTTGCTAAAGCCCTGTCGTGCCGCGTGATCCAAGGCGGTCTGATCAAAGCCTGCGGCTTGCCGGGTTTCCTCCAGTTGCTTGGCTTCCAGCAAGGCGTCTTCTAGGCTCAGCCCACTGCGCACCGTGATGTCCACGTAGAAAATCGGCGTGCCGTGGCTTTGGCGGGTGGACTTGCCGCGAAGACGCAACTCCAGCGGCAGACAGGAGAGACGGTCTCCGGAAATGGCTTGTAGGTAATGTAGGCGTGCCGCCAGGGTACGGATGCTGTTGTAGCCCGTGGTACGGAAAACAAAGCTGCCCAGCGGATCGTCATCGCCAATCACCACGTTCAGCCGGCCGTAAGGCTTGCAGGCATTGCCTTGAGCCAGTGAACAGCTATCCGGTGAAGGGCAGGGCAACGACTGGATGCCGTCCTTGGTCAAGCGCTTGCAGGTCTCGCCATTACCGACGCACAGTAGTCGTCCTGTAGTGCGGTCGAACAGGCTGTAGTCAGCCCGAAAGTTGAGGTCGGGCTCGTTGAACAGCAGCCGGATCGGAATGCTGCGCAGCTTGCCGTCCTGGCCATTGCGCAGCTCCTCGTTGAGTGGATGCAGTAACCAGCCCTCGCGGCTCTGTACTTGGGAGGTGAGGGTGAATTGATCGTCCTTTTCCGGCAGACGCTTGCCGTTCTTTTCGACGACCTTGCCGATGGAAATGCGGCCCAAAATCGGGGGCGTGATGGCTAAACCTTTGAGCATGAGAGTTCTCCTGTATCTGAAATAAAAACGCCACCGAGACCGCGCAAACGGCCAGGGGGGCGTTGGAGAGAAAGGGCATGGGAATAAGGGAGGAGCGAACAAACGTTCAGGCCAGCAGAAAACGTCGACTGCCGGTTTTGGTGGTCGAGTAGCGCACTTGCAGATGGGGCTTTTCTTTCAGCAGACGGGGGATATCCAGGGCCACGCTGTCTTTGGCTTTCTTC